>JAEEGL015844953.1_pt1 | contig 10029 bp, 10 predicted proteins | sample 9134231 | NCBI WGS metagenome assembly JAEEGL01 (sample SAMN16246548, study PRJNA631951) | gut metagenome | biome: gut microbiome; feature: rumen; material: fiber-attached | host: Bos | place: Iran: Karaj | collected 2018-10 | reverse complement strand
TATGAAATATTAATACTTATTGGTAATGATGTTTGACCATTTCCTGTTACATCTACTGCCTCAATTAAATACTCTACACCTTCTGTATAATTTGTATCTCCTGTTATATGTAATTTTAAACTACCTACTCCTGGTGTTTGACTTGTTACTGTTTCATTTTCTCCTAAACTTATAGGAAATAAATCACTTAATGTTACAACACTACTTCCTTGATCTGCATTAAAATAAATTCGTCCTGTTCTAATATTATTAGCTGCTCCTGTTCTTGTATAGTTAAAAAATGCAAATGTTACACCTACTAATCCTATTAATAATACTGCAAATCCTATGATGCTTAATTGTATTTTTTTATTCATATTATCACCTTCTATCATGATTATATCAAACTATAAAAAAAAACGATACACTTTTTTTGTATTATCGTTTATTTTACGTTAATCTTTAGGTAACATCAGAACAAATGATTTATTTGATATATCTAGTTTATTAATTACTTTCACAAGTTCATTATAATCAAGTTCATTAATTAACTCTAATTGATCATCAATAGTACCATTATTTATAATATCATCAACTACTGAATAAGCTAAATGTTCTTTATTATCAAGACTTCTAACTACTACTGATATCCATACTTTTTTAATTCTTTCAAAGTCTTCTTTAGTTATTTCAATATGTTCTAAAGTATTATCTACTTCATCTTTAAACATATCAGCAAATTCTGATTCTGCTTCAATACTAAATGAATATATATTATCAAAAGATATATGATCTAAATAAAAATTAATAGCTAACTCCTCTTCTAATACTTTTTCATTAAATTTACTTGTTTCACCAAATAAATGAGATAATACTAAGCTTAAATATAATTTAGTTTTTATTTTATCAATATTAAATGTATCTAAATCAAATTTAAAAATATAAGATAGTTTAGGAATAACAATATTTTCCATAATTCTTTTATATTCATCTTTGACTGATACTGGTTCCTTATTATATTTAACAGTTATTTTTTTATTTGATTGACGATTATTTAAACTTGCATTATTCTTTATAATATCCATAATCTCATTTACTTTAACATTTCCAGTAACAACAATAAACATATTACTTGGTTGATAAAGGGTATTATAAGTTCTTGATAATATATCGGGAGTTATTTCTTTAATTGAATTAACAGTACCAGCTATTTTTTCATTAATCGTAGTATAGAAAGCATTGCGTTTACTTTCATAATCTAAGATCCATTCTGCTTCATCATCATACATTTTTATTTCTTCGGCAATAATGCCTTTTTCACTATTAACTTTCTCTTCCGTAAAATATGGAGTAAATACCATATCTAATAAGTAATTTAAGTTCTTTTTAAATGATGTTTTACCATCAATATAATATTTGGTATAAAAATAATTTGTTCCGGCATTAACATAAGTTCCTGTTTTACTATAAAACTTAAAAACATCACTATTTTCCATATCAAACATTTTATGTTCAAGAAAATGAGCTACGCCAAGAGGTAACTTTAAATAATCCTTCTCATTAATAGGAATAAACTCTTTAATACCTGAACCATATTTACTAACTATTTCAACATGATAATTAGCTTGATTATTATTAGGTAATATATATACTTCTAAGCCATTTTTAAGTTTATCAAAATATATCTTTTGTTCTTCACCAAAATAGTTTATTACTCTCATAAATCCCCCTTTAAGAAGAATACCCCATCTAAATTTATTTTCTTGGCTAAATTCATTACATCTTCTTTACTAACATTTTTAATCATTTTTATTTTGGTATCTACATCATCACTATTAAATATATCTCTTCCATAGTAATAATCCATGATACTTCGATTACTTTCAAAAATATTCGATAAACTATATAATAATTCCATTTTAGCTTCTTCTACTTCTTTTAAAGTAAAATTACCTTCGATAATATTATTAAATCCTGCTTGAATCATTTTTAATACTTCTTGATAATTTTCTTTATCAATCCCTGAGTTTATTATCAGTAAATTATCCATTCGATTACTAAAACTATTAATGTAATAACATAATGAATTCTCTTCTCTTACACTTCGCATTAAAATAGAATTAACTCCGCCACCTAAAATATTATTAAAAACAACAGAAACATAACGACTTTCAAAATCCGTTAAATTATAATACTTATATCCCATAGATAATTTAGATTGTTGTAACTTTCTTACCTCTTCACGTACTTTTGGCTTATCATTTTTAATATCATGAATAATTAAAGGTTTATTTAAATGATGATGATTATCTTTAAAGATAAAGTTCTCTTTGATTACTTTAACTATTTCTTTAGCATTTTTAATATTACCAGAAATATAAATATCAATCTTACTATTATTTAACATTTCTAAATAACTTTGATATAGTTTTTCCGGAGTCATTTCTTTTAATATTTTTAAATCACTATATCCGGATAATATTTTTTCATCTTTAGAAATTAATTTTAACAAATTAATATTCGCATATAACCTTGGATCTTCTTCAATCGTTTTAGTTTCTATTTCTAGTTCTTTTTTAATAATATCAAAATATTTTTTAAAGAAAGCTTTATCATTAACTAATGGATTTAAGATAATCTCTTTAAGTAATAAAATATTATCTATTAAATTATTCTCTTTTATATAACTAGAATTAATCGTGGAAAGACTAAACTTAGTCGTTAAGATATTTCCATTTCTAATTGAACCGGCAACTGGTGCTAAAGAATATAAATCTTGACACTTTTTTATTAATTTTTCTTTTGTATCATAATTTTTTGTTGCATAAGTTAAAACACCTACCAAAACATTTCGATAAGTGATTAATTCTTTACTAACATTTTCTGTAAAATATATTCGACATTCTGTCGTATGAAACTTTTTATTCTTAATAATATGTATATTATATTCAACCGCATTAAATACTTGATAATTCATATTTCCTCCCAAAAAGAAAAAAAGCAATGGCAAGCCATCACTTAATCTCGACAATATCCTTCTCCAGGTTTTGAACCCTTAACATATGTTTGACCAGTTAAACCACAACTAGATTTAGTCATAGAATCTTTTAAATAACCACCAAACGCATTTACTAGTCCAATTATTACAACAGAAATTAAAGCAATGATTAAAACATATTCAACTAAAGCCTGACCTTTTTTATTACGTAAAATCATTATCCCACCTCTACTCTATCTAATTATAGTTTACAGAATTAATAGTTCTTTGTCAATCATTTTTAACAACAACTAATCCTTCTACTATCTCTTCAAGAGCTTTACCAATGTTTTTCTTTGATTTGTATTTTTCTTTAGGCATTTGTAAATTACCATTATGTTTTATATCATAACTTCTTGCTGCAGCAATATGAACTAATTCATATTTTGAGTTAATTAAATTCAAAAGTTTATCTATAGATGGATATATCACACTCTTTCACTCTCCCTCTATTATAAGAATAAACTTTCTAAAAAAAATATGCAAGTAGTTTGTCTAAATTAGACACCTATTTACACATTTTCTTTTCATTATTTTACAACTACCCCAATATATGGAAGATTACGATATTTTTGATCATAATCAAGTCCATAACCTACTACAAACAAATCTTCAATTACAAATCCTGAGTATGTTGGATTAATATCAACTACACGTCTTGCTTTCTTATCTAGTAATGTACATTCTACTAAAGTTTTAGGGTGCATATCAGCTACATACTTACGAATATATTCTAAAGTATATCCAGTATCAACAATATCTTCAATAATAACGACATGTTTACCATTAACTTTTTCTGCATCAAGTGGCATCTTTAAACTAATCTTACCAGTAGATGATTCTCCTTCATAACTAGATACTCTTAAAAATTCTAATCTAGCATCACCTGGATATTTCTTTAATAAGTCACAAGCAAAGAATACTGCTCCTTTTAAAGTACATACAAATACTACTTCTTCATCACCATATTTTTGATATAATTCACTAGCTAACTCTTTAATACGAGCAGCAATTTCATCTTCTGAAAATAAAATATTAATTTTGTCCATTTCTTCCCTCCAGATATACCTAATTATATCTTTATTGATCAACTATTTCAACATTTTTCTCTAAATTAGGATATAATTTCAATAATTCTTCATTAATAGTTTCTTTAAATAAATCATTAGTAATATTAATAGCTACAATAGTATAATCAGTTTTCTTAACAACAATTGACCCTACTTTTTCATCACTATTACTTGATACGATATCTTTATCAAAGAATAATTTAATATTATTAATATTACCTATTTCTTCTTCATTAAAGTTTTCTAAAACTTCTTTTAAAGTAACTAATCTTGAATTAATTAAAATATCATCATAAGAAGCTACAACATAATAATTATCAAAATAATCAACAGCTTGATCATAAATATAAACATCAATATTATATTTATTTTTAATTTCTTCTTTTAATTCATTATTTTTAAATTTATATTCTTTTTCATCATAAGAAATCATATCATTATTACATCTAATTTCTTTTAAATAATCCCAAACATATAAATCTGTATGATTATCTTTAGTAATAAAGAAGAAGATATAATCATCAATCATAATATTACTAATAGTTGATCCTTTAAGATCTAATACTTCTTTTTCATATATAATCTTTCTTGATTCAATATTATAAACTCTTAACTTATTATTGGATGTATCAATTGTAAATAAATAATCTCCACTACTATGCATTTTTAAATTATTAGATTCAGTTATATCATTAAAGTAATATGTACTTCCATCAAATTTAAAACTAATTCGATTATCTTGATATTCTAATAATTTATCTTTAATATAATAGACATTTTCATAATCAAGATATTCTATTTTTTTATCATCTAAATTATATAAACATCCAAAACCAGTATTTTCATTATAGAAATGTAAATAAGTATCTCTATCATATATGATTTCTTTACTATCACCACAACTAATTGGTACTTCGGCAATTAATTTTTCATCATAATAAATAGCATTTTTGATAGTATAAACAACTTTATCATTATATATACCATAAATATTAGTATTGCTTACATTAACTTTATCAACTAAGTTTAAATTATTATCAAACTTTAAATAAAAATCACTATTTGATATTAAATAAATATTTCCATTTTGTTTAAATAAACTAGCTTTTTCAAGTTCTGTATTACTATTAAAAGTATATTCTTCTTCTTTTTTATTACTTATTAAATTAAATTTAACAACACTATATTGCTTACTACTATTTTGAACAAAATAATAAAAATCTTCATCTGAAACATAAGTAGCTAAAATCTTTCCATTAGAAATATTTTTATATACATATAAATTTTCTTCTTTTAAATTATCACTATTTAAATGATAGTCTTGGCCAAAAATTAATCTTGAACCAACAATACTAATTATAATTAATAATAAATAACCTATTTTCTTTTTCATATCTTTATCCTTTTTCAAAATAATAATATCATAAAAAACTATTTTCTTCAATGAAAAACAAGCCAAATATCAGATATTTACAAATAAAATAATAAACTATGTAGATTACAAACATTACGTCTAAATTGACAATTAAATAGAAACATTGTATAATATTCGCTGGTTTTAGGGGGAAACTATGTTTAAAGAAATAATTCAAGGGTTAAAAAAACAATATAAAACTGAACAAGAAATCATAAGAATACGTAAAGAAATAGAAAACAACACTAGAGAAGTATATGAAGATACTATTGCCAATTTATATAGTTTATCTGATACTATCTGGGAAAAAGTCCCAGAAGATACACGCAATAATATACCGATAATAAATACTAGAAAAATTACTGAATGTAATGCATTTGAATATGATGAGATTACAAGAACTATATTACGTACAAAATCAAGTAATGATGATATTAAATATCGATATGCTTATGTAGATCATTATAATGATGAAAAACCAAAAATAGTTGATTTGGAATTATTAACAGAACATTTTGAAGCCGATAATTTTTATGTTTTTTTTAATTATGATCAAGTATCGCCAAATGGTGATTACTTCTTTAGTACGATGTCAATATCAACATTTTACGATCGATTAAAAGAATTTAGAAATTCAAGAAATAAATAAAGGAGATAAATTATGGGAAATTATAGTCAAGAATTAATAGAAATATTTAGAGAAGCTCTAAACGAAGGTAGAGAAAAATTACAAAAGAGAAAAGAATTTAAAGATATGTTAGAAAACAATGTAAATAAATTGTGTTGGGATATACTAAAAAGTTTGGCAGAAGATTTTAGAAAGAATCCAGGAAATAGTACAACTATGTACAAAAAGAAAATATATCTTAAACCACTTAATAAAAGTTCAGAAATGGCCAAATATATTAAAGCTGAAGGTTGGGATATAGATTTATACAAATTATATAGTACTGAAAAAGAAACCCTTTTGATAAATATAGTTATAGTTAAAAATCAACTAATCGAAAATGGTTTTAGAAGTGGATTAATTTCAATACATGCAGTTGATGAATTTAGAAATTATTTACTAGATGTTAGTATTTCTGGTGCTGATATTATTGCTTTAATGAATAAAGCAATCGAAGAAGCTGAAGAAGAAAAAGAACCAGAAGAAGATAGAAAAAATAGAATTTAAAAGATATGCAATGCATATCTTTTTTTATATATTATTTGGATTAAAAGTTACTTCTATTTTTATCTTGTAATTAGTTTTATAATGATCAATTAAATCTTTTAAGATAACTTTTAAATCAAGTTCTTTTTTATATTTAATTAAAATATTAAATCGACAAAAATTATTAATTTTAAATGGTACTCCTAAACTAGGTCCAATTACTTCTTTATCTGGTAATTTGTTTTCTAAAATAGTTTTTATTTTATTTATTTCTTTACTTAATAATTCATAATCTTTTGATTTAACTGTTACTTGAGCAAGATAAAAATATGGTGGATATTTACCAGTTAATCTATTTTGCATTTCTTCTTTGTAAAACTCTTCATAATTATTTTCACTAGCTAATTGGATAGCAAAATGATCTGGATTATAAGTTTGAACTATTACCATTCCTTCTTTTTCACTTCTTCCACTACGTCCTGCAACTTGACTAATAAGATCATATGTATTTTCATTACTTTTATATGATGGAATAAAAAGTGATGTATCTGCATTTAAAATACCAACTAACGTTACATTAGGAAAATCTAATCCTTTACTAATCATTTGTGTACCAAGTAAAATATCATATTCTCCCTTAGAAAAAGCCGTAATTATTTTATCATGACTACCCTTTTTTGTAGTAGTATCCAAATCCATTCTAATAGCTCTAGCCAAAGGAAACAAACTCTTGATCTCTTCCTCTATTTTTTCAGTACCAGTTCCTAAATCTTTTAGTGTATCATTATGACAATCTGGACAAATATCAATTTTCTTAGTTGCATAGCCACAATAATGACATCGCATTAATTCTTTACTTTTATGATAAGTTAAACTAATATCACAATTAGGACATTTCATCGTATAACCACAATTAGAACACATCAAAATACTAGAATAGCCTCTTCTATTTTGTAAAAGAATTATCTGTTCTTTTTTATTTAACTTATTATTTATTTCATCATATAATGTTTTAGAAATATTACTATTTTTAATATGTTCTTCTTTGGTCATATCACAAATAGTTATCTTAGGTTCTTTTGCTTTACCAGCTCTTGTTGGTAATCTTAATAATTTATATACTCCACGTGATGCTCTTGCATACATATCAAGAGTTGGTGTTGCACTACCTAGAATTAATGGACAATTATTAACTCGAGAACGATATTTAGCTACTTCTATTGCATCATATTTAGGCATTACATCTTGTTTAAAACTTTCCGTATGACATTCATCAATAATTATTACCCCAATATTTTCTAGAGGAGCAAAAATACTACTTCTAGCACCAATTACTAAGTCTACTTCACCTCTTTTAATTCGACGATATTCATCATACCTTTCACCATCAGATAATCCAGAATGTAAAAGTGCAATTCGATTAAATCTTGCTTCCATTCTTTTTAATATTTGATTAGTTAAAGTAATCTCAGGTACTAATAATAAACATGTTTTATTTAAAGAAATAACTTTTTCCATAATATCCATATATACTTCTGTTTTACCACTACCAGTAACACCATATAATAAATATGTAATATTATTATTTAAATTATTTACTATTTCATCATAAACCTTTTTTTGATCAGTATTTAATTCATGACGAGGATAATTTATTTTACTATAATTAATAGCTCGATAAGTTTCAACTTCATTAATTTTTAAAATTCCTCTTTTTAATAATGTATCAACTGAAGAATTTATCTTTTTTAATTCAGTATATGTTGCTTTACCATTTTCATTTATTTTATCAATAATTTCTTGTTGTTTAGAAGTAATCTCTCCAGATAAATTATCTATTTCAACCATTCTTTGATATTTTATATTAACATTTCTTCCATTTTTAGCTTTTAAAGCTTTTGGTAACATTGCTTGATATGCACTAATTAAAGTTGATAAAGTATCTTCACTAACAAATTTACCTAGTTCAAGCAGTTCTTTAGTTAAAATAGGTTCACTATCAACAACATCAATAATATCTTTTATATCATAGTCTTCTTTTTCATCGGTTATTTCTAAGACAAAACCCTCTAACTTTTGATTATTGAAAGGAACTAAAACACGAATACCAATTTGTATTTTATCTTTTAATGAATCTATTACATGATATGTAAAAGTTTTATCAATATTAAATGCGGATAATTCTACTAATACTTTTATATACATAACATCACCATTCTTTTAGTTTATTGTATCATAGATAAATTATATAAATAAATTATTTTACAAAAAAAGTTTTATATTTCTATAAAACTTAGCTATTAAACATTTCTTCAAAGTCTACTATGAATTCATCATAACCTTCACCAGCACGAGGCATAAATATTGTTTCAAGAAAACTTTGTTTTTTTACATACTCTCTTGCTACATGAATTCTTCCTTGATCATCAATAAAAACATGTACGCCATCAGAGTAATATTTATGTTCTGTTTCAACATTTTCAGCATATTTTTTATTTAAATATTTATTATAACAACGATCACTACTTTCAGCATTGGCAACAGTTTTATCCTTTGATGCTTTGATTGTTTTTTTAATATTTAAAACATTTGTTTTAATAGTTTCTATATCATTTTTTATTCTAGCAATATCTTCTCCTGATGCAGCTTGGAATGCGGAGCTTAAATTTTCTAATGAATTATAAATAGTATCCATTTTTTTAATGGCATCATCGTAATTTGCAATATAATTTGTTAATTGTCCAATATAATAATTATTCATAATACTCCTTCCTATTCGTTCACAATTGCATTATCTCGATAGATATCAACATTTTTTAAATCATCATCAATTTGATAATTAGTTACTTGATATACTCCTGGTTCATAGGCATAATCATCATCTTCATATTCTTCATCAACTTTTTCGTTTTTCTTTTTATATTTACGAACCAATCCAACAATCAATAATCCCAGTACTGATACACCACCAACAATTAAAGCTTTTTGATATAATAATAAACTCTTCTTACCATCTTTAGAATTCACTATTACACCATCGTTTTTGATACTCTCATCTAATGTTTCTACGACTTCTTCAAATGTTTCTGGTGAAATAGTTTCTTCTTCTAATAATGAAACAGCTTGAGAATATGCTTCTAGATTTTCTTCAGTTGAATTTTCAGAATAATTTTCTATAGTATTTTCAACAGTCTCTTCAACTGGTTCTATCACTGCGTTTTCGCTCATATTTTCAGGCAATTCTTCAATCAAGTTTTCATTAGCATTTTCCATAATTTCTTCAGTTGGTTCTTCAAGCGTATTTTCTATAACAATATCATCTAAAGCCACTTGTTCCATTTCTGGTTCTGTACCCTCTTCAATATTATTTACTATC
>JAEEGL015693887.1_pt1 | contig 10029 bp, 4 predicted proteins | sample 9134231 | NCBI WGS metagenome assembly JAEEGL01 (sample SAMN16246548, study PRJNA631951) | gut metagenome | biome: gut microbiome; feature: rumen; material: fiber-attached | host: Bos | place: Iran: Karaj | collected 2018-10 | reverse complement strand
TCTTCCGCCATGAGAATATGCCTGCCTTTTAGCTCCGCACGCTTCTTCTCCTTGAAAATGCTCATATTGTTCTTTCTTGCGATCCGCTCGAATTCATCAATCACGTAGGATGCAAACAGGGGTTTGGCCAAAAAGCTGTCTACTCCGATATGCAACGCTTCATCCATGATCTCATCCCAGTTGAATGAAGTAAGGATGATTACCGTCGTTTCTTTGTCATAACGCCGCCGTATTTCCGTTGCCACTTCAAGGCCGTCCATCTCAGGCATTTTCCAGTCCAGCAGCACCAGGCTGTACGGCTCATGCTTGGCATGCTGTACTTCCAGCATGTGCAGGGCCGTCCGCCCATCGTAGCAGGTATCCGCCTTGATGCCTACCTCGTCCAGCACGATTCGCGCATGCTCCGCCGCGATCTCCTCATCATCCACTACCAGAATGCGCATGTCCTTTGGATTGATATAGTTTGTAACCGGTCCCTGACGGCGGCTGTTCGTAAGCGTAATGACAACCGTAAATTCTGTCCCGGATCCTTTTTCCGATTGAACGGAAATCGTGCCGTTCATCAGCTCTACGATATTCTTGGTAATGGCCATCCCCAGGCCGGTGCTGCCGTACTTGTTGTTCCTGCTGCTGTCTTCCTGCGTGAAAGCGTTAAAGATTTTGGGAATAAACGCCTGCTCCATACCGATTCCGGTATCTTTAACACAGAATTTCATCGTAGAATGATCCTCAAATACGGCTGTACGCTCTACCGTCAGGGTAACGCTGCCCGGCGCATCCGTAAATTTAATCGCGTTGGAAAGGACATTGATGAGCACCTGTTTGAGCTTCATATCGTCGCCGATATAGTAGTCGCTGACGCCTCCGATGACATTGCACTCATAATGGAGCCCTTTTTCGCTGCACTGGGACATGACCATGGTATTCAGCTGTTCCAGCATGCTGCTGAAAGAAAACTCTTCCTGCCGGAGTATGAGCCGTCCGGATTCGATTCGGCTCATGTCCAGAATATCATTGATCAGCCCCAGCAGATGCCGTGCGCTTTCTCCAATCTTCTCCAGATAATCCCGTGTTTCTGCCGGAAGCGATTCATTGCGCAGGGCCAGGCTGTCCAACCCGATGATTGCGTTCATGGGCGTGCGAATTTCATGGCTCATACTGGATAAGAAGGCTGTCTTTGCTTTATTGGCTTCTTCCGCCGCGGCAAGCGCCTCCCCAAGCGCCCGGTTTTTGGCCATTGCTTCCCGCATTTCGGTATCGATGACGGTTAAACCAAGGCCTACCGCATGAACGATATGATCCTCCCGGTTTTCTGCATGACGGACCCCTGCCATCCGGATCATTTCATAGTATTCCCTGCCCTCACGCTGTGCCAGATAACGGTAGGCGATTATCAGATCTTTTTCCAGCGCCTTCCGTACATTATCCGGGTTTATAAACTTCAGGAAGTCTTCCCGGTAGCCTTCCGCAACCGAATGATTCGCATACCAGGAAAAACGCTCGTAATAGGGGAAATGGATTCCTTCCGGCGTCTGCTCGTGATCGGTCGGGTCTGCCCTGTAGCAGACAGCGTCATTTTGATCCAGATCAACATGATAGACGCAACGATAGTCCGAGGCCAGCGCTGTTATCATTCTATCCTGCTGTTCACGGCGTTTTTGCTGCTCCAGCAGTTCTTCCTGCAGGGCGAGCCGGTCTTCCAGCTCCCGCTGCTTCGTCCGCTGGCTTTCGGCCAGCTCTGTGTTTGCCTTTTCCAGTTCCAGCCGGGCGGTTTCCTTATTCTGAATCTCCCGTTTCGACCGCCTTGCATCACGGACAAGGAACAAAATGATCAGGGCCGCGAGGCCGAGAATGATGCTTACGAAGATTTCCATATGGTCCCAAAGCACATCCACAAAGTCATAAGCGGACAGTCCTTCTGTGTATCGGTATGAAATATTCTGCGCGTAATCGCTTCCCAGCACATTGATCCCCCGGTTAAGGAGTTTCAGCAGCCCTTCATTGCCAATCTCCACGCCGAAGCACCGGTCATCATTATAGCTTGACTGATGAATTGAAAGCTCCTCATACTGCCTGTTCCTCAGGATCTCGTTTGCACGAAGGCCGTTCAGCGTGGTACAACTGACTTTGCCGGAAAGCACTGCGGCAAGGCTGTCATCAATAGACGGAAAGAAAGCAACTTCCGCCTCCGGATAGTTTGTCCTCACATAGTAATACTGCATGCGGTTTTTTTCGTTGACGGCAAAACGCTCCGTCGTGGTATTGCTGAATTCTCCCTTATAGATTATCGCCGTAGGAGACGATACGACGGCATTCGACTGATAGATCCCGTTTTCTTCGGAATAATACAGTCCGCCGCCCACAGGGAAAGCCACATCTATCGTGCCGGCGCTCATATCGGCAATCAGCTCATCATAGCTTTTGTAGCCGCTGAAAGTGACGGTTATGTCAGGTATCCCCAACGCATTCAGGATGTCCGGTATTATATCCCGAACTACCCCCGTTACCTTCCCGTCTGCGGCAGTATCGCTGTATGGAAGGTAGTTTTCCAGATAACCGACGTGAAGCGCGTTATGGGTGCCCATCCAGTCCCGTTCCGCCTGGGAAAAAGCCCGTGCTGTGACACTGACGGAATAATACTTTGCACTCAATGAATTCAGATAATTTGGTTCCTCTGCCGCCAGCAGTGTCTGGGCGGAATTAAGCTCCGACAGGAGATCCGGACGATGAATGTTGACGCAGAGATAGTACTCCGATGTGCCAAAAACGGTCAGCACTTCCGCATGATCTCTCCCGTACGCGCCGTCGCTTTCCGCCGCAAGAATATCCACATCATGGGAGTCAAAAGCGTCAAACAGTTGCATATAGTCTGAATAGGTGATGACCTCGGCGGTCACATGGTGGTCTTCAAGATACTGATTCAAAACGCTGACCATAGCGCTGTCCAGAACACCAATTTTACAACCGTTCAAAGAGGCGGGATCAGCCGTAATCTTTCCGTCCACATCATGCTTGACAAGATAGTAGGATTCGTTACCCATTACGGCTTCCGGATATCCGATCAGCGGAGCACGTTCCTCCCGCCATGCCAGCCCCGCCAGCAAATCGATCTTTCCGTCCAGAAGCATCTGGTAAAGCTCCCCGAACCCGCCATAGACATATTCATATTTCCAACCCGTATATTCGGAGAGTTTACGGTAGTACTCATAAGCATATCCGGTTTTGACAGCGCCGGGCTTCGCTCCTTCCTGAAACACTTCATTCTCATAGTAGCCAACACGAACGGGCTCTTTTCCATTGTCAGCGGCAAAAGCGGCGGGCAGAAATAAAAACCCGGCCAGTATACTAAGGCAGAATATGATTATGCAGCAAACGATGTGCGCTTTCCATTGCTTTTGAATTGCCATATTATAACCTCCCCGGCTCATGGTCACCACATTTTCTTTTTTCCAACCGGAACATTCCATCCGGAAAAGAATCCTCCCTCTCTTTTCCCGTATCCGGATCATCGGGATCGGGATGGTGGCTGTTGTAGAACTCTACGATATGGAAACCGCAGCGATTAACGTAAAAGTGGATATTCCGCTTTTCGAAATACGGTGTGACGGTTTCCCAGACCTTCACTTCCGGATGCAGTTTCTCTACCGCGCACCATGCGGCATAGCCAATCCCCCTGCTTTGTGCCCCGGGGGAGATAAACAGCAGCTCCAGTTCGCCCCGGTTTCCTTTCACCTTAACGACTAAACCGCCGGCCGCCCGGCCATCCTGCATGATTCGGTAAGCTTCGCCGCCGTCTATGGAAGCTTCAATCGTCTTGCGGGAGATAATCTCGCTTTCTTCTTCAAAGTGATCACCCCGGAAGCCGAATGCCTCCAATGCTCCATAATTGAACGCTTCCTGATTATCCTGGATAAATTGCTCCCGCTCATCAGGCATCAGTGGGGCAAGTGTAATGCTTACCATAATACCACCTTTCAAATCGTGTCTTCTCCGGCAAACTGGCCCTGGCAGTTTTTTGTCAGCATCAGCCTGTTTTCTGCAGCTTGAGATTTCCATTATTTCCCATGTTGTGTAGGCAGTTATCATTATATGGTTATTATTATATCATATTCGACGCCGGAAAAAGAACTAATCGTTTCAAAATAGCGGTTTACGTTCGTTGCCGGTGATTTTTGAAGCCATGACCATGCCCGTCTTTGCGACATTGCCGAAAAGGTTTTGATGAAAATATTCCTTGATTTGATGGGATTTTGCCGCTGGTATGTGTAAAAAAATCTTGTGCGGCTTCCATTTTTAAGGTAAACTGAAAAAAACGGAAAAAAGAGAGGAAGGATTCCAATGAAGCAACGGAAAAGTTTACTGACGGCCGGCTTCGTGCTGGTTTTGCTGTTTGCCTGGCAGCTTGCGGCACAGGCGGCTTTCCCGGCCAGCATTTCGGCCCCCAAAACAAGCGATTACAGCGGAAAGACCGTGATCCTGCATTCAAATAACGTGCATGGGGAACTGGATGGCTATGCGGCTATGGCGGCACTGCGCCAGTCATTTATCAATCAGGGGGCCGAAGTCATCACGATTGACCTGGGAGATTTCAGCCAGGGCGGCGCCTATGTCGGCGTGAATCAGGGGCAGGATGCGATTACGCTGATGAATGCCGCCGGGTATAATTTTGTGGTCCCGGGCAATCACGAATTTGACTACGGCTACTACCAGTTGAAAGAAAATCTGAATGCGGGGGTTTTCCGGGTGCTGTGCGCCAATGTCCTAGAAGGCAGCGAGCGGATTGGGGGGCCCTTTGCCCTCTATCAGACGAAAACCGGGCTGAATATCGGCTTTTTCGGCCTGACGACTGCGGAAACCCAGACCAAGGCGAATCCGGCCAATATCCAGGGGCTGCGCTTCCTGGCGGATGCAGAGCTGTTTAACTGCGCCCGGGAACAGGTGAGTGCCCTGCAAAACGCCGGGGCGGAGGACATCATTGCACTGAGCCATCTGGGTATCGGTGATGAGGCCGCCCCGGGGCCGGCTGTTGATCTGCTTTCCGGGGCAGCCGGAATCAGCTTTATGATTGACGGCCATTCAGCTGCGGTGGCGACCGCCGGGAAAAATGGTGAGGCGGTGCAGTCGGCCGGTAGCGCGTTTTCCTATATCGGCGTGGTCGTGATTGACGATGCCGGGCGGAAAGTTGAGGATCACTATCTGGTGCCGGTGGAAGGACTGCCCAAAGATGAGACTGTGGCTCAGCTCGTGGACAACATCAGAGCCTACATCGACGCGCGGTATAATACGGTGATTGCAACCAGCGAGGTTGTGCTGGACGGCAGCGACCTCAGCAGCCGGACACAGCAGACGGAACTGGGTGAACTGATTACCCGGGCGATGGTTTGGAAGTTCATGCAGCGGACAGAGCAACTTCGGGTGCCGGCAGATCATGTTGTGGGAATCGTAAATGGCGGCGCCATTCGGGCAAATCTTATGCCGGGCGAAATCAAACGCTCGGATCTCCGGGCGGTTCTGCCCTTTGGCAATACGCTGGCTGTGGTTTACGTGACGGGCGAGCGGCTGCTGGAGGCGCTGGAGGCCTCTACCTATGCCCTGCCGGAACCGCTGGGGGGCTATCCGCAGGTGTGCGGAATCAACTTTACCGTCAATACCGGCAATGCCTACGATTCCGGTATACTTTATCCGAATTCCAGCTACTGCAAACCCAATTCGATCCGGCGCGTGACCATCCAGTCCGTCAACGGAAAGCCTTTCAGCCCGACGGATACGTATGCTGTAGCCGCGGATGACTTTATCGTGGCCGGCGGAGACACCTTCTATACCTTCAGCGAAGTGGAAGGGGTTGACTACGGCGAGCCGCTGGATGCGGTTCTGGGAGACTATATTCAGCAGGTCCTGCAGGGCGTTATTCGTTCTTCGGCCCAGCCCGCTGCAGTGGCTGCCGTAACGGCAATAGCCGAACCGGCGCCAGTTGCCGAAGCTGTGCCTGAAACCCTGTCCCCGGCACCTGCGCCAACAGAAGCTCTTACGGCAGCAGCGCCGGTTCAGCCGGCCGTTTCGGAACCGGGAAACAGCTATACGGTTCAGCCGAATGACAACCTCTGGAGAATTGCCGAAATCTGTTATGGCAATGGCGCAAAATGGAAAGTAATCTATGATGCCAACCGGGATACAGTCGGCAGCCAGTATCAGATCATGCCGGGGGATATATTGGTCATCCCGAACGCCGGCCTGTAAATGCTGAAACAGCTGGCATCAGTAACTGAATCGTCCCACTGGATTATGCAATTGTCAGTTCTCCAAGGTGATTTTCAGGCCCTGCCTGCCAGTCACCCGGGAGAACCTATCGAAGGAGGTTGAATTATCATGTGCAAAAACAAATTGACCCTTCCGGTCATAGTGCTTTCCGTCCTGGTAGTTGTTCTGGCGGCTGCGCTGATCTGGACGAGAGCTGAATACTCCCACTACAAATTGTACAAAAACATTATTTCTCAGGAAGAAGTCGAACAGACATTGTTTGGCCAGCCGGTTTCAACCGAAAGAGACGGCGAATACCGCATCGGGATTAAGACCGCTGTGGACGGAGATTTCCATGCCGAGCTGACGCTTTATCAGGCCAACAATGGTTACTACGCGCCTGTATTCAGCTGCCCGGCGGTAATCGGGAAAAACGGTCCCGGCAAACAGTCGGAAGGCGACGTTAAAACACCGCTCGGAACCTGGGTAATCGGCAAAGCCTATGGCATCAATGACGATCCCGGCAGCATCGTTCCCTATACGAAAGTTACAGAGGATATGTACTGGTGTGCCACCGGTTCAAACGGTAAAAAGTACAATACCCTGATTTACCGCAGCGATGATCCCGATGCAGATTATTCTGAGGATGAACATCTGATCGATTATCCGGTAGTATACAACTATCTGCTGGATCTCGGGTACAACAAGGCCGGCGCGCCCTATGCCGGCAACGCGATTTTCCTGCACTGCTGGAGGGGTGCAGATTCTCCCACCGGCGGCTGTGTTGGCGTATCCGAAGAAAGTATGATCAGAATTCTGCAAACCGTACCATCCGGCACCGCGGTCACCATCTACTAAGGCAGCGGGAATTTCGGAAAACAGCTATAACAAAAAAGCGGGGCTGTGAAGAATTTGATTTCTTCACAGCCCCTTTTGGTCGGAGTGTTAAGGAAATACTTTCGTTTTGCATCTGCTCCATTTTCTTCCGGCAGCAGACGAAAGCCAAAACGATTCCGGCAATGCAGACCTGCACATCCTTTTCCAAGGAAGCCGGTGATACGGCCCGATAAGGTATTTCCTTACAGTTGAGATAAACCGGACTCTGCTTCATACCGGTGCATTCCACGGAATGGTTTGGCCTTCTCCGGGCCTCTATTTTCGTACAACCTCATCCCCATATATCGTTAGCCAATCGTTTTTCATTGAAATCGGCACCCAATTAAATTCTTCGCAGAGGCTGTACATTTTATCCGCTTTCTCTATATTGCCGTTTTCTCTTTCCGTATCGTCACAACAAACCATAAAAGCCAGACTCCGGTAAGGGTTTTGGGTGATAACATATTCCGCCACGCTGGCGTCGCTGCTACTGTTTCCAAACGCCAGCACCGGCTGCTGCCCAATCTCCTGCGCAATCACGGCCACCTGATTCATTTTGAGGTTTTTCACCAGGAATTTTCCACCCAGAATCAACTCGTCATCCTCATCAAACACATAGTCCAGGCCATTCTTCGCGCCCTGGTCTCTCGCGATAATCAACTCATCGGAGCCGATAATCTGCCGGGGCGGCACATTCATTTTGCCATCTACAATTCCCCGAACGATCAGTCTGTCTGTCCCGCTGACAATGTAGACCGTAAAATCATTGGCCTCGAGATAATCCACTACCTGCAGCATGGGCTGATAAAACGCATCTTTCCGTATCATCCCTTCATAGCCCGGCTGCGGCTCCTCCCGGAAATCGCGGATATAATCCGCAAATTCATCCACTGTCATTCCCGAAAAAGCTGACGCTACACCACGGCCATGGTCTACCTCCAGTCCCTTTGCCGAAACGCCGGTAGCGATTGCTTCCTGAATCTTTTCCGCAACCTCCCGTTCAAATTCCGTAGCTCTGTCCCGGTAGTCCTCGTCCTTCGTAACCCGATGCAGGAATAAGCTGTAGTCAAAACCGATGGGGTCTGTTTCGCAATAGAGGGTTCCATCCAGATCAAATACCGCAATCCGATCAACCGGCGGGATATAATCGGCTCCGCCTTCTCTGGTTACCGCTTCAACATAGCGGATTAACTCGTCTTTAGCGGCGGCGTCCTCTGTCCACAGCGATAACATCGCCTCTCCGGATACCGTCGTTTCTCCTTGCCCGCTCTTTTTCCATCCCACGCCAAGAGCGTACAGGATACATACAATCAGCAAAAGGGCCAAGGCTATGATGGCAAGGACTTTCCATTTTACACCCGGTTGTTCTTCCGGTCTTTTGGGATTTCTGATTATCTCGGATTCCTTTTCCTTCGTCTCCCTTTCAGTTTGCCCTTCTGAACATTCACTCACGGCGCTGCTTTCATCCGGCAGCGGATCTTCTGCTATGTTTTCTCTATCTTCCATGTCAGCCGGTTCTTCCATTTCCTTTTTCTGATGTTCAAAGCCAAACAGTTTCAGAATTGCCGGGAACAGGGTTATACAATAAAAGACGATGATAAATGTGTACATGAAGTGTCCCCAGTGGCTGCCCAACAGGTTATCCAACGGAGCCTTCATATAGCGAATCATCAGGAAAAGAGGAACCAGGCCCGCAAGACTAACCCAGAGGCCCTTTCCTTTCAGCCCGGTTGATTGAAATCCCACCCATTTTCTTTCCACAAATCGGGCGATCGGGAATACAATCAGCAGGGCGATATCTCCGTATCCATCATTCATCATCCTCTGTGGATCAACCAGAAGCTTTCCGTCCACATAATCCATCGGATAAGATTTAAAGGTAATAAACAGAATGCCCAGCCAGCCCAGGATGAAGCTCAGCAGCAAAAAACGGTTTTCTTTTTCCGGGTGTGATTTGACATAACGGAAAAGTCTGGCCATAACCCAGAGCGCCAGAACCGATTCGGCCAGCCCCATCAGCACATCCTGCGGAGCATGCACGCCCAGATAATTGCGCGAAAATCCCGTTATCAGAACACAGCAAACGCACAGTACGGATACAATCCTTTTCCAGCTTCGCGCCACCACGGCCAGTCCTCCGTAGATCGGCCCGGCGGTTGTCGTGTGCCCGCTGGGGAAAGAGTATCCGGTAGCCGTACGGATAGCATCCCCGGCGGGAATCACCCGGGAGTCCCGAATCCAGGGACGATAAACACAGGCCGTCAGCTTAACCACAGCATTAATTCCACAGCAGAGATAGTACGAGGCCAGCGTATATAAGCCCTTTTCTTTATTCACTGCCCAATATACAAACACGGGGATCATGATTAAATAGGTGACAGCAAACAGCGAGATCCCCTCCATAAAAGGCGTCAGCATATTGTGGCTGCCTTCCCGGAGCTCCTGCAGTAATAACAGATACGCAATATCCATTTTTTCTTCCTCCTTCTCCTTTTTCTGTCTGTTCGTCAGATTTCAGCGTGATTCGGTCAATCATCTATCTGACTATGCAATAAACCGGGGAAAAAAGTTGCTTTCCCCCGGGTGATTTCTTCCGTCAGGTCAGCGTTCCTCCCGGAAATAGGAAAGGCCCAGGCTTGTCGGAGACTGGTTTTCCCGCTTGTTGCGCACGGAGGACAGTACCAGCACGACGATGGTAATGAGATAGGGCAGCATCTTGTAAAGTTCCTTCACCGCACCGACGCCGCCGGTAGGCAGGATATTGTTGATGGAAAGGATGTAAAGGCCACCGTAGAGGATGGAGGCCAGCACACCGATGTCCGGGCGCCAGATGGTGAAAATAACGAGGGCAATGGCCAGCCAGCCGCGATCCCCAAAAGCGTCGTTGCTCCAGATGCCGCTGGCGGAGTCCATGAC
>JAEEGL015377584.1_pt1 | contig 10029 bp, 14 predicted proteins | sample 9134231 | NCBI WGS metagenome assembly JAEEGL01 (sample SAMN16246548, study PRJNA631951) | gut metagenome | biome: gut microbiome; feature: rumen; material: fiber-attached | host: Bos | place: Iran: Karaj | collected 2018-10 | reverse complement strand
AGTGGAGATCATTTTAAAGGCAGTAGTGCATTAAAATACTGTTCAGTTTTAGGTGATGGATCTTATAAACGTTGTGAGCCAAATGAAAAAATTAATGATAGTGAAAATTATTTATTTTTAAATCGAGTTAATGACATTTGCTACATAAAAGATAAAAATTTTTCTGAAAATAAGACTGCTATATTTTCTAATAGTGGAAAAACTTATTATTGGCGTTATAATTATAATGATAGTAATTTAAATAAGTCTGAATGTAAATATTTTTAGACTTCAGTAAATGCTTATAAGATAAAATTATCTATCGAAAATAATGACCAATCAGTTTCAAAAGTATATATTTATGGGGCTTATGCAGATATTGGTGTGGCATCACCAGATGACACCACAACCAACACTACTACAATTAATTATCTTGAACAAATTTCTACATTACAAAAAGATAAAAAAGAATCTGAAGAAAAACTTGAATATTATGAATCAGTTCTTGAAAGCGAGCAAGAAGAATATGATAATTATACTGCTCAATTAAATAATATAGCAAAAGCAACTGAAGAAATCGAAAAAGAATTTTTGGTTAAATACTCTCGTTATGTTCAAGAAGGTAGTTGGACTGATGATAATTACATGGATGATGAATTGTATTATCTTGATGCGATTCAAGTTCTTTATCAATCAGCCTATCCAAAAGTATCTTATACTATTAATGTTTTAGAATTAAGTATGCTTGAGGATTATGAGCCTTATAAATTTTAGATCGCGCATAAAACTTTTATTGAAGATACAGAATTTTTCGGTTGGGTAGATAAAGCACGACGCATACCCGCGCGTGAGCGTATAGTAGTAACTGAATTAACTACTAATTTAGACCAACCAGATAAGAATAGTATAACGGTTCAAAATTATAGAAATCATTTTGAAGATTTATTCCAGCGTATTACTGCGGTAACGCAAAATCTTGAATATCATAGTGGTGATTATAGTCGCGCGGCTGATGCTATTAAGCCAGATGGTGAAATTGATAGTACTGTTATTGGAAAAACGATGGCAACAGCTAATTTTATTATTGCCAATGCCAATAATCAATCTGTTGTTATAGGTGATACTGGTTTAGAAGCTACTAATACTACAGATCCCGCACAATAGGTTAGATTAACTAGCGGTGGTTTATTAGTTTCTTCTGATGGCGGAAGAACATGGGGTGTTGCCATTACCGGTCATGGTATTAGTACTAGTTATTTACGTGCCGGTTCTATTGACACTGATAAAATAACTATTTATAATGGTGCATATCCGACATTCAGGTGGGACGCGCAAGGTATCCGCGCATTAGCTTATACATTAGATACACAGAATCAAATAAGTAGTTATAATACTAGTAATTATGTTACTTTTGATAGATTTGGTTTGTATGGTATAAATGGTATTTTAAATTTTAATCCGCGAAATGTTACGGAAGTTGAGAAAAAGGCTAGTTTTGCTTTAACCTGGGATGGATTATTTGTTCGTTCTAATTATAGAAATGGTTATGTAAGTATTAGTCCAAATGACGATATTACTTTATGTAGTTTTGGAAATTAGTCTTTTAATTCCATTGGCACGGCTGATAGCTTAGATAATATTTATTATTTAGATAATCGTTCTGTATTTTATTATGAGGAAAATGGAGAGTATATTAAATGTACCACTGAAAGTTTAAAAGACTTAGGAAATAAGACGCTTTATATTAGTGGTTATAAATTAATTGAAACACCGCAGTCATTGACATCTAGTAATTATTATTTATATGGTGGAAATTTTATTTCTTGTAATGGTGATGAAACAGAATAGATAACAAACAATAAGATTTATATAATTGATAGCGAAGGGTCAAATGGGAAAACTGCTATACGACGTGCCAAGTTCGGTATGATTGGTACTGACAATGAAAATAGTGAGTTATATGGTATCGCGTTATATGATATGGAAGGCAATCCGACATTAACTACATAGTCAGATGGTACTTTATGGTTACAAGATTCTATGAAAATCGGTAAAGCCAATCAAACCAATACTATTTATATTGGTGTTGGTGAAGATGAATATATAGACGGATAGCCGACTGGTCGTTATAAAGTTATTAAAGTAAACGATTCTAGTGATAATGAGAATTTTATTGTATATTCAGATGGCACTTTGATCGCGCGAAATAGCTAGATAACTGGTGAAATTATTGCCACTTCCGGAATTATCGGTGGTGCTCAAATAACTGATAATGGAATTATCGTTAGAAATGGCGGTTTTGAAATTTGGGTTGACAAAGATAATGAACCCACTCGAGTATTCTATATATAGGATAATGAATTAAAATTAAAAGGAAATGGTGAATTCACTGGTACTATTTATGCTACTAATGGTGAATTTTCAGGTACTATTTATGCTGAATCGGGTACAATAGGTGGCTTTAGAATTACTGAAAATACAATCGAGTCAGATAATTTGGTATTAAAATCTGCTAATGGTAATATAGAATCTAGTATTTATGTTAATAATATTACACTTGGTTCTGGCGCGAATATAGAAGAATATTTAGATATTGGTAATTTAAGTCTTATTAATCCAGAGGGAAGCAATTCCTCTGTATTAGAATTAAAAGATCCTAGTGATAGTGATAATCCATATTTTAAATTAACTAATAATGGTAACATCTTTGGTAAAAATTGGAATATTATTACTGATAATAATAATCAAACTATTGCTACTTTTGATAATGGTATTTTTAGAGGCCATATAGAAGCAAATAGTGGTATATTCCATGGCTTAATTGAAGCATCTACAATAAATGCCGATATAATAGAAACCACTGATTTTATAACTCAGAAAATTCGCTCAATGGGTGGCGCCTTTATATTTAAACCATCTTATGAAATTAAAAATAAAGAAATTTTTGATGAAGAAGATAATGAGAATACTATTACTAAAATTAAAATTTGGTTAAATAATATTAATGATTATAGTTAGTTTAAAGAAAATGATATAATTTCTTTTAGTAATGGAGAAAATGGGGTTCTTTATGGTAAAGTAGAAAGTTTAATTACTAGAGAAGAAGATAATTATATAATAATTATACCATATTTTAATCCTTATGCCAGTGATATAAAATTTAATCCAATTACCATTACCTGGTTTGGAGAAAATACAACTGATGTTATTATTGGTATTAATTCGGATTCTTCTTCTGGTAATAGCTTTTTAAAACCAAAATCTTTAACTATTCAAGATTTTAATATTTAGAAGGATAATAATAATTAGCTTAATATTAATAGTAATGTAAAATTATTGCTTGGAGATTTAACTGGGGTACCTAATGAAAATTATCAAGGTTATGGTTTATATGCAGATAATGTATATCTTCATGGCAGTTTAATTACTGGCGTCGGGACAGATTAGAATAAAACTTATGCTGGTATAAATACTATTCCCGAAATTGAGTCTAAACATTTTTCAAATGAGAAAATTGTTATTTGGGCTGGTGCGATAAATGATGGGGATATTGAAAATTCTCCATTCTACGTAACTAATAAAGGAAGCCTTTATGCTAATTAGGGAATATTTGAGGGTAGCGTAATTAGTGATTCTCTTTTAGTTAGAAGTACAATTTAGACAGCAATAATAGAAGGTATTGGAAATAGTCCAAGTTTAAAAATATATGATACTGGAAATGGTGGTATCAGTTTTCATAAAAAAGTTGAAAATATAGACAATGATACTAATAATGAGACTAATGATATTGAAACACTTAGGATTTCAAATGATGGTATATATTGTAATAGTTATCAAAATGTAGAAAATCCAATTATTGGTTTTTCAGAAAGTAATAATGAAATAATATTTAGACCAACTAATATTAAATTTAATTCTACCAAAATTACTAATCAATTAATTGAAGATGATAACGAATTAAAATTATAGATTGGAGAAAATAGTCATACATTATTAGACAATAATAAAATAGAAAATAAATCTAATAATATTAATAATATAACTGAATTATTAAGTTATGAATTAATAAATAAGAATGGAATAAATAATTCTAAAATTGTATACAGAGCGTAGAATAATTTTTATTGTTTATTCGTTGAATAAGGAGTTAAAGGAGTATGGCAAATATAAGCTTAACAAATAAATATGTTAACTAGAGATATTATGGCAGTGGGTATGGTTCTTCTAGCGGTATTACTAGTAGACTTGCATAGAAAAATGCATATAATGCGGGTTAGAGTGCCTCATTAAATTGGGGCACTCCATCTACCCAAACTGGTAATAGTTATGTAGGAAAACTTGAAAATAGGACTGTAGAAACAGGAACACCAGAATATGTAAGTGAATTAAATTAGTATAGTTGTACTTATAATGTTACCGCTACTGCATATTTATATTAGGTACATTTAGAATTTGATATTTCTGGTTTAAATAGTTCAAATGTTGAATCAGCCACATTGACAATAAATTCAAGTGGTACTAGTATTGTTGGTTATTATATCTGCGCGCCCAATAGTAATAGTTCTAATATTAATGATAGCACTTATTATGCATATGATAATAGTGTTTTTTCAGCTACTCGCGTGAGCTTTGAACAAAATACAACTTCAAAATCTATTGATATAACTAGTCAATTAAAACAATGTATTAATACTAACAAAGGAATAATTGTTATAACCCCAGCAGCAAAAACTCCAGGTTATAGTTCTCAACTTAGTGGTTTAAGTTATACTTTATCTTATACAGAAGCAGTTACGCCTTGTGGAGCGCCAACTTCTATTTCTGATAATGGGACTGGTTATATTGTTCCTAATGGAGATATTAGATTAAAATGGAGCGGTGCGACAGCTGGTAATAATAATGATATAGCCGGTTATCAAATTTATTGGAAACAGGATGGCGCGCCAACTACTTCTTCATATACCGGTTATTATAATACAAATAATACAGCTACTAGTTGTACTTTTTCTTCGGCTACGAGTGGTTCTATGCCAACGACTAGAGGGAAGACTTATTATTTTAAAATATTAACTATTGGTAAGAAAAAATTAAATTCATCTTTAAGTTCTACTTAGACAAGTCTTAAGGTAAATCAATTACCAGCAATACCAATTGTTAGTGTTAATTATGATAGATTTAAGTCTACTGGTGGAAGTGTTGTTTTTACAGTTAACCCTGGGGCGGATGGAGACAGCGGTTAGACAAAAAATGTTTATTATAGTACTTCTTTATCTGGTACTAAAGCAAAAATTACTGGGAGTACTTTTACAACAGATAATTTAACGAATAATACTACTTTTTATTTTTGGACTTACGATGGTTATGAGTATAGTACTAATAATTTTTCTAAAGAAATTAAAAAAAATACCGCGCCAGAACTTGGAACAGTAACTTTAAGTATAAATAGTAGTACTACTTTATTCAATAATTTTAATATAGATGGCTCCTGTACTTCAGAAACTTGTGATACTAACGGTCGTATTGTTTCAAGACGGTGGGAATTATATTTAAATGGTGGAGAAACTATAATTGTGCCAAATGCTAATACCTTATCTGGCTTTTCTAATTTTAATATAGTAAATAATAGTCATATTACTTTTGGACAAATTTATAGAATTAGATACATTATTACTGATGATATTGGGGAAACTGCAACAAAGGTCTCTACCGCAAGAACTTTTCCAACACCCAATATTAGTCTATATAATAAAAAAGATACCGAAATAACAAGTAATTTTGGTAAAGAAATATATTTAAAATATAATTAGATTGGTAACTATACCGCGCCGTATAATTTTAATGGTGTTGAATTTTATTATAAACTTTCTTCATCATCAAATTGGATTAAATTAAGGAATTTAAATACTACAATTAGTAATTTAAATAATAAAGAAAAAATTGATTGTAGTGCTTTAAACAGTGGTAGTACATATAATCTTAAAATTAAATATATATTATCTAATGGTTCTTCAACCGAAATAGATTTAGGTACAAAAACTAGATCAATTGCTTTGAATCCTGTTGTTACCGCGTCAGGTATTTGTTATCCTTTTTAGGTTCCTAGTGGAGGAACAAATACAAATAGTTTTACTTTTACATATTAGGATAATGGATCTTCTTATGAAACCAAAACATTTAATTGTTATATAGGTACTGAAATAGTTTCTTCTGATTATTATATTTTAACTTTTTCTAATTTATAGGGAACTATAAGTTTAAAATTATCTGATATTCCTACTTCGGCATGGCAAAGTTATATTGGTGATAATAATACTCTAAATGATTCCTATTTAAAAGATCTAAAAATAGAAATTGTTGATGAGTTTGGAGATAGTTATATTGATACAAAAAATTGGACTTTTGATTTTTCTAATAGTTTGTTATCTGGCGCGAGCGCTTCTGTACAAATTAAGGCTACTGATGATAATTATTATGATTTTTCTAATAATTATCCATTATTTGAAAGTCAAATATTAAAAGTAGAAATCAGTGATTTAAAAAGCTATTGTAATGAAACTGTAACATTAGTATTAACAGATAATACTGGGGTTAAATATAGTACTTCAACTTTAAATCTTTCAGTTAGTGGTGGAACGTCTAATAGACCAGAATACATTAGTAATAATGCTAATTTTACTTTTGTAATGCCAAAAATAATAACTAATAATAAAAATAATAGTTATTTTATATTAGAAATTGAAAATGGTTCAAAACAATAGATTTTATATGTAAATATAAAAGAAAATGAAAAATTTATTATTAGTCGTTGTAATACTGATGCAATAGATTTATAGATAATAAAAGTTGAAAAAAATGGAAATAATTATAATTTTACTTGTTAGATAACTGATTTTGGTGGTTATGGTTTAGCTCCATATAAAGACAAGTATTCTGAAATTAAATTAAATATTTATTATAGTAATAGTTATGGTGATTCTTATAGTAATTTTGCTTCTAATATTGATATTACAAATTCATCTATTGTAGATAATATTTTTACAATAAATAATATTTCTTCGATGGTTACTTTATCTGGAGAGAGAGTATACTTTAAACCAGAGATCATAGTAACAAACAATTTCTAGAAAATAAATAATATAGTACCATTCGGTATGGCGAGTCATACAAAAAGTTATAACGATACCACTTATTATATTTTCTATAGTTCGGTTCCAAATCTTGCCTATGGTAAAAATTTCTTCTTAATAAATACTACTGGTGTTGGTGGTCATAATGATCAAGTATTAATTATAAGACCAATATCTAATCAAAAAGTTATTTATTTTGGTGAAACTGGAAACGAAGCTACAATTACAATGAATAATAATAATATAATATTAGATAATTTTATTATTAATGGAGTAATTGCTGATGGAGCAACTATAGAATGCGGGACTTGGGACTAGTCTTAAAATTTGCTTTATATTTAAAATTGTGTTATAATATAAATATAAAGTAAAATATAGGAGTTTTATATATATGAAAATGTTTGAAATTCTTCAAATTAATTCTTTAAAAGAAAAAATTGAAAATAAAAAAATGCCCATTAAGACCGCTTATAAATTTAATAAGTTTTTTATAGAGATATAGAAAGATGTAAATTTTTTTAATTCTTCATTACAAAATATTATAAAAGAATATGGTAAAAAAGACGAAAAAGGAAATTATGTTTTGACAGATAATAAAAATGGGGTAATAATTCAAGAGGATAAATATAATGAATGTATGAACAAAATTCAAGAATTAAATAATATTGAGCCAGAATTTTCTTATATTCCCTCTTTTAAAATTGATGAACTTGAATTTTTAGAATTATCAATGTCAGAGCTTTCACTTTTAATGCCTTTTATTGAAGAAGAATAAAGTATACGAAGTAGGAAACAATTGTTTCGTGCATTTTGAGGTTTATTATGGCAAATAGAATATAGATACGACATGGTACGAATGCGCCACAGGATGGCGAATTACTGCCTTATGAATTAGGTTGGGGTGGTGGCGCGCTATATATTGGTGGATAGAATGCTATATTACCAATTAATATTACTGGTAATGCCACAAATGATGGCAATGGTAATAATATAAGTAATACATATTTACCCTTAAGCGGGGGTACTTTATCCGGAAACTTATAGGCACCATCTTTAAAATTAGGCGGCCATACAACTATTGTTGGCACAGTATTAAAAGCTAGTCTTTCTGCTTAGAAGACAATTTCTTCCGAAGCCGTTACTAATATTATTTCTTTAGAATTACCTAGCGGCACTTGGGTTGTTACTGGTAGAGTTCGTTTTTCAGCTAATGGCGCTGGATATAGACGAGCTGGTTTTGGGACTACTGATTCAGAAGGCGCGATTTAGGTCTAGACTCCTGCCGTAACAGGCGCGGTAACATAGTTAACTTTAACTAAAATTATAGAAGTTTCTTCTAATACTACTTATTATTTAAATGCATATCAAAATAGCGGCTCTTCTCTTAATTTAGCCGCCGGAAATAATGGTGAAATTAATGGAATTACAGCTATTTGTATAGCTTAAATTTTAAAAATAAAATTTTCTATTTTTATGTAATAATACTTCTCTATTCTTACTTATAATTGTAAGACAAAGAGGAGGACAATTTAATATGGCAGGCAATACAAAAAAAGAGGTCATTTTAAATGGCCTCTTCTTTTTATTCCCAATTTTTAAATTGTTGCGCTACACATTTCGTCACAATATGCTTGCCAATACCAATAGCATCAGCTTCATCGTCTGTAACTATTTTGTCATACCATTTTTTAACTAGCGCAATCATATTAGTCTTCTGTGCTTCACGATTCGCGCCTTTACACCCGCATGTAGAGCGCCATGACTGTGGGTTACATAAGACGGTTTTTACACCATGAACATATGCCTTTTCCATTAAAACACCCTATAGGCGCGCGAGTGTGCGCTGAGTAGTAAAACTATTACCAACAACTAATTCTTCAAATCCAACATAATCAGGTTTATATTCTTCAACAATATCATTAAACCATTCTTTGATTTGATGAATACGCGCGGTTTCTTCTTTACCTTTTGCTTCAAACACTCCAGACTAAATTAATTGTGTTCCTTCATAAATTGCATAGCCAGTTTTGTGTGTTGCTTGGTCAAGCGCAATTACACGCATTGATTATTTTAAGCCAGTGCTTCCGAAACCGCCACCACGGTTTTCGCCAATATCACTCACTTTCTCCACTTTAAGTAATGTTACCTTTGGGACTTCCGCAAGTACAAGCTGTGCAATTTTCTATCCTTCTCCGATAGTATAAGAACTACCATGAATAATTGACATTGAATTAATATTTACTGAACCATCATCATTAAATTCATACTGAATATCTTTAATTGGTGATTCAACATTTTCAACAATAATCCCAATTTCATCACGATAACCAGCGTCAATAGTGCCTGGCGCATTAGCGATACGAAGTTTTGTTTTTGCACTAATGCCAGACTTTGGACGAACTTGTAATTCATAGCCGGCAGGAATAGCAACCTTAATACCAATAGGAATAATTTTTTGTTCGCCCGGCGCAAGTGTAATATCTTCAAGCGCAAATACATCCATACCAGAATCGGTTACATGTGCATAAGCTGGCTCTTTTGCTTTTTCATGACAAAGTTCATAAGGAATCGTAATATATCGTTTTGAAATACCTTCTGTTTCATTAATGGCATTAACAACGACACCAAGAACTTGTTTAATCCAGTCACGTTTTTGCTAAGAAATTTCTGTCATTTGCTTATCAATTTCTTCGCAAATTTCGGAGAACATGCCAGTTAATTCATCACCTTTATAACCGGTATTTCCAAGCGCCGCAACTAAAGCAATGCGTGAATTAGAATCATTCATTGAACGTTGCATATTATCAAGAATTGTCGGTGCAATAATTTCAAACTGATCTTCTGGCATAGCAAGTATCGCTCCGAACAATGCTGTACTATCTTCTGCAGTACCTTGTAAATCAATAGCTTTCGCAAGTGCATT
>JAEEGL015048717.1_pt1 | contig 10029 bp, 7 predicted proteins | sample 9134231 | NCBI WGS metagenome assembly JAEEGL01 (sample SAMN16246548, study PRJNA631951) | gut metagenome | biome: gut microbiome; feature: rumen; material: fiber-attached | host: Bos | place: Iran: Karaj | collected 2018-10 | reverse complement strand
GTTTCCTCTGTAAGCTTTGCAAGTGGATGAGTCTTTGAATCTTCCTCATCATCTGCAGCTGTATAAATCATCATAAAACCATCAAAATTGATAGATGATTCTGATGCTGTAAACACCTGGTCTTTAGCTGAAACGCTAAGTGATACTGTATCATAAAGTGCATTAGCCATCTGGCTTGCAACAAAGCGCTTCCAAACAAGCTGATACAATCTATACTGATCACGTGTTAGGCTTTCTTTTATCTCTGAAGGTATAAGTTCTATGTTTGCTGGACGAATAGCTTCGTGAGCATCCTGAACTTTACTATTGTTCTTCTTTGCATTTCCTGCTGTTTCTGATAAATATTTATCGCCATAGTTTGCAGAAATAAATTCTTCTGCAGCCGCCTTAGCTTCATCAGAAACACGTGTAGAATCAGTACGAAGATATGTGATAAGACCAACTGTACCGTGGCCCTTTACACTAACACCTTCATAAAGCTGCTGCGCAACACTCATAGTCTTTTGAATTGAAAAATTCAAAGCCTTTGATGCTTCCTGTTGCATAGTTGATGTTGTGAAAGGAAGAGGTGCCTTCTTTTCACGAGTACCTCTCTTAATTGAAGCAATTTTAAAATCTGCTCCATTAAGCTCTGCCATTATCTTATCAAGGCTTTCCTTATCGGAAATATCCTTCTTTCCAGACTTGTCACCATAATACTTGGCAACAATAGGCTTCTTAGCACCTGGTGTATTTAAAAGTACATCAAGTGTGTAATATTCCTGAGGAATAAATTGTTCGATTTCTTTTTCTCTGTCGCAGATAATTCTAAGAGCAACAGACTGAACACGTCCAGCAGAGAGACCTCTTTTAACCTTGGCCCAAAGAAGTGGCGAGATTTCATAACCTACCATTCTGTCAAGCATACGACGCGCCTGCTGTGCATCAACCAAATCCATGTCAATCTCTCGAGGATTCTTAAGTGAATTTTTGACAGCAGTCTTTGTAATTTCATTAAAGGTAATACGATATACCTTCTTGTCCTGTAAATTGAGTGCGTGAGTAAGATGCCAAGAGATAGCTTCCCCCTCACGGTCGGGATCAGTTGCGAGAAATATTTTGTCTGCCTTCTTCACTTCTTTACGAAGTGCTGCAAGTAACTCGCCCTTTCCTCTAATTGTTATATATTTAGGTTCAAAATCATTTTCAGGATCAAATCCCAGCTGAGACTTTGGCATATCCCTAACATGTCCCTGAGAAGCCATTACCTCATAATTGCTTCCTAAAAACTTCTTAATGGTATGCACCTTTGCTGGCGACTCTACGATAACCAGATTTTTTGCCATAGAAACTCCATCTCCATATTCTAGTTTCGCTTCAAAATTATATTGAAACGTTACTCACTATACAACATTAAATTTCTATTTTCAAGAAAAACTTTAATTATTGACAGAACATTCAAATCTTCATTACAAAAACCGATACCAAATTAACTTTGTTTTATATAATTATTTTTGAATGCCTCCGCCAACAATCCCATACGCTCCAAGGTAAGTACATTGGCCAAAAGCTCCAGATAGTCCATTCCAGATTCTTCCAATACTGTAGACAAATTCTTAGGATATAAATCAAAATAATTATATATTTTAAGCAACTGAGGCTCTAAATTTTTTACGCCATTAATTTTTTTCTTTTTGCTTTGTATAGTCATTTTGCCCTGAGACTCAGAAATCTCGCTTACAAACTGATTAATATCCCATATAACTCCTGCACCTTGTGAAATCAATTTATTACATCCAGATGATAAGGAATCTCCCACGCGACCAGGAATAACATAAATATCTTTTCCCTGTTCCAATGCAAAATCTGCGGTAATTAAAGAACCGGACTTTTCTCGCGCTTCTACAACAATCACAATGTCAGATAAAGCAGAAACAATTCGATTTCGCCTAGGAAAATTCATAGCCACAGGATTTGTACCAAGCTGATATTCAGATATAATTGCACCATTTTTTGATATTTCTTCATATAATAAATGGTTCTCAGGAGGGTAAATAACATCACAGCCGCATCCAAGCACTGCAACAGTTTTTCCTCCCGCATTAAGACAGCCCTTATGGCCATACGAATCCACCCCTCTGGCCATCCCACTGATTACAGTAAAACCTTCTGCTCCAAGAGCCTGACCTAATTCTTCAGCCATCTTTTTGCCATATGCACTACATCTTCGTGCACCTACAATTGACACACAATTACTAAAATCAGGCAAGTCTCCTAAATAATAAAATCCGTATGGAGTATCATAAATATTTCTAAGCTTTTCCGGATAATCTCTGCCTTCTACAGTAGAAAAAGCAAATGGAGTTCGGGTAAATTTTTCATATTCCATATCCAAATCAAATTTAGATCTATTTGCTATGAATCTGTCAATTACCTTCTCTTCTAACAATCCACTACCAAGCAAAGCAGGTTTACTGGCTGTGTATAAATTATATGCATCATAAAAATAATCTATAAGCTTAACCTTTTTACTATATGAAATATCCTCATTGGAAAGGAACCAGTGCTGATATACTATCTCGTTCATGCTATCCCTCCTCCCAATATTTCTTTTCCAAACCACGATATAAAATCGCTTCCTGTAAATGAATTAATCCAATATCGGCACATCCTGCCATATCTGCTATTGTTCTGGCTACTTTTAAAACCTTGTGATATGTCCTTGCTGTCAAAGAATACTTTTCATACATGTCTTCCATGTAATTCAATTCCTCTTCCCCTAAAGGACAAAATTTTTCTATTAAATTGCTGGGAATCTGGCTATTGTATCTAAATCCATAATCTCTATATCTTTGGCGCTGTATTTCATGAGCTTTTATTACTCTGACTCTTATGTCAGCTGAAGACTCATTATTCTGCTTTTTATTGAGCATTCCAAAATTCAACGTAGGGGCCTCAGCACAAATATCTATTCTATCTAACAGAGGCTGAGAAATTTTATTTAAATAACGCTGTATAGACAGTCTTGTACAATGGCATTTATTTAAATCCGGATAATAGCCACATGAACAGGGATTCATAGCTGCTACCAGTACAAAATCTGCCGGAAAAGTGAAGCTTCCCTGTGCTCTGGCAATATTAACCCTCTTATCCTCTAATGGCTGTCTTAGAATTTCGAGGGTACTCTTGCTAAACTCTGTAAGCTCATCCAAAAACAGCACTCCACCATGGGCGAGTGATATCTCTCCAGGCTTTGGAATATGACCTCCGCCCACCAATCCTTGTGCAGAAATTGTATGATGTGGGCTTCTAAATGGCCTGTTTGTAATGAGACCCATTCGTTCATCAAACATGCCTGAAACAGAATAGATTTTTGATAACTCCATCTGCTCATCAGAATCCATAGGAGGTAAGATTGATGGAATACACTTTGAAATCATTGATTTTCCGGCTCCCGGAGGACCAACCATAAGTAAATTGTGCATTCCTGAAATAGCAACCTCACATGCACGCCTCAGAGCCTGCTGTCCATTAATCATTGAAAAATCATAAGCTTCCTCTTTCACTTTGCTGGGGATATCAATGCTTAGATTATTCATTTCAAAACGTCCCTGGTTTAATAAATCAATAACATCTTTTAGCTGACTTACACCAATTGTGATGATATCTGGAACCAGTCTAGCTTCCATTAAATTGTCTTCAGGAACGATGACAACATCTATATTATTCTTTTTCGCTTCTATCACCATGGATAACACACCGTTTACCGGCTGAATTTTGCCGTCTAAGGCTATTTCTCCGCACACGCATACATTTTCCAGGCCATCAAAGTTAATTATGCCTATAGCCGATAAAATAGCCACAGCGATAGGTAAATCAAATCCTGCTCCGGTTTTTCTAATACTTGCTGGGGATAAATTAACGGTGATTCGCTTAATAGGAAGTGCATAGCCTTCATTTTTAAGAGCCGCTCTAACACGCTCTCTAGCTTCTTTCACCTCTGATGAAAGGTATCCAACCATATCAAACATAGGCATACCTTCAGATATATCTGCTTCTACAGATATAATTTTTGAATCGATACCATAAATGGTAGCGGTTTTAACAATACTATACAATTAATCTCCTGTGGGATTATGTTTAGATGTAAAGAAAAAAAGACAGGAGTTATAATAACACACTCCTGTCTTTAAATCAATTAACTTTATAACTATCTAATTCTTTCTGTTAGACCAAGCTTCTTGTGAACCTTGCGTAATGTCTTGTTAGCGAAATAAGATGCCTTCTCAGCGTTTTCCTTAATGCACTCATCGATGAAAGTCTTATCCTTCTCAAGTTCTGCGCAACGCTGGTGGAATGGATCCAACATATCAGCTACTGACTCACCAACCGCAAGCTTGAAATCTCCATAGCCCTTGCCATCAAACTCTTTTGTGATTTCATCCATGGACTTTCCTGTAACAACACCGTATATCTCCATAAGGTTTGATACACCAGGCTTGTTCTCAGTATCATAACGAACCTCAGCATCAGAATCTGTAACCGCCTTTTTAAACTTACGGATAATAGTGTCTCTGTCATCAACAAGATAAATTGTAGCATTAGTATTCTCATCAGACTTAGACATCTTCTTTGTAGGCTCAGCAAGTGACATAATTCTTGCTCCAGTCTTAGGGAAATATCCCTCTGGAATAGTGAATACATCACCATAGATGTTGTTAAAACGCTCAGCTACGTCACGGCAAATCTCAAGATGCTGCTTCTGATCTGCTCCAATTGGCACAAGATCAGCCTGATATCAAAGAATATCAGCAGCCATGAGGGCTGGGTATGTAAATAAACCTGCATTGATATTATCAGCATGTTTAGCAGATTTGTCCTTGAACTGGGTCATACGGTTAAGCTCACCCATGTATGTGAAACAATCTAAAACCCATCCAAGTTCAGCGTGTGCTGGCACATGTGACTGAAAGTAGATGCAGTTCTTCTTTGGATCAAGACCAGCTGCTACATACTGTGTGTAGATACGTCTCGCATTCTGTCTAAACTCTGTAGGATTCTGTCTAACTGTGAGGGAATGTAAATCCATTACACCAAAGAAGCAATCATACTCCTCATGTAAATTAACCCAATTCTTAAGTGCTCCAATATAGTTTCCAATGGTAAGCTTACCTGTGGCCTGCATACCTGAATATAATACTTTTCTTTCTTTTTCCATAATTATGTCTCCGATTTATTTTTTATTCTTTAAAATCTCTCTTCTTATGTAGTCGTTTGTAGCTTCCTCACCATACTCCGCAAGATGTGTAAGTAGCTTTTCCAAAAGATTTGCAGTGTTTACGTGCATCATGTATTTACCCTTACCCTTTTCAAAGTATTCAAGAGCACTTCTATCAGTATATGCATCTTTCTGATAATTCTTGCATGCTGCAACTCTGTCGCAATACATTTCTACCACATAATTGACTGGCATTTCCATTCCTGTCATGCCATGATGTTCATCTAAACCATAATCTATCCAATATTCAAAGTGGTGTTTGTTACGTCCTTTGTGATGAAGCCATGCAAGCGATACACCTGTATCCTCTCTTTCTGCATTATTAGGACTCTTATCACCCTGATAATACTTAGCGCCAACAGAAAATTCTGTCCATGAATATTTGGAAAGATCGTGTAGAAGCCCCTGCTTGTACAAACCTACAGCAAAGCACCCCTTCATAACTAAATGTCTGTGATGAGTAATTGTTTTAAAATGTTCCCACGCCTTCATGAAAAACTCCTAGCTTTATTTCTTTTCTGGTTTTATTCCAACAAGTACAGAAATGGAATTACCAGGTACATTTATTGATTGCTGATCATGAATTGGCTTAGGCGAAAAATCACTCTTATCATCAAACTCGGCTGTGTTAAAGCAAAGACGCCATCGCTTTCCAGGCGCTAAAAGTGGCAATGCCATATCCACACTGTCATAATGGAAGTTGTAACAAACAAAAACATCTTCCTTTTCATTAGCATAAGCGCCATTATAAAGAACACCCAGCGCCTTCTGTTCTTCTCCGATACTCATCATCCAAGGTTCTGAACCATGGAACGACATATCCGGAAGCCCAAGATGTTTGTAATCGTTCATATAGAACGGAGTCTCTCCTCTGAGACACTTGTGATGTTTTCTAAAGGCAATAAGCTCCATAACAAACCTCTGTAATGTATTCTTGGATTTATTTTTGGCAAACATAGTGTAACCAATCTTGTTATCCTGACAATATGGATTATTATTACCCTCATGTGTAGCCGCCATCTCATCTGCAGCAACTATAAGTGGAACACTCTGAGACATGAAAAGAGCTGTAAATGCATTTCTCATTTCTCTAAAGCGGTTTGAATTAATTATTTTATTTGTAGTCTTTCCTTCTATACCATAGTTGAAGGAATAATTGTTATTTGTACCGTCACGATTATCTTCACCGTTTTCCTGGTTATGTTTTTCTCCGTAAGAATATGAATCCCAAAGGGAAAAACCATTTACATTAGCCATGTAATTTACAAAACCATAAGAACCATTTTGTCTACGCATATGATTTGCAAACTGAACCATGCTACCATTCATGTGATTCTGGATCTGACGTGTAACATTCATGAATGAATCATTATAGATAAATAAATGTTTCTTTCCAGACTCCTGACAAAGAATCTCCTCTGGAATAAATTCATAGAAAATCTTGGTATCAGCCAGGAATGGTTCTGCCGCAATACGCTCAATTGGAGCATTGCAGCCAACAATATGAAATCCATCTATATGGAAATATTTAACATAATATTTTAAGCATTCTATGTATAGTTCTGAACTAACCTCTGTGGCAAATGAGAACTCAATAATAGCCTCGAATCCATTAGCATGTAACGTACTAACAAGATTTCGCATAGATTCGCACACATTATTAGCACCGCCAAAATACGAAGCCTTAGGTGCAAAGTAATTAGCTAGACCAAAGCCCCAGTAATTAATCTTTCCTGTGTACTCTAATGCCTCGGTAATTCTGCCCTTAGGAGATATAACAGCTTTTGTCTCCAAAAACAATTCCTCAAAATCATACAGAGGCATAAGCTCAATACTGGTAACTCCAAGTTTCTTCAGATAAGAAAGCTTTGAAGTAAGACCTTTATATGTACCGATTTTAGCTTCTGACATATTAAAACCAGCTGTAAAGCCTCTTAAATGAAGCTTGTATAAAACCATATCTGTAGGAGCTATCTGAACTTTAGTATCCTTCCAGTCCTTATCAATACGTGAAATACCTGAATATACTTTAAACTGGTGCTTCTCTCTAGCAGCAACATCTGCCCATTTATCACGACCTACAACAGCTGTAGCATAAGGGTCTACATAAACCTTACGATCTTCTTTGAGGAGATAGCAAATCTCATCTGGGTTGATGCCTGAAACTAAAACAGAGTAAACCGCTCCAACAGAATAATCCTTTGAAAGCTCTATTAAATGTAATTGTTTGAATGTGGATTTATCGAATAAAATGATGGAGATTTTCTCGGCAACAGGCTTCACAGCAAATGTGAAGGTAACTGCATCTCTTCCACTAATTCGTGGACCATATTCCCCAAAATCTCCTCTTGAAATGTTCATAATAAGCCCCGTTTTCTCACGCTTTGTAGAATAAATGACGAAAATATCAAAAAATCACTAGACATCGCCATTGATGAATTATATCATAAGGACAGTTCTTAAACAAATATTATCTTTAAAGGAGTATAGGATGGACGAGAATCAGGTTTTCCCAGTCGATAATGAGGATGATGATGTAGTAGTTACTTTGAATTTAGATGACGGTTCAGAGGTTACATGTGAAATCCTTACAATATTTGATGTAAATGATCAGGACTATATCGTATTGCTTCCACTCGATAAGAACGGTGAGCCAAATGAGGACGGAGAAGTATTCATCTATCGCTATTTCGAAGATGAGACAGGTGCTCCATCCCTTGACAACATCGAGTCTGATGAAGAATATGAGGCAGTATCTAAGCGTTTTGATGAAATCTGCGATGAAGATTTCGGAGAATAATTTTATAACTTCATTTCATCTAAAAATCGGGACTTGTCCCGATTTTTTTTATTTGTATAAGATATATATAGATTTCGTTTAGTTCTTGTGATTCCCACATAAAACAGTCTTCTCTCTCCCTCCATATCATCTCTGCTTTCTACTTTGTTAGATGGAATAATCCCATCATTTGCCGCCATAATAAACACATTATCAAACTCAAGCCCCTTGCTGGAATGCAAAGTATATAATCCAACTTTTCCGCTCTTATCTATATTAGAATTCTTATTTTCATAATCTATCTTTAACCTAAGGATATTTAGCTTATCAATAGCCTGACGAATATTCCTACAGTCACGAAACACCTCCGTAATAAAATCAAGAATCTCATAATACTCGATTACCTGAACCTGCTTTACCACTGACTCTTCCATCAAAAAAGTCTCGTAGCCCATAGCTTTCCTAATATAACTAATAGCAGCCACTGGAGACATTTTTCCAATTAAATCTATATCAGCCCACAAAGCCTCGACAGTTCTGTAATTTCCAGGGTGAATCCTGTAAAAATCAAGCATTGCTTTTTTATTTGCACCGCTTTCCAGCGATTGCCTATGTAGGTATCGATTTGGACGATTAAGAATACTAAGTAGTCTTGCCTTGGTAACATTCCCTAGCGCCAGCTGAAAATAAGATTCAATATCTGAAATAATAAAATGCGTATATATATTTGGCATATGCTCCTTTAAATAGAAAGGAATACCTGCATTAACCATTTTATCTACTAAGTACCTTGCATCAGCGTGATTTCGGTATAGAATAGCTATTCCATCATAATGGCCGCCTTCATTATATAGTCTGGTAATATTATCTACCAGCTTTTCCGCCTCTTCCTCTGGCGAATTATACTCATTAACAACAATACTTCCAGCGGGAGCTGTGCTCTTAATAATTTTACTAAACCTGCTTTTATTAACCGCAATAAGCCTACCTGCAGCTTCAACTATATTTTGTGGATTTCTATAATTGTAATCGAGAATGATTTTAACAGCATTAGGAAACCTATCTTCAAAATCAAGCATAATCTTTGGATTGGCTCCCCTAAAACCATATATAGACTGGTCATCATCTCCTACACAGAATAAATTATTAGTTTTAGCGGATAACATGCATATAAGCTCAAACTGCAGATTATTCATATCCTGCATCTCATCTACTAAGAAATATGAAAATCTCTCTTGCCATTTTGCCAGTACTTCAGGCTTCTTTACAAAAAGCTTATATGCCTTCGAAAGCATGTCATCAAAATCAACTACATGATATTTTTCTTTCAGAAACTCATATTTCTTTGGAATATCTTCTTCATTTTTCCCTGCTAGATATGTAGCTTCTTTCCAGATTCTCTCCCTCATCTGACCCATTATTATGTCAGAGTTCTTATATCCTAATTCTTTTTGAATAATTGCCCAAAATAAAGAATGGAACGTTCCAAAGGTCACAGAAGCTTTTTCTTCTGATATACCTTCGAAACGTTCCTTCATTTCTATCGCGGCAGCCTTGGTAAATGTAATTACCAAAACCTGATTTGCTGGTATGCCAGAATTAATAAGCTCCTTAACCCTTTGTGTCAAAACTGCTGTTTTGCCACTACCAGGGCCTGCTATAACAAGACAGGGTCCCTCCTTATGGAGAACAGCCTGTCTCTGTGGGGCATTAAGATTCATAAAACTCCTTTATGCCCAGTATTCAAAGCCAACCAACAAATATTTTTTATAAACCCAATTATGACAGCTTTTCGATAGCTGCCTTGATACGCTTGATAGACTCTTCCTTGCCAAGGATTTCCATCAACTCTGTTGCACCACCAGGAGTCATCTGTTTGCCTGAAACAGCTGTACGTACTGGCCAGAGAACGTATCCATTCTTATATTCATGCTCTGTAGCAAACCCTGAAAGAAGTGCATAAAGAGCATCGTTAGAGTAATCATCCTGAGCC
>JAEEGL014594611.1_pt1 | contig 10029 bp, 9 predicted proteins | sample 9134231 | NCBI WGS metagenome assembly JAEEGL01 (sample SAMN16246548, study PRJNA631951) | gut metagenome | biome: gut microbiome; feature: rumen; material: fiber-attached | host: Bos | place: Iran: Karaj | collected 2018-10 | reverse complement strand
TCCATACACGAAGAGGAGGGTGCCGGCGCCGTGGAACATGTCGTATCCCGGGTCAGACAGCATTCCGGCGTACTTTTCGAGGGGCGATCCCGGAGTTATCGCTTGCGCCAGGGCCTTCCTCGCTTCTTCCGCCAGATCCCTTATCCTGTCCTTTCCCTGCATGATCCCGAAGGACCAGGGCTGGGAATTGGACGCCGAGGGCGCTTTCGTGCCGATCACAAGCAGTTTTTTCAGCACGCCGTCGCCTATGGGCTCGTCCGTGAAGGCCCTGACGCTGCGCCGTGTCTCAAGTGCCTCGATGATGTCCATGATGTCCCTCGCATGGTTAGAGGTCCTGCAAGCTTTTTCAGGCATTATTATTTTCCCGTTCCGCGTTGAAAGTCAACGCCCCGGGAACTTCCTCACGCGTCATGCGGAAGGCGCGGGGATCGGTCGGTGATAGGGTGGGATGGCGCGCGCAGGTCCCGGCTGGGCCCCCCGGGATGCCCCTTCATCGCCTGAGGGCGGTGGAGCTCCAGCAGAGCAGGGAGCCGAGGATGAGCACGGCGACCCCTTTCCAGAAACCGCTGCCGAGGCTTGCCCCGAGCCACATCATGGCGAAAAGGCAGGACAGGGCCGGCGTAAAATAGGACGAAACGGCCAGGATGGCGATGTTGCCCCTGGTCACCCCGTAACACCATGCGGCGTAGGAGCCTCCCATGGCGACGGCGCCGAGCCCCACGCTGAGCCATCCCATGGCGCTCCCTCCGCCGATGCTGCCCATGCCCGCGGCCCACATGCAGGAGAACGTGATGGAATCGATGGCGAAGACGTACAGCGTGGGATTGTTCCCGTCGGACCATGCGCGGGTGAAGTTCGTGTAGGCTCCCCAGCACACGGCGCCGCAGAAGGCCAGGAGGTAGCTCCAGGGATTGTGACGGAACCGCTGCGCGATGCCGGCGATGTCGACGCCCCCTTCTCCGCCCATCACGAGCATGATCCCGACGAAGCTGATGACGACGCCGGGCCACAGCCACCAGCGCGCTTTCTGCCCGTTGAAAAGCACGGCGAAGAGCACCACGAGGCAGGGCCAGAGGTAGTTGACCATGCCGACTTCCACCGTTTGCCGGCCGCCGTCCGAGAGGTAAAGGGAGAGGCAGAAGAAGATGGAATAGATGTTGGCGAGGGGCATGCCGAACAGCAGGTATTTTTTCGGGAAGCTGCTCAGGCGGGGGCGCAGCCCCGGAAGAAAAAACAGGAACACGCACGTGGCCAGGTAGAGCAGGGCCAGCCCCGCTGCGAGGCCGAAGTCCTCGGTGATGCGGCGTGTCAGGCCGACGGACATCCCCCAGGATACGGGAGCGAAAAGGCCGATGGCGGTGGCCCGGGCGCTTTGTGAGAGGCAAAATGCTGGCATGGATGCGTGACCTGAGGTGTCTGCCGGCCCGGGGATCATTCGATGGAAAGAAAAATGCCGGCGATCCCGCCACGGCATACTCCGGGCCGCCCTGTCCTGCAAGACTTTTTTCAGGGCGCGCCTTGCCGTTCCCTCCTCTTGCGGGAGCACGCTGCACGTGCGGAGAAGAGCCGGATCCTTTCCGGGCCGAAGGCGCGCCGGAACGGATCGTGACGGGCCGTCTTTCTTCATGCCGCCCGCGCCGCCCGCGCTCCTGTTTTCGGAGGTCAGGGAGGCCATCCCGCCGGAAGTCCACAAGATCCCGCCGTGATCTCATGGGGCCGCGTGAAAAAAACGGCCGCCATGGCCGCATCAGCGTTTTTCCCATGCCGTTGCGCGGAGGCATGGCCGGCACGGCCGCGGATGCCGTTTCCAGAGCGGCGGGTGACCTGCGTCCAAGCCTGACCGCAGGGAAAGACGGGATGCAAACTCCTTTACTTAACCCTGCGGTTGCCATTATAGTCCTAGATGGATAGGGCGGGCATGCCGGTTCATGGGCATGTTCCGGCGTATGCCCGCCCATGCACAGACAAAAGGGAAGGGCCTGGCATGGACAAGGACCGTTCTGAAAAACGGAGCATATCGCTGAAGACACTGAACATCATCATGTCGCTGATGGCCGGCGCGGTCTCGCTTTTCATGCTCTATGTCGCGTGGGTCTCGTTTTCCAATTTCAACGTGATGATGGAGTCCACCGAAAAGTACATCGCGTCACAGCGCCATGCGGCCAACCTGCTCGCCGGGTCGGACTTCCTGACGGAACAGGTCCTGGCTTTCGCCCTTACGGGCGACAAAGACCATGTGGACCGCTACTTCAAGGAGGTCAACGGCAACCAGCGCCGTGACAATGCCCTTAAGACCCTCGGGCTCCATTTTTCCCATACCGATGCCTACAGGCACTTGAAGAAGGCCCTCGACCGTTCCAATGCGCTGATGGACAGGGAAGTCCGCTCCATGCGGCTCGTCATAGAAGGCATGGGGCAGGACGTCTCGGATTATCCCGACGTGCTGCGCCGGTACGACCTCAGCCGCCAGGACAAGCTGCTTTCCGGCGCCGAAAAGCTGGCGCTTGCGCGGAGCCTGCTCGCGGACGGTGAGTACAGCGCCGTCAAGGCGAAGATACGCTCCGCGGTCACCAAGTGCATAGACATGCTGACCCTGGAGACGCAGGGGCGCCAGGAAGAGAGCGCGGGGATCCTGCACAAGGTGATGGTCCTGCAGTTCGTCCTCATAGCATCGCTGCTGGTGCTCGCCTTCCTTTTTGTCGCGGCCACCTCCCTGTTCGTCGTCAGGCCCCTGCGCAGGGGGGCCGACCTGATGCTCAGCCAGCAGGAACTGCCTGTGGAAGGCGCCGGCGAGCTGAAATGCTTCGCGCAGACGTACAACAGGCTTTTCCGCCAGAACAGGGAGCATCACAGGCAGCTCGCCTATGAGGCGGAGCACGATCCGCTCACGGGGCTGTACAACCGCAGTTCCTTTGACCGCATGCGCGACACGCATGAAAAGCGCAGCATAGCGCTCCTCCTCGTCGACGTGGACAATTTCAAGTCCATCAACGACACCCGCGGGCACGACGTCGGCGACAGGATCCTGAAGAAGGTCGCCTACAAGCTCCTCTCGACCTTCCGTGAAGAGGACTTCGTCTTCCGCATCGGCGGCGATGAGTTCGCCGTCATCATGGTCTACGCCAAGAGCGCCCTGAAGGACGTCGTGGAGAGAAAGATACTGGAATGCAACAGGGATCTCATGGCTCCCGAAGACGGGCTGCCGCCGGTCTCGCTGAGCGTCGGCGTCGCCTTCAGCGACCGCCCGGGCGGGACGTCCAGCATTTACAAGGACGCCGACAAGGCCCTGTACGTCGTCAAGGACCGCGGGCGGAACGGCGTGGCTTTTTATGAGGGCTGACGGCAGGAAAGCCCGGCGCGGCGCCTGCTGCGCATGACGGACGCTCCCGCGATGCCGCCGGAAGGAGGATGGCGGTCCGCACGGTCCGCCGCAGAGAAGGAACACGATGCCGATCAAGGCTGATGGAGCATTGCCATGATACATATCTCAGGTTCCCTTGCTTTCGACAGGATCATGACTTTCCCCGGGCATTTTGAAGACCATATCCTCCCGGAAAAGCTTCATTTCCTCAATGTCTGCTTCCCCATCGACCATATCGAGGAGAAAAGGGGCGGCACGGCCGGAAACATAGCCTACACGCTCTCCCTGCTCGGCGAGCCCTCGTGCATATACACTTCCGTAGGACGGGATTTCACGGTCTACGGCAGCGAACTGGTGCGCATGGGCGTCGATCTCGACGGCGTCCATGTCGATGATGAGCATTACACCGCCTGCGCGTACATAACCAGCGATCAGGCAGGCAATCAGATCACCGGTTTCTGTCCGTCGGCGATGAGCATCCCGGTCTATCCGCATAAGGTCCCGAAGGTGAAGGAAGGAGACTGGGCCCTCATCGGCCCGGGCAACCATGAAGACATGGTCAGCCTTGCCGGATTTTACCGCGGGCAGGGGATCCCCTTCCTGTTCGACCCGGGGCAGCAGATCACCAGCCTCGAGCCCTCCCAGCTGGAGGCATGCCTGGACGGGGCCGCTGTGCTCATTGGCAACGACTACGAGATCGAGCTCGTCGGGAAGAAGACCGGGCGCAGCCGTGAAGATCTGCTGGCCGGAGTGGGAACGCTCATCGTGACCTATGGCTCCAGGGGCTCTTCCGTGTTCATCAGGGGGGAACGGGAGATCGCTGTCCCCGCCGTGACGCCGAAGCGCGTTTCCGATCCCACGGGCGCCGGCGACGCCTACCGTGCAGGCTTGCTCAAGGGGCTGCACGCCGGCATGGGCGTGGCGTTCTCCGCCAGGCTGGGAGCGGTCACTTCCAGCTTTTGCGTGGAGGAATACGGTACGCAGGAGCATTCCTTCGACAGGGAACAGTTCACGCGGCGTTACGAATCTTCCTTCGGTCCCATGCCGCTGCTCAAGTGAACGGGGAATCTGTGCATACCGACATCCAGGCAAGAGCCGGCGCCGTGCTGGCAGCGTTGAAGAAGCGCTACCCGGAGCCGTCGACCATGCTCGTGCATGCCACCCCCTGGCAGCTGCTCGTCGCAACGGTGCTTGCCGCGCAATGCACCGACGCGCGCGTGAACACGGTCACGCCCGAGTTCTTCAGGCGCTGGCCCGGTCCCGGAGAGCTTGCCGGAGAAAGCCCGGAAGCCGTGGAAGAGGTGATCCGCCCCACCGGATTCTATCATGCCAAGGCCAGGAACCTGCTTGCCGCCGCCAGGCGGGTCACCGGGGCCTTCGGCGGGGAAGTGCCCAGGACGATGGAAGACCTGGTGAGCATCCCCGGCGTGGCCAGGAAAACGGCCAACGTCGTGCTCTGGGGGGCATACTCCATCAACCAGGGGCTGGCGGTGGATACGCACGTCAAGCGAATTTCCTACCGCCTTGGCCTGACCGGGAACACGGATCCCGTGAAGGTCGAGCAGGATCTCATGCGGTTGTTCCCGCAAAACGAATGGGGCGATGTCAACCACCGGCTGGTCTGGTTCGGGCGTGATGTCTGCGATGCCCGCAAGCCGCGATGCGGAGCCTGCGAGCTCTATCCCCTGTGCCCCCGCTGCGGTGTGAGGACATGATGCGATATCTTATCCATGCTTCTTGCTTCTTGGTTTCCGCCCTGCTTGCCGCCTGCGCGCCTGGCGGCATGCGCCTGGTCGATGCGGTCGACAGCGGCGCGTTCACGACCATGTCCCGCGCCATGCACGGTGAGATGCTCAGGAGGGATCTCGTGGATGCCCGGGGCAGCTGGTATTCCCCCGTCTTTTCCTTCGGACCGTTCCGGGCAGGCGAAAAGCTCGTCGACAGGCTTTCCCCGCGCTTCCGCTTTCCAAAGGCCGGGGTCGCCGTGCCGGACACCTTCCGCGGCCTGATGGGGGAGGATGCCCGGCTGACATTGCGCGGGCCGGTGGCTGTCATCGAGCAGGGGCTTTCACGCGTGGAGCTCAGGCTGCTGGCCCTTGCGGACTGGAACGGAGACAGAAAGGACGACTGGCTCGTCCGCTGCCGCGTGGGATCATCCGGCGAACCGAAGAAATTCCGCGACTACTATCTTGCCGTCCTGGACAGGAAGCCTCCTGTCTGGGAGCCGAAGCTGCTCATGGTCCTGGACAATGTCTACGGGCGGGTGGCTCCCGTGGGCGATCCTTCGCGGGGCGCGCTCGCCGAAAGCCTTTCCACGGATTACATGCAGGGGCAGGCGACGATCCTGGAGGCTCCCGGGAAGCGCGGCGGCACGCCCGGCGCTTATGACGGCTCGAAGCTGCGCACGTCGCGCCTTGCAGACTAGGGGCTCGCCGGCATGCCGGAAAACTGCGTCATCCTCGCCCGAAGGAACAGGCTGAAGTCGCTCGTCAAGCCTGCGCTCCTGATCGCCCTCATGCTCTGGGCGGGGCATGGCGTATGGGAGATGGCCGCGGATCAGTACCGCTGGCAGTGGTACAGGGTCTGGCGGTACGTCGGGACATGGGAGGAAGGCGTCTTTTGCCCGGGAGCCCTGCTCCATGCCCTGGTGACCACGCTGGAGCTCACCGCCGCGGGCATGGCCTTTGCCCTGCCTTTCGGCGCGGCGCTCGCCTGGATGCGCCTTTCTGCTTCTCCCGTGGCCCGGGCATCCTCGGCGGCCGTTTTGGGCGTGCTGCGCAATACGCCCCTTCTCATGCAGATGTTCATGGTGTATTTTGTCGCCGCGCCGGTCCTGAACGCGCCTCCGTTCTGGTCGGCTGTGCTTTCCCTGGGCATGTTCGAGGGAGCGTACATGGCCGAGATATTCAGGGCGGGCATGCTCTCGGTGCCGCGCACGCAGTGGGAAGCTGCGCTCAGCCTGGGGATGCCGGGGGGCATGGCTGCGCGCTGCGTGATCTTCCCACAGGCGGCTCGCCGCGTGCTGCCTCCCCTTGCCGGGCAGCTCGTTTCGCTCATCAAGGATACCTCGCTGGTCAGCGCCATCGCCGTGGCGGATCTGACCATGCGCGCCAGGGTCATCATCACCGATACGTTTTTGAGCTTTGAGGTATGGCTGCTGACGGCCGCGGCATACCTTGCGCTGACCCTTGCGGTCAGCATACCGGCCAGACTTCTCGAACACAGGGAGGATACATGAAGCGCTTCATACTTGCCCTTGCGGCCGTCCTTTGCCTTGGCTGGCTCGTTCCCCATGCCGCATCCGCCGCCGACAGGGAAAGCCTGGTGGAAAAAGTCGTGCGCCGCGGCGCGCTCCGCGTGGGCTTTTCGTCCTTCGTCCCATGGGCCATGCAGAACAAGGAAGGGAAGTACATCGGATTCGAGATAGACGTCGCCGAGCGCCTTGCCCGTGACCTGGGCGTGAAGCTCCAGCTCGTGCCCACGAACTGGGACGGCATCATCCCCGCCATGCTTTCCGGCAAGTTCGACGTCATCATAGGGGGCATGAGCATCACGCCGCAGCGTTCGCTTTCGGTCAACTTCTCCATCCCTTACGACCATTCCTTCGTGGATGTCACGCTGAACAGGGAAAAGTCTTCGGGCATAGCGCGCATGGAGGATCTGGACAGCCCGGATGTCGTCATCGCGGTGCGCACGGGCACGACGGCGGCTCTGGCCGCGGGCAAGGCGTTCCCCAGGGCGCAGCTGCGCATGTTCAATGACGAAGCCCCCGCCGTGGAGGAAGTGCTTTCCGGCAGGGCCCACGCCTTCGTATCGGGCGCGCCCCTGCCTGCCATGGAAACGATAAGGCATGGCGACAGGCTGGTCCAGAAATTCCCTGCCGAGCTGAACCGCCAGCCCATTGCCTTTGCCGTGCCCAAGGGAGACACGGATTCCCTGAATGTCTTTGACAGCTGGATACGCGTGGCGGAAGAAGAGGGCTGGCTCCAGGAACGCCGCGACTACTGGTTCCGTTCCGACGCATGGCAGAACGACGTCAAGTAGACTATATCCCGGGCATTTCGCCGGCGCGTCCCTGGAAGTGCCTCAATTCCTGGGACGCGCTCCTTGCCGCGTTCATCGTATTCGTCGCCGCCGGATTCTGCTGGAAAGCCCGCGCTGTCGCGGATCATGCCTGGGAGTGGGGCTCGCTGATGCCCTTCCTGATCGCCGGGGACGGCGCCGCAGGGTGGCATGCCGGGCTGCTCCTGCGCGGGCTCATGGGCACGCTGCGCCTTGGGCTTTGGGCGACGGCCGTGGCGCTTGCGTCCGGGGTGGCCGTGGGCGTGCTCTCGGCAAGGCTCAGGGGAGTTGCCGCCCTTCCGGCGATGCTTTATGTCACGCTGATGCGGAACACTCCGCCCCTTGTGCTTCTCTTTCTGATATATTTTTTCGCGGGATCGCTCTTCGCAGAGCCGCTGCAGGGCATGGCAGACCGGGTGGACGCGCTTCCCGATGGCCTCCGGGCCTTTTTTGCGGCGGTCGCTGCCCCTCCGGAACAGCTTGACCGCATGGCTGCCGCGGTGCTCACCCTCGGACTGTATTCCGGCGCTTATGTGGCGGAGATCGTGCGTGCCGGCATAGAAGGCGTCGATCAGGGACAGTGGGAAGCCGCTTCCTCGCTGGGCATGGGGGCATGGGACAGGATGCGCCTTGTCATCGCGCCGCAGGCCATCCCGATGATGCTGCCGCCGCTGACGGGCCAGTGCATCTCCATCTTCAAGGAAACGGCGCTGGCGTCCGTCATCTCCGTTCCCGAGCTGACCTTCCAGAGCCTGGAAGTGATGGCCGTTTCCAGGATGACGTTTGAACTGTGGCTGGTGACAGCCGCGCTCTACTGCTGCGTATCGCTCGTCCTTGCCGCCGTGGGGCGGAGGCTGGAGAGGCGCGTCCGGCTATCTGCCGCCCCGTGACGCCGCCTGAACGAAGCGCGGCGCCCAATGGGGCACGGCAGGGGCGAAGAGATGCGTCCAGCAGGCAAAGGTGCTGCGCCGGAGCATGCCGTCGAAGCGCCTGCCGTTTTTTTCGTACATGCCCTTCCCCGAAAGCACGTCCAGACAGCATTCCGGCAGCGTGCCTGTCCATATGCAGCGGGAATAGTGGAATTCGTGCCCGTGCCATTCCGATCCGACGGGATGGAAGGGGTTGGCGGCGCACGTGCGGACGCTGACATAGCCCAGTCCCTGCGGGGATGGGCAGAACTGCACGCTGAGAGGCAGAAGGTCTGCCATGGGGAATGTCCCGCTGCTCAGCCGGAGCGAGCGGGCAAGTATCATCATGCCGCCGCATTCCGCGTAGATGGGGCGGCACGCGAGCGAGAGCGAGCGGATCTCAGCTAGATGCGGCGAAGCGCTGATCTCCCCGGCGAACAGTTCCGGATAGCCGCCGCCGAGGTACAGTCCGTCAAGGGCAGGCCAGGGGCGTGCATCGAGCAGGCTGAGCGGAACGAGCCGGGCTCCCGCCTCGGCAAGGGCGTCGAGATTTTCCTGATAGTAGAACCAGAGCGCGTCATCCCGGACATAGCCGATGACCGGGGCGCCGTCTCCGAGCGGGGCAGGAGCGGAAGGCGCCGGCGCGTCCGGGAGCGGCGGAGCGCTGCCCGCAAAATCGCGGATGGCGTACACGTCGCAGTTGTCGGCTATCAGGCCAGCCAGTTTTTCGACCATGGCCTCGCGTTCCCGCGCAGCTCCGGGCATATTAAGTCCCAGATGCCTTTCAGGCAGAGGATTGGCGGTCATGCGCGGCAGGATCCCCAGCACGGGCACGTCGGTGTATTCCTCCACGCAGCGGCGCAGCATGGAGGCATGGCGCTGTCCGGCGGTGTTGTTGAGAAGCACGCCCAGGCGCATGCCGGGTTCAAAGGAGGCGAGACCGGCGATGACAGCGGCCGCCGTGCGGGTCATTTTGGCGCAGTTGAGCGTGATGAGGACCGGAGCGGAAAGCACGCGCGCGACATGGGCCGTGGAGCAAGTGCCCTGCACGTCGCGTCCATCGAAGAGGCCGCGGTTGCCTTCGATGACGGCGATGTCCGCCTGAGCCTTGGCACAGGAGCGGAAAAAATGCCCAAGCAGTTCGCTGTCGTTCAAAAAATACGGATCGAGGCATGCCGCCGGTCGTCCCGTGGCCAGCGCAAGCCAGGCGGAATCGATGTAGTCGGGCCCTTTTTTGCAGGCTTGCACGGAAAGCCCGCGGCTCGTGAGCAGGCGCGACAGTCCGATGGAGGCAAGGGTCTTCCCGCTGCCTCCCGAAAGTCCGGATATGACCAGGCGTGGCTGTTCCATGGGTCCGATAGTAGCGGATAATGAGTGCGCGGGCAACACCCGCTTGCTGCCGCTTCCGTTGCATGCGCGGGGATAAGGAAAGGGGAAGACCCTGCGGTCTTCCCCCTGATGGCGGTTTTGCCCTTGCCCGCCTTTGCTCTCGCATCAGGCAGGCATCAGGCAGCGGCGGATGCTACTTGCCGACGCCCTTGAGCCCGTACAGGGTCGTGGAGCCGGAGGACCAGTAGGCGAACTTCTCGTCGGCAACGAGTGCGGTGAGCACGGCCTTGACCTTGCGGGGGCTGGCGCCGGGGAAGAGTTCGAGGAACTGGTTGAAGTAGAACTTGGTCTTCGCGCCGGGCTTGCTGG
>JAEEGL013547065.1_pt1 | contig 10029 bp, 9 predicted proteins | sample 9134231 | NCBI WGS metagenome assembly JAEEGL01 (sample SAMN16246548, study PRJNA631951) | gut metagenome | biome: gut microbiome; feature: rumen; material: fiber-attached | host: Bos | place: Iran: Karaj | collected 2018-10 | reverse complement strand
TGAGTTCTTCTCTTTCGGTACCAACGACCTCACGCAGATGACCTTCGGATTCTCCAGAGATGATGCAGGCAAGTTCCTCGGCGCATACTATGACAAGAAGATCTATGAGAACGACCCGTTCGCAAAGGTCGACCAGATCGGCGTAGGAAAACTCGTCAAGATGGCGGCTCAGCTCGGAAGATCCACAAGGCCCGACATCCATCTCGGAGTCTGCGGAGAGCACGGCGGAGATCCTTCTTCCGTAGAGTTCTTCCACAAGGTAGGTCTCGACTACGTTTCCTGCAGCCCCTTCAGAGTCCCCATCGCAAGACTCGCAGCGGCTCAGGCAGCGATCAAGGACGAGCAGTAGAAGCGAATAAGCTGAAACAAAGCATAAACTGACATTTTGTACAGGCCGGTCTTTGCCTAACGGCAGAGGCCGGTCTTGTATTTCACGGCACGGAAAGTGTTTTCTTGCGGCAGTGGGCTTTTGGGTATATTATGGATGTATCTGATTTGTATATAGATTTGGAACGGGCATTTTGCAGCCCTTTGAGGAAAGGATGAAAAAATGGAAAGAGTATATGATTTCTTAAAAAAGTGCAAGACATATTACCTTGCCACCGTGGACGGAGATAAAGCCAGAGTCAGACCCTTCGGGACAATAGACATGTTCGACGGAGGCCTTTACATCCAGTCAGGAAAGGTAAAGGACGTATCCAAGCAGATATTTGCAAATCCCAACGTAGAGATCTGCGCATTCGACGGAGAAAGCTGGATAAGAGTAAGCGCCAAAGCAGTCGCTGACGAAAGAGTCGAAGCTAAGAAGCATATGCTCGACGAATATGTGAATCTCAGGAGCATGTACGACGAGAACGACGACAATACCGTAGTCTTCAGACTCACTGAAGCCACCGCGACCATCAGCTCCTTCACCGCAGCACCCGTAGTCATAGAATTCTGATGATACAGGATATATACCCGCACGATCTGGATATTTCATACAAGGCAGGGATCAGGCCCCGTGAGGACAGCCTGGTCCTGCATTTTTCATGCGGTGAATTCCTTTACAAGGATCCGGGAGACGGAAGTTTCGATTTTCCTATATATTCCTCCTATCCGGGGAAGGACCGCGAGCTCGTATATCTTTTCAGTCTGGACGGGAAATACGTGTTTCTCGATACGGGAGAGGAAAGGGTAGAAGGATCCGGATATGCATACGCCGGGATCGGCAGTTTCAGGACCGGTAAGCCGAAGGAATATATGTTTGCCGTGGCAACGGCCTATCATCTGTATGAGTGGCGGAAAAGCAGCAGATACTGCGGACGCTGCGGGAACGAGACTGTCCACGATGAGAAGGAAAGGATGTTCAGGTGTCCTTCCTGCGGGAATCTCATCTACCCGAGGATAATGCCCTCGGTTATAGTGGGAGTAAAAAAAGGGGACAGTCTGCTCCTCACGAGATACAACAGGCCGGGAGCAAAGCTTGCAGCCCTGGTCGCGGGTTTCTGCGAGATAGGGGAGACTGCGGAGGATACGGTCAGGCGTGAAGTCATGGAGGAGACCGGCATAAGGGTAAAGAATATACGCTACTATGCCAGTCAGCCCTGGGGCATAAGCGCAGGAGGCCTTCTTCTTGGATACTGGTGCGAGGTCGACGGAAGCGATGAGCTCCGCGCAGACGGCGAAGAACTGGCGGAGGCCGTATGGGTGAAAAGGGAAGATCTGAAGGAATTTCTTTCTGGAAGCCGTGAGTCCCTTACAAGGGATATGATAGCCCTTTTCGCATCCGGAGAAGAAAAATGAATCTTTGGTCCAAGCGGCGGTCTCTGCCGCTTTTTTTGTGCCTTTGTATATTTTCGTTCCATATTTTGTTAAGAATGCAAATGAAAGACTGTGGAAGGATATGGTATAGTATATGAGGTGAGGTTTAGGTGAAAGCATGACAGTATTCAATATCATTTCATTGTTCGGAGGCCTGGCCCTGTTCCTCTACGGAATGAGGATAATGGGAGACGGCCTAAAGAAAGAATCCACAGGATCGTTCAAGACCGCTCTCGAAAAGGTCACGGGAAGTCCGTTCAAAGGTTTCATGGTCGGCGCAGGGCTTACGGCTCTCATACAGAGCGCAACGGCTACCATAGTCATCGTATCGGGCCTTGTCGGAGCAGGCATAATGGGACTGAGTCATTCGGTCGGAGTCATATTCGGCGCCAATGTCGGAAGCACCATCACGGGCCAGATCATAAGGCTCCTCGACGTCAACGCCGAAGGGGCTCAGTGGCTCAACATATTCAAGCCTTCGACCCTTGCTCCTGTGGCTGCAGTCATAGGCATAATCTTCATCATGTTCATCAAGAGGAAGAATTCCAACACCATAGGCACCATTGCCATGGGCTTCGGGATACTCTTCACAGGACTCCTCAGCATGACTGGCGCCGTAGAACCTCTTTCCGAATCCGATTCCTTCGCAAAACTTTTCACCGGTTTCGGAGACAGACCTCTTTTGGGTTTTCTTGCAGGTCTTGCGGTAGCTTTCATCCTCCAGTCTTCATCGGCGACCATAGGTATACTTCAGGCCCTCTCGATAACGGGAGCCATAACCTTCAGTTCCGTATATCCCATACTTCTGGGCATCTACATGGGCGACGGTCTTACGACCCTCATAGTCTGTTCCATAGGTACCAAAGCCGATACCAAGAGGACGGGCATGATAAACATGCTCTACAATATTTCCTGTATAGCGCTGATCATCATTGCTGTCGCAGCTGTGCGGGGCTTCGGAGGCCTCGGAGAGCTGTGGGACAGCTCCCTCAACTCCGGAGGGATAGCCAATACTCATACAGTGTTCAAACTTGCGACTGCAGTGCTTTTGCTGCCTCTTGCTAAACCCTTCGAAAGGGCTTCGAGGAAGCTCATCAAAGACGATCCCAACCATGTGGAAAGAGGCGCCGAGATCGAGGGCATGGACGAAGCCCTGTTTTCTTCACCGGCACTTGCCCTGAACAGCGTATACAGAGCCCTCTGCACCATGAACGAGATAGTGAGCACCAACGTCTTCTATGCCATTGATCTGGCGGACATATACGACGCATCCGCCGCCGACAGGATAAAGAGCGACGAAACGTATATGGACCAGCTCGAGGATGCCGTAAACGCATATCTTGCAAAGATGACTCCTCACCTGAAGGCAGGTCTCCAGGAAGACATACAGAACTATTATCTCCAGTGTGTCACCGATTTCGAAAGAGCCGGAGACCACGTATATTCCATATGCAGATGCGCAGAAACGCTCATAGAAAAGGCCGGAAGTCTGTCCGACAAGGCGATAAACGAGCTGAAGACCGTATCCCTTCCCCTGAAGGACCTTCTCGATTGTACGGGGCTCGCTTTCACCAAGCAGAATCTCGATTCGGCAAGAAACGTTGAAGCCTACGTTGTGACCATAAACAATATGGCAAAAAAATGCAGGGACAACCATATGGAAAGAATGGTGAGCGGCATATGCGACGCCGTCAGCGGCTCCATCTACATGGATATGCTGATGCACATAGGTAGGATAGCCGATATGTGCTCCAACATAGCCATACATACGCTCATGAGACATAATTCGACCATAGAGAATTACGAGCATATCTATATGGAGGCTCTCCACCGCGGAGACAACGAAGATTTCAACCGTTCTCTTGAGGAACTCGAAGATAAATATCTGTCCATGTTATGAAGTATCAGAGCAGCGAAGAAAGAAGAGATATGATGCTCGGGATGGAACCCGGGAGTCTCATAGTCAGGATGGCTCTGCCTACCATCGTGGCCATGCTCATCGACGCGCTGTACAATCTTGCCGATACTTTTTTCGTCAGTTCCATAGGAGTGAACGCCACCGCCGCCGTTGCGGTCAACGACTCCTTCATGCATCTGTTCATTGCCATAAGCAACGGCTTTGCCTTCGGCGCTGCGAGTTATGCCTCGAGGCTGCTCGGAGCCAAGGAGGATGAAAGAGCATCATCCGTATGCTCGACCACTGTGGCCATAGGTCTCGGAACAGCCTTTTTATCCGTGCTTCTTCTCTGGCCTTTCAGGGCAGGTATAGCGGATCTGTTCGGAAGCACGAAAGAAGCTCTGGGTTATTCGGTGGATTATGCCACATATATACTCCTCGCTTTTCCCTTCACCATGACCAACACCATACTGAACCAGCTTCTGAAAAGCGAAGGAAATACTACCTACGCCATGGTCGGTATGGTCTCGGGCTGCGTACTCAACTGCATACTCGATCCCATATTCATAAATACCCTGAAATGAGAGGTGGCCGGCGCAGCCGGCGCTACAGCCCTTTCCAAGGTATTCAGTTTCATCGTTCTCATCATCCCATACCTTAAGGGACACACCATCATCAAGCTGTCGTACAGGAATATAGCCTTCGTGAAGAAGGATCTGCTCGAAGTGTTCAGGAACGGCATACCAGCATTCCTGCGCATGTCTCTCATGACCTTCGGGAGCATACTCACTAACAGGATAGCAAGGACCTTCGGCACTGCTGTCCTTGCAGGCATATCCATAGCCAACAAGATCTACAGGTTCATCTCTTCCGCCATCATGGGCTTCGGCCAGGGCTTCGGACCCTGCGCCGGATACTGCTGGGGAGCGAAGGAATACGAGCGCACCAAGACCCTTTACTTCGTGACCTGCAGGATAGGGATGTCCGTAGGCATAGTCCTCAGTATCCTCATGTACGTTTTCGCCGGGCAGATGATCTCCATATTCAATCATTCTTCGGATCCGGTGGTCATGGAGATAGGTATGTTCAAACTGAGAGTTCTTTGCATAGGGCTTCTGCCCCACATTTTCACCATGATAACGAACAACCTTTATCAGTCGCTCGGAAGACCCCTCGGAAGCACTATACTCGGTCTTTCCAGGCAGATGATATTCCTTATTCCGTCAGTACTGATCCTTCCCCGCTTGTTCGGAGAGTACGGCATCGCTGCAGCCCAGGGCACGGCGGATACACTGGCGGGGATATTCATCGCGCTTCCCTTCGGTCTGTATATGATAAAAAAGATAAACGAAACCGAAGCACAAAAAAACGGATCTCCGGTATAGGGCCGAAGATCCGTCCGGGTCTTTTCGTTATTTCAGAAGCAGTTCCGCTATCTGGACGGCGTTTGTCGCCGCCCCTTTTCTTATCTGGTCTCCGCAGCACCAGAGGGCTATGCCTCCGTTCGTGAGATCCTCTCTTACTCTGCCTACGTATACTTTGTCCTGATCCGTCGTAAGGAGAGGGGTGGGGAACCTGTTTTCTTCAGCTTCGTCCAAGAGCACCGCTCCCGGGAAGGCGGCTATGGCTTTTCTTGCCTCTTCCACAGAGATCTTCCTTTCTGTGAGCAGGTTGATGCTTATGGAGTGGCTCCTGAATACGGGCACTCTTACGCAGGTGCAGCTCACCTTCATGTCGGGCATATGGAGTATCTTTCTACCTTCGTTCTGAAGCTTCATCTCCTCCTTGGAATATCCGTTTTCGGTGATATCGCCTATCTTGGGGATGAGGTTGAAGGCTATCTGGCAGGGGAAGTTCTTGACGGTCAGTTCCTCTCCTTGCGCATACTGCCTTACCTGCTCTTCGAGCTCCGTAAGTCCTCCTCTTCCTGCTCCCGATACAGCCTGGTAGGATGAGGCGGTCATGGTCTTTATGGGACTGAGCTTTGCTATCCCGCCCACAGCTACAGCCGCTATTATGGTCACGCAGTTGGGGTTCGCTATGATGCCGCTGTGCTTAAATGCGTCCTCTGCGTTTATTTCGGGCACTACCAGAGGAACGTCCGCGTCGAGCCTGAAGGCGCTGGAGTTGTCTATGAAGACGGCGCCTGCCTTCTTTATGGCGGGGGCGAAACGCTTGGCCACTGCATTCTCGGCAGCGCCGAGCACTATATCTACGCCTTCGAAGGAGCTGTCCGATGCTTCTTCGTAAACGTATTCTTTTCCCCGGTAAATGCAGGTCTTGCCTGCGCTTCCCGCTCCCGAAAGCATCTTGAGTCCGTCGAACGGAAAGTTTCTTTCTTCCATGACCTTGAGCATCTCCCTGCCCACGAGGCCGCTGGCTCCGAGTACCGCTACCTTCATTTCTTTTCTCCTTTCTTTTCAGCGCTGGGTCTTGGTGAAACTGTCGTAGAGGATCTGGACGGTCCTGTCGCAGTCTTCATCGGCAACGCCTATCAGTATGTTCAGCTCTCTTGCTCCCTGCGAGATGAGCCTTATGTTTATATCCTTCTCTCCGAGAGCCCCGAAAATGAGGCCGGAGATACCGGATCTGAATACCATCCTTCTGGATACGCAGGCTATGATGGATATGCCTTCGGATATCTTCACGCTTCCGCCGGTGATCTTCTCTATCTCGGCGGCTATGGAGTAGACCGACTGCTTGTTGACGCCGTCCTCGAGTATGATGGAGAAAACGTCGAGACCGGAGTTGACCTGCTCCACCTTTATGCCCCTTGCGACCAGCACCTGCATTATGGTGCTTATGGCTTCCAGAGACAGGTTGTCTTTTCTTACGTCTATTATGGTGTGATGCTTCTTCCCCGTTATTCCGGTGATATAGAAGCGGTCGTCCTTGAGGTCGTCGTTTTCGAAGCTTTCGTCTATGAGGGTGCCGGCGGCTTCCGGATTGTTCGTGTCCCTGATGTTCACGGGTATGCCCGCAGCCTTTACCGGGTAGACCGAAGCCTCGTGGAGGACTTTGGCTCCCATGTAGGTGAGCTCCCTGAGCTCGTCATAGGTGATCTTCGGTATGGGGTAGGGGTCCTTCACTATGGAAGGGTCTGCCATGAGTATGCCGGGAACGTCGGTCCAGTTCTCGTAGATGTCAGCATCCAAGGCTGCCGCGAAGAGGGCTCCCGATATGTCGGAGCCTCCTCTGCTCATGAGGCCTATGTCTCCGTCCTCCAGGGTCCCGAAAAAGCCCGGGGCCACTATGCAGCCTTTGCTTTTGCCGTAGGCGAACCTGACCGCCTCATAGGTCTTTTCCGTATCTATGCTCCCGTCGTATCTCAGGAACACCGTATCCTTTGCGTCGACGAACTCATATCCGAAATATGCTGCCGCTATCTTGGCGCAGATGTATTCGCCCCTCGAAACGAGGTAGCTTTCCGAAGCGCCTTTCGAAAGGTTGTCCTCTATGTTCCTGAACTCCGAAGCAAGATCGAAATCGATGCCGAGGTCTTTCACTATCTCCTCGTATCTTTCCCTGATGGTGCCGAGCATGGGCCTGTAGTCGACCCCGTACTTTATATGGGCGTAGCAAAGGTAGAGAAGGTCCGTTATCTTGTTGTCTCCTGAGAACCTTTTTCCGGGAGCGCTGACTATGATGACCTTTCTCGCCGGATCCGATTCGACTATGGATCTGACCTTTCTGAACTGATTCACGTCTGCGAGGCTGCTGCCTCCGAATTTCGCTACCTTAAGCATGTCTTCCGTCCTTTGTCTTTTCCGCTATGCTGAGTATGTCCGCAGCCACGTTGGCTCCGGTGGGGCCCTTGCCTGCTCCTCTTCCCCTGAAGGCCAGGGTGCCGTATCTTTCTCCTATGAGATAAAAGAGGTTCTCCGGACCGCTGAGCGCGAACATGGGGCTTTCCGGTCCCACGAGCCGAGGGGATATCTCCGCTTTTATCTTTCCGTCTTCGATCGCTGCTCTTGCCACGAGCCTTACGGCCTTGCCGCTTTCCTTTGCCAGCTTCACGGTCTCCTCCGTTATACCGGTTATTCCTGTGGTCGGTATGGACAGGGGGTCCATCTCTCCGCCGAAGGCCAGGTTGCAGGATATGGCGAGCTTTGCTCTCACGTCCCATCCCATCACGTCTGCGGTGGGATCCGCTTCGGCATAGCCGAGCTCCTGGGCTTCCCTGAGGGCGTTTTCGTAGCTTTCGCCCTTTGTCTGCATGGCGTCGAGGATATAGTTGGTGGTGCCGTTCATGACTCCGCCTATCTCCTTTATCCTGTCGACTTCTCCTATCCTTTTCAGGTTCACGAGCCAGGGTATGCCGCCGCCGGCCGTAGCAGAATATCCGAGGGAGACGCCCTTTTCTTTGGCAAGCTCCGTGAGCTCTTTATAGTGGAGGGAGAGCATCTGCTTGTTGGCCGTCACCGCATGCTTTCCCTTTTCGAGGGCCGCCTTCACGAAGTCATAGGCGGGATGTTCTCCTCCCATGAGCTCGGCCACGAGTTCTATCTCGGGGTCTTCGAGTATGTCGCTGAAATCCGACGTGAGCAGACCGGATATTTCGGGGATGTTTCTTTTGTCGAGGATGCGGACGACTTCGGCTTTCGTGCCCTTCAGGGCTTCCATGCAGCCGCTTCCGACGGTCCCGTATCCAAGTATGGCTATTTTCATGGCTTTTGCAGTATTTATGTCCGGGAAATAAAAAAATTACAGATATTATATGTTAATTGCACACTTTCTGCAATAAGAACGCTGTGCTAAAATAGATATGTTATGAGATATATATCGACAAGAAACAAAAAGAATGAAACGGACAGCTTAAGGGCTGTCATAAAGGGCCTTGCGGAGGACGGGGGCCTTTTCGTACCTGAAGAGATACCAAAAAGCGGCCTTTCGGAAGAGGAGCTTCTTTCGATGGACTACGACAGTCTTGCCGTGCACATACTTTCAGTGCTCCTTCCGGAGTACGGAAAAGAATGCCTCGGAAGGATCGTAAAAGAAGGCTACGGCGGAAAGTTCTCGGTGCCCGAAAGGGTGGCCTTGAGGCATACGGAAGAGTATTCCTTCCTCGAGCTTTACCACGGGCCTACCTCGGCATTCAAGGACATGGCTCTGTGCCTTCTTCCTAGGCTCCTTACGGCTGCGAACCGCCTGACCGGGAATCCTGACAAAGTCATGATACTGACGGCGACCAGCGGAGATACGGGAAAAGCGGCTCTCGAAGCTTTCGCTGACGTGCCGGATACGGGCATCACCGTCTTTTATCCCGCCGAGGGAGTATCCGACATACAGAAGCTCCAGATGCAGACCCAGGAAGGCTCCAACGTGAGGGTGTGCGGCATAGAAGGGAACTTCGACGATGCCCAGACAGGAGTCAAGAAGGCCTTCGAAGAGGTGAGGGTGAAAGGCGTCTCTTTGGGGAGCGCGAACTCCATCAACATAGGGAGGCTCACGCCTCAGGTGGCCTACTACTTCTACGCCTATGCGCAGATGGTAAGAGACGGAAAGCTGAAGTACGGTGAAAAGCTCAGCTTCGCCGTTCCCACGGGCAATTTCGGAGACATACTGGCAGGCTGGATAGCAAAGAAGATGGGTCTTCCCGTCGGAAAGCTCCTCTGCGCATCCAACAAAAACAGGATACTCACGGATTTTCTCGAAAGCGGCATATATGACAGGAGAAGGGAGTTCTATCTCACTGCTTCCCCCTCCATGGACATACTCATCTCGAGCAATCTAGAAAGGCTCCTTTTCCTGGGCCTTTCGAAGGATGACGAAGCCTTAAGGGGCCTCATGAAAGACCTTTCCGAAAAGGGATATTTCGAGGCGGGAAAAGAACTGATGGAATATATCAGAGAGGACTTCTGCGGAGCCTCGGCTGATGACGAAGAGGCCTTCTTTGGCATCAGGGAGCTGTGGGAAAAGGAGAGATACCTCATAGACACCCATACTGCCGTGGCCTATGCCTGCGCTAAGAAGACAGGACTTGAGGGAAAGACCGTGGTGCTGTCCACGGCGAGCCCCTACAAGTTCGCCCCTTCGGTCCTGAAGGCTCTGGGAGAAAAGGTCCCTGAAGACTGCTTCGGGGCTATGGAGCTCCTCGAAAGTATAACGGGAGTTCCCCAGCCGGAAAGGCTGAAGGGTTTAAGGGAAAAGAAGGTCCTGCACGGGGACGTCATAGCCCCGGGAGATATAAACGGATACGTGGAAAGGGCTGCAAATGATCTGCGTTAGAGTTCCGGCCACATCGGCCAACATGGGCCCCGGCTTCGACTGCCTGGGCATGGCTCTGTGCCTTTACAACAGGATATATTTCCAGGAATCGGGAGAAGGCC
>JAEEGL011991103.1_pt1 | contig 10029 bp, 9 predicted proteins | sample 9134231 | NCBI WGS metagenome assembly JAEEGL01 (sample SAMN16246548, study PRJNA631951) | gut metagenome | biome: gut microbiome; feature: rumen; material: fiber-attached | host: Bos | place: Iran: Karaj | collected 2018-10 | reverse complement strand
CCGGACGAAGTCCAGCAGCTCCTCGAAATCCGCATCCGTCTCGCCGGGATGCCCGACGATCATTGTCGTGCGCAGCACCACCCCGGGCACGTCCCGGCGCAGCCGTGCGATGAGAGCGCGCGTCCAGGCGCCGTCCACGTGGCGGTGCATCCGGTCCAGCACCCGGTCCGCAATGTGCTGGAGCGGGATGTCGAGATAGTGGCAGACCTTGGGATTGTGCGCCATCGCGGCCAGCACATCCTCAGGGAAATCAGCCGGGTAGGAATAATGGATGCGGATCCATTCGATGCCGGACACGGCAGACAGGCGGTCCAGCAGCTCCGCCAAAGCCCGGCGGTGGTACAGGTCCAGGCCATAGTAGGTCGTATCCTGGGCGATCAGGATCAGTTCGCGCACGCCGCGGGCCGCCAACCCTTCCGCCTCGGCCACCAGGTCCTCCATCGGCACGGAGCGGTGGGCGCCGCGGATGAAGGGGATGGCACAGTACGAGCAGCGCCGGTCGCAGCCTTCTGAAATCTTCAGGTAGGCATAGCCTTTGGCCTCCGCAATGCGGCGCGTGACCAGCGGACCGGGCGTCACGCCCAGGTGGCGCAGGACCGGCGCAAGGTCCCGGGCGCCGAACCAGGCGTCCACCTCGGGGATCTCGGCGGGCAGTTCGGCGGCATAGCGTTGGGACAGGCAGCCGAAGACGACCACCTCCCCGGCCTCGCCCCGTTTCTTGGCCTCGACGGCCTCGAGGATGGCACCCACCGACTCCTCCTTGGCGTCGCCGATGAACCCGCAGGTATTGAGCATCAGGACATCGACCGGCTCGTCGGCATCCACGATGGTGAAAGCATCTGCCGGCAGCTGTGCCAGCAGATGCTCCGTGTCCACGGTGTTCTTCGAACAGCCGAGCGTGACGACCCTAAGCCTCCTGCGCATCGGATGCCTGCTCCTCTTCCTTGACGAAATCGAACGAGGCAAACTTGGCGATCTGGCGGTACCAGTCCACCACCTTGCGCATATGGGAGACGTAGAAGCGGTCGGCGTCGTAATTGGGGATGGCCTTGGAGAAGAGGGCCACCAGCTCCTGCTCAGGGGCCTTGGAGGACGGAGCCTCCTCCTCGCCCAGGACGGCCTTGAGGGCCAGGAACACCTCGTCGAGCTTCATTTCGCCCTCACTGGTATAGATGGCGATGTCCGCCAGGGTGGAGATCCGACTGGAGGACGGGAAGACCTTGCGCTGCTTCGTCTCCAGGCTTTCGCCGATGGCGCCGCCACGGGCTTGCGCAATATACTTGAAGAGGCCGTGCTGGCCGGAAATGGAAAGGAGTCTTGCTAAATCAGTTTGCATATCAGTTGTCGGATTTTGAGTTGTAATGCTTCGGGGGTCGAATCATTGTCGACCGTGTAATCAATCCGCGCGGGATCGAAGGACTGCAGGGCGTTGCGCTCGGCAGCCTTGGGATTACGCTGCACGCGCACCTCGAAGGGCGCCGTGACCAGGAGGACCTGGTCGTAGAGGCCGTCGAACTGCGGCTTGTCCAGCGCGATGGCCGACTCGACGAACAGCAGCGGAGCCGTCTGGGCGGCCTTCCAGCCGCGCAGGTCCTCCACCACATACGGGTAGACCATCTCTTCGAGGGTCCGGAGTTTGGCGGGGTCCGAGAAGACCTTGCCGATCTCGGACCAGGGCAGGTCCAGGCGCTCCTCGATGCTGCACTTGAGGCCCGGCACCAGCGAATAGAGCATCTTGGTGCGCGAATCGCAGTCGTAGACCGGAAAGTCCATCGATGCGAGATAACGGCAGGCTTCGGACTTGCCGCTGCCGATCGGACCGGTGACCAGGATCGTCTTCATCCTCAGTCAGCGCTTTTGACCAGGCAGTCGAACACCTCCGGAGTGATCGTGTAATCGATCACCTGGGGAGGCACCCCGGCGGCATGGGGGACGCAGCGGCCCGTACGGGACTCCGAGAAATCCCGGTAGTCGATAAAGAATTCGGCCGTCGAGGCGGGATTGGTCGTGGTCGGGAAGGCGCAGCGGAACACCACCGTGGCCGTGGAAGGCAGCACGGCCAGGTCTACCCGGGCGGGCACGTTGCGCGTGCCGATCCGGACTTCGGAGCGGATCTCCACGTAGCGGGTAACCTCCATCGAGTAGATGGCTTCGTCGTGCGAGAGACGGATCCCGGAAGGCGCCTCGAGCCGGACCTTGCCGTGGACGCTGCTGCGCAGCGAAGTGAGCTCCAGCGGCTTGGTCTGCACGAAGTCCACGTTGGCCAGACGGGAAGGTTCCCCGTACAGCAGGACGGAATCGGGCTGCAGGGACATCGGTGTCTGGGCCATGAACTGCGGCTCATACGAGACGGAGAGCACCGGACGGACCGGCACTTTCTTGTAGGTCTCCTCCGGGAAGGAGAAGGACAGGTCCTCCGAGATAAAGGACTCGACCGACACGCCGTCGCCGAAAATCTGCGTGGCGTAGCGGTACAGGTTGGCATTGGCGATGGAATACCATTCCCCTCTGTCGTGCCGGAAGTCCGTGGCGGCGAACGCCACCTGTACGGGGCGCTTGTGCTTGCGGGACAGGAACACGTGCTGGAAACCGGCCGCCGCGACCTGTGCGGTCACGGTGGCTTCCGACGTGGACACGGCAGCCCGGCCTTCGATGTTGCTCCCGGCAACCACCGGCACGCTCACAATCGCGACGTAACTCTGCGACAGGTTGAGCACAAGCCAGATGCCGGCAGAGAACAGCAGGCAGAGCAGGAACTGGACCCAGCGCTTCACCTACTGCTTCTTGTCAGTCTGGGCGGGGGCGTCGGTCATGTCCTTCTGGATGGAGGACTTGTCGACGCGGAGCTTGGTCTCGCCGTCCACCTTGATCAGGACGGTACGCTCGTCGATGTCGGCCACGGTGCCATAGATCCCACCGGCGGTGATGACCTTGTCGCCCTTCTTGAGGGCGTTGCGCATCGCTTCGAGCTCTTTCTGCTGCTTGCGCTGGGGACGGATCATGAAGAGCCACATCACCAGGAACATCAGGGCAAGCATCAAGATGAAACTGAGGCTGCCGCCACCGGCAGCGCCTTGTCCGGCAGCGCCAGCTGCCTGTAAAAGCATCGTCATCATATTCTATTATTCGTGTTGGTTGATCAGTTTGTCCAGCAAGCCGTTGACAAAACCGCTGCTCTCCGGCGTGCTGTAGTATTTGGAAATCTCCACGTATTCGTTGATGATGATCCGCGGAGACACTTCCGGCGCCATCCGTGCTTCGGCCATTCCGCAAGCGATCAGGGCCAGGTCCGTGGTGCAGAGCCGGTCGCGGGTCCACTTCGGCGTGAGTTCGGCCACAGATGCGCAGAAGGCATCGTAATTGACGAAAGCCGTACGCAGCAGGTTCACCACGAAACGGCGGTCACTGTCCATCTGCTCGTTGCCGGGCAGTTCGCTCTGGTACAGGGGCGGCAGTCGCCAGGGCTCTCCCTGGCCGAGTGCGCGGAAGGTCCGGCAGCACCAGCCCAGGGCATACCCCAGGTCGTCGTTCCAGTGGATGGAGAGGTCCTCCAGGATACCGGCCAGGTCGGCGTTGTCCTCGAGTTCCCGCTCGTAGATACGCGTCCACAGGCGCGCATCCTCCTCCAGCGAGTCCTCCCCGCTGTCCAGATAGTCCTTGAAATACTTCCGGCCGCGGATCCGCTCATAGAGCCGGCGCAGCAGGACGTCGTACTGGTCCCAGTAAAGCTTCTTGCGGGTGACAAGCTTGTTGAAATCCGGGTCCTCGCGCAGGATCGGCGCGATGCGGTTGGAGACGAACTTGAGGTTGGGATGGAGCTCCTCCTCCGTGGGGTTGAATTTGGCCCGGGCCGTCTCGATGCGGGAGCGGGCCTCGTCCGTCAGGGGACCGGCGAGCGCGAGCAGGAACAGGTACAGGTCCCGGGTGGACTCACACGAGATATCGAGCAACGCCTCCGCCTCCTTGAGAGTCATACCGTGGTTTTCCGCGTAGCAGTAAATGGCCTTGAAGGCCTTGATACGGAGAATTCTTCGGTTGAGCATACTTTCAAACAATTTTGTCTGCAAAGATAGCAAGTAATCGATAAAAAATCCTATTTTTGTAAATGGATAAGTATTAAAAATCGCTATGTACAGAGATGATTACGACTCGCCGAGGTACGAAAGCCGGGACGCGGAGGATGTCTTTTCCAAGCCCGTAAGGGCCGGTAAACGGACTTATTTCTTCGACGTCAAGGCCACCAAGGGCCGCAAGGACTTCTACCTGACGATTACCGAGAGCAAGCGCCGCACCAATCCGGACGGTTCTTTCAACTACGATAAGCACAAGATCTTCCTGTACAAGGAAGATTTCGAGAAATTCGCCGAGGGCCTGGACGAGGTGATCGCCTACATCCGGGACAACTGTTTCCACGGCGAGATCCCGCAGCGTACGCCGGAAGGATTCGGCGAGGTGGACTTTGACAATCTCTGATGGGCTCGATCCTGCTCAAGGACGTTACCGTCGGGAATGAACGGCAGGACATCCTGATCGGCCAGGGCCGGATCCGCCGCATCGGTCCGGCCGGCGCCTGTGCCCTTTGGCAGATCGCCGGCGACGTGGAGATGATGGACTGCTCCGGCAAGGTCGCCATTCCCGGTTTCATCAATATGCATACGCACTCGCCCATGGCCCTTATGCGGGGCATCGGCGAGGATATGGTCTTCCACCGCTGGCTGGACAAGATCTGGAAGGTCGAGGAGCACCTCGACCACGATTTCGTCTACTGGGGGACCAAGGTCGCCTGCCTGGAAATGATCCGCACCGGCACGACCACCTTCAACGACCAGTACTGGTTCTTCGACTCCTCGGTCCGCGCCGCCCGCGAGATGGGCCTGCGCATCGCCACGGGCTATGACGTGATGGACAAGGGCAGCCAGGCGGAAGCGGACCGCCAGAAAGAGCAGTGCATCGCCAAGAGCGAGGCCTTCCTGGGCGCCGGGGATCCCGGCCATATCTACGAACTGGCCTTCCACGCCATCTATTCCGTCAGCGAGGAGATGATCCGCTGGACGGCCGACCTGGCGGAAAAATACGACGTCTGCCTGCATATCCATCTCTGCGAGACCCGCAAGGAGGTGGAGGACTGCAAGGCGGCGCACGGCGGCCTGACGCCTGTCGAATACCTGGACAGCCTGGGCGTCCTCTCCCCCCGCCTGCTGGCGGCCCACACCCTGTGGCTCACCCCCCACGACATCGAGCTGCTCGCCGCCCGCGGCGTGCATTGCATCCACAACATCAACTCCAACACCAAGCTGGCCTCCGGCTACCGCTTCCTGTACAACGAGATGCGGGATGCCGGCGTCAACCTCTGCCTGGGCACGGACGGCTGCGCGTCCTCCAACAACCTCGACATGCTCGAGGCGATGAAGACCGCCGCCATCTTCCAGAAAGCCTGGCGGGACGACCCTTCCGCCCTGCCCCTGCCTGAATTGATGGACATGGCCACGGTCAACGGCGCCCACGCGCTCCGCATCGACTCCGGCCGCATCGCGGAGGGGGCCGTCGCCGACCTCGTCCTCGTGGACACTGACAACACTTTCTTCCTCTCCCCCGGACCGTTCCTGGCGAACCTGGTCTATTCCGCCCATTCCGACTGCATTGACTCGGTCATCTGCGACGGCCGCTTCCTGATGCGCCACCGCGAGATCCCCGGGGAGCGGGAGATCCTCGCCGAGGCCCGCAAGGTCCTCGCCAAGATCGCATAACCACCAGACACAAAACTATATGGACAGCAGAACTCGCACCCTTCAGATGGCGGCAGACTACGTCCGCCAGCAGACCGGCGGATGCATCCCGGAGGCCGGCATCGTGCTCGGCAGCGGCCTGGGCCGTCTCGCCGACCAGATCGAGAATCCCGTCGTCATCCCCTACAAGGACATCCCCGGCTTCCCCGTCTCCACGGCCATCGGCCACAAAGGCAATTTCATCGTGGGCAAGCTGGGCGGCAAGGACGTCATTGCAATGCAAGGCCGTTTCCACTACTACGAGGGGTACCCGATGGAGCTCGTGACCATCGGCGTGCGGACGATGGCCATCCTCGGCGCGAAGGTCCTCTTCGTCTCCAATGCGGCCGGCGCCTGCAATCCGGATTTCAGGATCGGCGACCTGGTGGTCATCCGCGACCATATCAGCCTGTTCCCGAACCCGCTGATCGGCCCCAACATGGACGATTTCGGCCCGCGCTTCCTCGATATGACCTGCGCCTATGACCTGGATCTCCAGCAAGTGGCGGAGGAATGCGCCGCCGCGATGGGGATCAGCCTCCGCAAGGGCGTCTACCTGGGCAGTACGGGCCCGACCTACGAGACGCCCGCCGAAGTTCGCTTCTACCGCCAGGTCGGCGCCGACCTGCTCGGGATGTCCACCATCCCCGAGGTGATCGTCGCCCGCCACTGCGGGCTGCGCGTCTTCGGGATGTCCGTCGTCACCAACTGCGCCAATTTCGAGAACCGCACGGACACCCTCAACGACGGCGACGACGTCGTCCAACAGGCCGACGCCGCCGCGCTTAAGATGACGGAGCTGTTCTCCCGGATTATCGCCACGCTATAGCGCGGAATCCAGGAAGTCGACAAATCCCTGAATGTCAAGATTGTACGGCCGCGGTCCCGCAAGACGGCGGCCGTCGCCGTCCAGCAGGAAGTAGTTCGGCTGGGCGTTGACGCCGAAGTCGTGCAGGGCGATGTAGGAATTGACCCGCCCGACATCCTTGAGGGTATGGCCCTTGTCGTTGACCACCCATTTGGACTCCGGCAGCTTGGTCTTGTCGTCCACATGCAGGGCCACGATGACGAAGTCGTCGCGCAGGCGACGGAGCACCTCCGGGTCCGACCACACGCGCGCTTCCATCTCCCGGCAGTTCACGCAGCCGAAGCCCGTGAAATCCAGGAAGACCGGCTTGCCGGACTCCCTGGCGGCAGCCAGACCGTCCTCAAGATTGTCATAGGCCTGCAGCCCGTGGGCTACCGTGATCGTGCCGGGTTGTGAAGGCTGCGCCGCGGGGGAAGCGGCCACGACCCGCTCTCCGGAAGCCAGCACGAAGTCCTGCGTCTCCATCGGGGGCATATAGCCGGACAGGGCCTTGAGCGGAGCGCCCCACATCCCCGGGACCAGGTAAACCACGAAGGAGAAGACCGCGATGGCGAGCGCCAGGCGCGGCACGGACAGGTACTCCAGCGGGGAGTCGTTCTTGAAGCGCAGCTTGCCGATCAGGTAGAGTCCGAGCAGGAAGAAGACGGCGATCCAGATGGCCAGATAGACCTCGCGGTCGAGCAGGTGCCAGTGGTAGGTCTGGTCGGCCACGCTGAGGAATTTCAGGCCGAGGGCGATCTCGATGAAACCGAGGACCACCTTGACGGAATTGAGCCAGCCCCCGCTCTTGGGCAGTTTCTTGAGCAGCGCCGGGAAGAGCGCCAGGACCGTGAACGGGAGGGCGAATGCGACGCTGAAAGCCAGCATCGTGACCATCGGCGTCCAGAACTCGCCCTGCGTGCTCTTGATCAGGACCGTCCCCACGATCGGACCGGTACAGCTGAAGCTGACCAGGACCAGGGTAAGGGCCAGGAAGAAGATGCCGCCCAGGCCCTTGCGGTCGCTGTTCTTGTCCGCGCTGTTGGTCCACTTGGACGGGAGCGTGATCTCGAACGCGCCGAAGAAACTGGCGGCGAAGGCCATAAACACCAGGAAGAAGATGATGTTGGGCAGCCAGTGGGTCGACAGCCAGTTGAAGATGTCGGCCGTGACACCCCGGCCACCGACGACCCACGTGATGCCGATGATCAGGCTGATCGGGACGGTGTACAGCAGGATGATGAACAACCCGTACAGGAAGGCCTTCAGACGGCCCTGGCGGGGCGTCTCACTGCCCTTCATAAAGAAGGACACGGTCATCGGGACCATCGGGAAGACGCACGGGGTCAACAGCATCGCGAATCCCCACAGGATCGCCTCCAGGATCAAAGCCCATAGACCGCGGTTCTCCGGGGCGGAGGTTCCGCTGCCTCCTGCAACGTCCTGCTTCACAGCAGATTTGTCGGAGTCGGTGGGAGGGGTCCGGCGAAGCAGGACGTTGCCGAGCCCACTGCCGACTCCGCTCTGCTGCGCAGTAAAGAACTCTTCAAAGTCCCAGTCGACCGGCAGATAGCAAGCCTCGCCGAGGCAGGGCATATAGCTGACCGTGCCGGTGACATGGTCGATCCCCTCGTCGAGGTCTCCGGTCAGGACAATCTGGTTGGTACCGTCCGCAGCCTGCCGGACTTCGGACTTCCAGCGGATCTGGGGCGAAGCCTGCAGGGCCAGGACCAGGAGAAAGAGGACACGGAACATAAGGCGTTATTTTGCAATGGCGACGGAACGGGTCTCGCGGATGACGGTGATCTTGACCTGTCCGGGATAGGTCATCTCGTCCTGGATCCGCTGGGCGATGTCCGTGGAGAGGCGGGCCGCCTGCTCATCGGTCACCTCGTCGGCACCGACGATCACGCGAAGCTCGCGCCCGGCCTGGATGGCATAGGACTTGGTCACGCCCGGATAGGAGGCCGCCAGGTCTTCCATCCCCTTGAGGCGCTTGATATAGGATTCTATCACCTCGCGGCGGGCACCGGGACGCGCACCGGAGATGGCATCGCCGACCAGCACCAGCGGGGCGTAGATGGAGGTCATTTCCATCTCCTCGTGGTGGGCACCGACGGCGTTGCAGATCTCGGGACGCTCCTTGTACTGCTCGGCAAGCTTGGCGCCGAGGATGGCGTGCGGCAGCTCCGGCTCTGCGTCGCTGACCTTGCCGATATCGTGCAGCAGGCCGGCGCGCCGGGCGATCTTGGGGTTCAGACCCAGTTCGGAAGCCATGATGGCACAAATGTTCGCCACCTCACGGGAGTGCTGGAGCAGGTTCTGGCCGTACGAAGAGCGGTACTTCATCCGCCCGATCAGCCGGACGAGCTCCAGGTTGAGGCCGTGGATGCCCATATCGATGCAGGTGCGCTTGCCGGTCTCGAGGATCTCGTCCTCCAGCTGCTTGCTCACCTTGGCCACGACCTCCTCGATGCGGGCCGGGTGGATGCGGCCGTCGATCACCAGCTGGTGCAACGACAGGCGGGCCACCTCGCGGCGAACCGGATCGAAGGCGGACAGCAGGATGGCGTCGGGCGTGTCGTCCACGACGATCTCCACGCCGGTCGCGGCTTCCAGGGCGCGGATGTTGCGGCCCTCGCGGCCGATGATGCGGCCTTTGACCTCGTCATTCTCGATCGGGAAAGTGGTGACGGCATTCTCGATGGCTGTCTCCGTGGCGGTACGCTGGATGGTATTGATGACGATGCGCTTGGCCTCCTTGGCGGCGTTGAGCCGGGCCTCGTCCATCGTATCGTTGATGTAAGCCTGGGCTTCGGTGCGGGCCTCCGCCTTCATATTGTCGACCAGCATCTTGCGTGCCTCCTCAGCCGTCATCCCGGCAATGCTCTCCAGCTCCTTGTTGACCTGCGCCGTGATGCGGTCACACTCCTCGAGTTTGGCGTCCAGCTTGTTCTTGAGCGCATTGACCTGGCCTTTCTGGGAATCCAGGTCGTGCTGGCGGCGGTTCAGCTCGTTCGCCTGCTGGTTGAGCTGCCCCTCGCGAGACTTGATGCCGTTCTCACGCTCGCGCAGCTCGTTGTTCTTCTTGTTGACGAAACTCTCGTGCTCACCCTTGAGCTGGAGGAATTTCTCCTTGGCCTGAAGGATCTTCTGTTGCTTGAGATTCTCGGCCTCCAGGTTGGCCTTTTCGATAATGGCGTCGGCGCGGCCCTTCGAAGCGACGCGGCTGACGAGTATATAAATTGCAAGGGCCAGGGCGGCGCCTGCAACTGCAGCTAGGATATAGTACAAAAACATAATATATATAATAAAAACAGTATCCACCTTCAGCGGGGCAGATACCGTTTTGAAAGGAAAAAAGCCGTCAGCCGAGCTTTCAGAAAGCCTCTGATCATGTTTTGGGCTCCGTCCTGT
>JAEEGL011982694.1_pt1 | contig 10029 bp, 3 predicted proteins | sample 9134231 | NCBI WGS metagenome assembly JAEEGL01 (sample SAMN16246548, study PRJNA631951) | gut metagenome | biome: gut microbiome; feature: rumen; material: fiber-attached | host: Bos | place: Iran: Karaj | collected 2018-10 | reverse complement strand
TTATATATTAGATAATTTTCCTATTGAAGGTTTAGTTTCAATTGATGGAAATAAAGAAGAAGTTACAAGTAGTAATGCAAATAATGAAAATATGCATTATAAAATTTCTATAGGAACAAAACAAGAATTAATTTCTATATATAAACATTTACAAACTCAATGTGTTTATAGAATCGTAGGTTTAACAATGAATTTATTATATTGGATTATTTTTGGTCAAGTTAGAAGAATTCAAATTGATAATTCTACAAAGCAATGTATTTACATTAAATTATTAAAAGAAATTCAAATGGCTCAAAATTGTTTTATTAATAAGAGATTGTATATTAAAATATTTTTTCCTTTATTAATAATTATTATTAGAATTGAAGCTGAAAATATGTTTAGTAGGAAATTTAAATTATTATTTAGAGATGAAAAAAACAAAGTTGAAGCAATGAAAAAAGCAAATGATATTATTAGTGAAATATTTGATCCACATTGTTACTTTAATACTTTTACTATTATGAGTGGAAATGCAGGATTATTAAAACATAAAACAAGTAAAAGTTTATTACCAAGATATAAAGAAAAAGTATTTGCTACTAGTAATTTAATTGAACAAATGTTTAATAATGATAATAGAGATATTGATGTTAGTAAAAGGACAAAATATGAAAATAAAGAACTTGAAAATAGAAAGAGATATATAATGAATTATAAAGTTGATTACTTTTCAGATTTACTTAGTACTGTAAATATGAATTTGAAAAAACGAAATCTTGAACCTATTTTTTCTGTAAAGAAAAAACCTATAAGTGAAAGTACCAGAACCAGAAAATTCTTTAAAAGTAATATAAATGATGGTGAAAAAGAAAATAACCAAATAGAAGAAAAAGAAGCAAATGATAGATATATTAATAATATTAATGTTATTGATTATATTGCAAATTCAAAACTAAAAGATTTATAAAATAGGGATTAATATTTTTTTTAAATAAACTGTAATATAATTCACTTAAATAATCAAAATAGTTCAATATATTTTTTTTAAGTTTTAATTGTATCATTTAAGATATTTAATAAGATCCTATTTTAAATAAATAAATTAATAGGAAATACTTTATATCTAAATTATTATTAAAAAGTTTAATCAGTGAAATTCTGAATGAAAATTTTGGATTGTAAAAAAGAAATTTTACAATAGAAAAAATATTTTATAAAAATAAGAAAATATTATTCCTTTTCCTTAGAATTATTTTGAATTAAGTGAAAATAATTTATTTTCAAATTATGATAATTTCAAATGAAAATACCAAAAAAAAATAAAGTTTCCTAATAAACAGTTATAATTAATTTGAAATATATTTTAATATAACATATTAAATTAAGATTTAATTATTATAATTTAAATACAAATATAATTAAGTAAAATAAATTCCGAATTTTATGGGTGCAAAATTAAGAATTAATTAATATATAATTTATAATTTAAGTTATTAATGTCAAATTTTATAAATGATAAAAAAAGAATAATCAATTTATATTCAAGTGGAAATTTCTTAAGTTCCTCAAAAACAATTTTTAGAAGCATTGATAATTCAAGAAGTAAAAGTAGTTTTAAAGTAAACGAAAAAATACCACAAATTATAAATTATTCTTATCATTTATCAGAAGAAGAAAACAAAGATGAAATAATCAAAAAATTAAAAGAAAAAATTTTACATTTAGAACAAAAAGTTCAAAATTTAGAAGAAAAATTAAAAGAAAAAAATAAGAAAAAAAATGAAATTCAGGTTAATAATAATCAATTTGAAACAATTAATACAATAAAGCAAGATATTTTATTTAAAAGTAATGCTGATTTATCTAGAAATAAATTAACTAATTTTTTGAAAAAAAATTCAAATATTAAAATAAAAAAAAATTTAAGTATGAGTAATTTACAGGATAATCTATTTACAATTAATCAAGAAAAAAAAAAGAATTATAATTTAGTAAGAAGTTTTTCTCAATTAGAAAAAGATAGAATATTAAGAACTCAAATTAAAATTCATTGTAAAGAAAGGAAATTTAGTCCTTTAATACCAAAAATTCCTAAAAAATATAAAGCTGATTCAATAAATAATTCATCAACAACAGTAAATTTTAGCAATAACATAACTTGGGGAACAGATATAAAACAAAGTTTTTCAAAATCTCAATTTGAAGAGCAATTGAATAAATTAAAATTTAGAACTGAAAATTTATTAAAAAAATGTTTTAATATGTAATAAAGAAATAAATATAAATAAAAATTTAATTCGTATTATATATATTATATAAATAAACATATAAAAATTTTGAATAATTTAATATTTTAATAATAAATTATATATACTAATTATATTTTTTCTTTGGATTTTTCTAACTGATTTTGATAATAATTAAACGTATCCATTAATATAAATTGATTATCTTTAAATTTATCTTTATTTTCAAAATTTTGAATGTACCAATCTCTTCTAAAATGTTCTCCATATTCAACTATATCTTTTAATTCTTTTTCTAATCCTTGAACATCTATAATACCTAACATGGAAACACAAGAAATTTTTTTTCTTGCAATTTTACCCAATTTATATTTATTTAATCCAAAAATAATTGGAATTTCATTTTCTCTACATTTATTTATAATATCTAAAATTCTTGAATCTAAAGAATTTTTCTCATCTTTTACTTTTTCTATATTTGGTACAATAAATAAACATAATAATTCTTTTAATTTTAAAAATTTTTCTATTTCTCTCATTCCAACTACAAATCTTTTTTTAGCCTTTAAAGGATGATTTGTTTTTTTTTTGTAATATAAATCTCTTAATTTAACTATAAAATTTGAAAATTTTTCATCTAATTTTTTATCTAATATTTGATCAACATATTCTCTTACTAAATTTTTTTTATTTGGATTTTCTATTCCTTCAAAATTTTTCATATATTCATCTAATTCTTCTTTTGGTAAAATTGTTTTTAATTGATGTATATTTGTTTTATCTATATTTTTATGTTTTTTTAAATATTCATTTAATTCTTTTCCATTCAAGTTATCTATATCTAAAGTTTCAAATTGATATTGTTCATTTAAATTTGCTTTAAAATTTTCAAAATTTTTTTTTATTTCTTCATTTGAAATTTCTTTTTGGTTTTCTTCTTCATTGTTATTATTATTATTAATTGCATTTTTTTCAAATGAAAATAATTTAGGTTCTTTAGAATCATTTTCATTTATTTTTTTTTGTAAATCCATTACTGAAATTTTTCCTGGTTCAGGATAAAATTTTTTTTCATTATTAAATTTTATTTCATTATTATTTTGATTACTTATTCCATAAATAAAATTATTTTCTTTTGTTTTAGGTTTTTTTTCATTTATAAAGGTTTCAAAAGAAAACTTATTAATTGGATTAAAATAAAAATATTGATTATATTGATTATATATCATTGAATTATAAAAGCAATTATTCATATATGGATAATCATTGTTAAAATAATAAAAATTATTATTATTATTATTATTATATCTTGAATCATAATCATCAGATTGATTTAAATTATTATAATAATCAAATAAGGAAGAACTTTGAAAAGTGTTATCTTGAAGTTTAAAAGAAGTTTTATTTTCTTTTATATCATTTTCTTTTGAATAATGATTGTTTTCTAATTTAATGTCATTTTCTTTTTTCTCATTAATAAAATTGTTTTCATTAAAGATTTTATTGTATAAATATTTTTTTTTCTGTAGTCTATATTTTAATATTGCTTTTTTGAATTTAGATAATCTTTTATGTTTTTTTTTTAATTCTCCAAATTTAATTTCATTAGTATTTTTAACTTCATCAATATTATTTTCTTTAATTTTCTCTTCTTCACTTTTCTCATCTTCATTTTCTTCTTTTTTTTCTTCAATAATATCTTTATCTTCATCTAAACTTATAGTATTACTTACATTATTCTCATCATCTATTGAAGAAATAGCTGAATCAGAATATGCTTCATTATTATTTTCATTTTTTTCTTCAGGTTCAAATATTGGATTAAATGGGACTTGAGTAAGTTTTGAATCTGATTTAGAATATTTAATATATCTTTTAAATGATTTTTGATAATAAAAATTCTTATTATTATCTTTATTATTATTATTATTATTATTATTATTATTATTATTATTATTATTATTATTATTATTATTATTATTATTATTATTATTATTATTATTATTATTTATACTATTATTATTAATATTTATACTATTATTATATTGATCTTTATTTTTTTTCATTAAATTTGCAATTTCAATTTTATTTTCAGGAGTCAGAAAACTTGCAATTGTATTTTCTGGATTTTGCAATTTTTGTTGTTTTTTTGATAATCTCATTTCTTTTTTTGATGGAAAAACATTACTTTGAGAATATTTTAAATCATGCATTATATTAGGATTATTTTTTCTTAAATAAATAGGAGTTATATCATTACTATTTTTTGAATTATTTGAAAAAGAAAATCTTTGATTTTCAATTAAAAGTGAATTTGGACTTTGACTTCTTTCTAAAGAAGATGTTTCTGTGTTTTCATTATTTTTTAAGTGCTTTGAAGATAAATTTTCTCTTTGTTTTTTTGTTTTTTTTGTTTTTCTTCTTTCAATTAAAGGCTTTTTATGATTTAATTGATTTGATTTTTCTTTTTCTTTTTTTTCTGTTTTGTGAATATTTTTTAATTTTTTTTCTTCAATTTTTTTAACTTCTTCTAATCTATAAAAAGGTATTCGTGTGATTTTTTTTTGTTCTTTAATTAAATAATCTTTTAAAATTTCTTTCGCTTCATCAGTTTCTTTTTTAATTAAAATAGAATCGTCATCTTTCATAATTTTCTCTATCAATTTCTAATAAATAATTAATTATAATAATAGAATAAATAAATATATTTTTTTAAAACTTATTAAAGACAAAATAAAATGTCAGGTCAAAGTGTAACGCTTCCAAACATAAATAATAATAGTAATAATGAAAGAAAAATGCAAAGAAGAGTATCAATGGATACAGAATTCTTTTTAACAAGTAAATTAAATACATCAAAAAGAAAAAGTGTTCATCAATATTTAAATTTAAATGAATATAATGCACATCAAGAGGAAGATTATAATGTTCAACTTCAAATAATGCAACAATTTAAAAAGAGAAAAGAGAAAAAATTCAGTAATAAATTACGTCAGAGAAAAATATTAGATAAATTATATGGAATGACTCCAAAATATTTAGATAGATATCAAAAAGTACAAAGAAATAAACACCTTCCTCTAGAAAAATACCAAGATAATTTATTATCTTTTTTTTCAAGTCAAGCTAATATTGATAAAAGAGATTTTATGGATTTAAAACAAGGATTTGATGAAATTAGAGAAAATTCAATTAGTGTTAATCCTTTACCTCCAGTTAATTTTAGTTTTATTTATGATCATGTTAAACATGCTGAAAAAAATCCTAAAAGTGATAAAATGATACCTTTAAAAGAATTTTTATCTAAAAATGATAATAGAGTCAAAGATGATTGGGAAAGAGAACAAGACTTGATTGCAAAGATGAAAAAAATTAGAATTGTTCCTAAAAAGAAAAGAAATAGAAATTTAGATCTTCTTCCACCTCATATTAGAGAAGCCTTAAATCAACAATTAAAATTTCATGTTTGAAATTATTATTTATTTTTTATATATTTGATTAAGTAAGAAATATGCTTATTATATTGTGGTGTAAAGAATTTTTTTCAATATATTTTAATTTTTTTCTTTATTACAAATTTATTTAACTAAAAGCAAAGTTATAATAATCATATATTAATATTCTATCTTTGAATTTTCCACCATGCTTTGTAAGATCAAAAGTATTTAAAAATTCTTTCAAATTAAAACATTCACCTTTTTCATCTTGCCAAATATCAAATAAAAGTTCTTTAAGTAATTCAATTTTACCTTCTAAATATTTATCATCTTCAAACCAAAATTTATAATTTATGAAATTTTCTTTACTTATATAACTACCTTTAATTAATTTATCATTAAAGTCACTTTCAATATTTTTAATTTCTGAAGGAGAAATAACTTTACTTCCAATAAGTGCAATAATAGTAATAACACTTCCATAATGAATATATTCTTCAAAAACTTTTTCTTTATCAATTATTTTTTCTCCTATATCTTCATTATAGTCTATATTTTCTTCTAAAACAAAATTTGGTTCAAAAGAAAATTTAAATTTATCTATAAGCTTCATTACTTCTTTATAAGAAAGAAACTTTAAAGGATAAGAAATGCAATTAATATTATTTCTTTTATCATTTTCATTTCGATTAAAGAAAACTTCTTTTAAAAACATTTCCATAAAAATATTTAATGGCATAATATTATTTTCATAATTATATTGTTTTAAATGAGTATAAGTAATATGAAGTGCATTAACATCATATGAAAAATCAATATATAAATGACTTTCTTTTTTTTTACTTCCTAAAATATGTTCATAATTAATCTGTGTAAAAACTTCAAATTCAGTTTCAAAATTATCCATAGGAATTTTATCAAAATAATTTTCAGGAATTGTTGTAACTTCTTCAATATGTTTTTTTAATGTGTCCCTAACATCATTAACTGCAAAATTTTGTAATCTTACACTCATAATTACCCATGAATCCATATTACTTCTTACTCTCTCAGTTGTATAATTAACTCTTTCTAAATAATCACATGCAAAATATTTTAATACTTGCATTCTAAATTTATATTTTAATTTTTCTAATTTTATCATTTTTTTCACTCTATCTTCATTTGAATGCTCTGTACCATATAATTTTGTATGAGTAGTTGCTAATGAAGAGCTTTCAGCTCTTGATTTTTTCTTTGAATATACTGATTCATTTAAATTTGTTGCTATAATTTGAGATTCAAATTCTTTTATTCTTTCTCCTTGTCCTAAAATTAATCTAATTGAATTTAAGAATATTATGTTTATATTTTTTGTGTAAAATTCTAATGGATTATTATTACTTTTTGGTTCTTTAACTTTTTCAAATATTATATCACTATCAACATTCAATGGTTTTTCTTTTTCATCTTTTTCTTCTTCATTTTTTTTACCATATATTTTAAATAATAATTCTAATGTTATTAAATATTTTTCAGTTTCTATTTTGAAAACATCAAGAATCATTAAGTAAAATTTATACATTTCATTTTCAAAAAAACCAACAGAAAATATTTCATTTAATTCAGAAATACATTCTGCTTGTTTTTGTTTAACGTATAACCATAACTTACTACTTAAATCTTCTATATCATTTTTAAATTCTGTTGCTACAAGTTCATGATTTGCAATATTTCTAAATTTAGTTATGAAATTATTAAATTTTTTTATATATAATTTTATTAGTTTTTTCTTGTCTGTTGATAAACCTAAAAATTTTTCAAATTTTTTTTGGATTAAATGATATCTTTTACATAAATCTTCATATTGAACATCTACTAAAGAAATAAATTTTTTTAAAATTTTATCATATTTATCGGCTAATAAAACCATTTCTCTATAAACTAAATTTGATGAATCTGCTATTAAAGCTATTTCTTTTTCTTTTTCCTTTTCTTTTTTCATTGTATTTAAATGAATTTTTATTTTTTCAACTTCTTTTTCTTCTTCATTTACAGAATTTTGATGATCTATATATATTTTTTTTTCTTTTTTATCATTTTCATCATGAATTTCTTTTATTAAATTATCAACAATATAATTACATATATCATCTTTATTCTCTAAATCATCAACTTGTTGAAAAACATGAATAACTTCTTTTTTTTTGATATTATTATTTACATCACATTTTTCAATGCCGAATTTAGAATAAAATCTCTCAATTTTAGACCAATTATCAATATATTCATTTTTTAAATTTTCAAAACCATCATTTGCAAAATCAGGTACTTCATTTACTAATCTTTCATAAATTTTTTTATCAATGTTAATTTTACCGTTATTATTTATTTCATTTTCATTATAAATTTTCCCAGTTAAAGGGTCATATCTTGCATTCTTCATTCTTTCATTAATAACATCATCTTTAGTATTTAAATTTATAATATAATCTAAACCACCTTTTTTAATAGTATTATCTTCTTTTGGTTTATAATATATATCAAGTAAATTTGATAATAAATCTAATTCCACATCTTTTAAAGGTTTTGGTTGCGTTGATGGATCAACATATCCTGTTAAGTAATTTTCTAATAAAGTACATTGATTTAAAGTTTTTGGAAAATCTGATATAATAAATCCCAGATATGTTTCTTTTTGAATATTTTCTATTTCATTTTCTAAATTTTGTTCTTCTTTTAAATTTGGTTTTTTCGATTCTGTATTTTCTTCTTTTAATAATGCTAATTTTTCAATTAAATCATTTATTTTTTTTTGCCTATTTATTATTTCATTGAGATAATCTTCTTCGTTTTTAATTGGAAATTCACTTTCAACTTTATTAATTAATATTTTTAATAATAATTCATCAGAAGGTTTTTTATTTTCATCTGTATTTTCAATATAATCAATAATCATTTCGTTATTATTTTTAAATTCTTCAATTTTTTTATTTTGTTCCTCTTTCATTTGATCAATTTGATTTGGTTTTAATGTTTTATATTTAGGATGATTTTCAATAGGTTCATTTATTTCTTCCCATTCTTTATTTTTTTCTTTAACATAATCAAAAACAGAAATAATTTTAATATGACTAAATTTACTATTAATTAATTCAGCTTGAGTTTTTTTTCCTGAAAGTGGATAACCTATTAAAGCAATTTTAATTGGAATATAATCCCATTTTCCTTTTTGTTCATCATTATTATTTTTATTGACTTTAAATTTATAATCTAAAACATTATGAACCAAAGAACTAAATTTATAATCTTTAACAGGATTACTAGGAATACTAACATCATCAATTTCGTTATTAGTAGGTTCAAAATCTTCATTTAAATTATCATAAATATCAGTAAATTCAATACTTTTACCTCTAATTTCTTTAGGAATAATAAATCTATCATCCCATTCACCAGCAAAATTAACATAATCTAATATTTCTCTTTCATTATCTAAAGTCCATTTTATTTTATTTTGATGTAATTGTAAATTCTTAATTTCTTCTTCTTCTGCATCAAATATTGGTTCTACTACTGGTTTTCCTTCAACAAATCTTCTATTCCAATCTTTAAATTCTACTAAATCTATTAATTCTTTATTATTTTCTTCTTGATATATATAACCTTGAAATGCATAATCTATTATTTGATATGTTATTTTTCTTATTAAAGGATAATCATTTATTATATTATTTTTCTTTTTTTCTGCTATTTGTAGTGATCTTTCTAATGGTTGATCATTTAATTCTGTAAAGAAAAAAGTTTTTCTAAATGATTTTTCAGTTGATCTTAATACTGATATTGATGGTTTATTTTTTTCTTTTTCTAATTCATGTTGTTCTTTTTTTTTTAACATTAAAGAACGGAAAAAATTCATTCTTTTTTCTATTGTTTTATATTTTTTATCTAACTTTAAATTATTATCATAATTTAATCTAGTTTCAAAGTTATTTGATTTATATCTTAAATTTTCATTCTTTGAACTTTCTTCTTTATTTAAATTTAACAATGGATTTTTTTTTCTATCAAAGAAATTGATTTCTTTTTGAGGTGGTAAAGGTAAAAATAAACTTTTTTGTAACTCATTTTTTTCAATTGTTTGTTTTTCTGAACTTTCAAATAATTTTTTATCTAATCTTTCTTTTAATTGTTCTTTAACTTTCAACATAACAGTATTTTGACTCATATCTAAATTAGAACTTCCATTCAAAAATTTTAATTGTCCCATATTAATATTAAATCCTATTTTATTTAAGTTTCCACTGAAAGATTGAACATTAAATCTATTTTCTAATTCTTTTTTATTTTCTTCATCTATATTAGTTGATAATAAATAATTA
>JAEEGL011608903.1_pt1 | contig 10029 bp, 8 predicted proteins | sample 9134231 | NCBI WGS metagenome assembly JAEEGL01 (sample SAMN16246548, study PRJNA631951) | gut metagenome | biome: gut microbiome; feature: rumen; material: fiber-attached | host: Bos | place: Iran: Karaj | collected 2018-10 | reverse complement strand
GCAAAAGCGTGTCCGCACAGACTGCAGATACGACAAGATCGACAGCTATGTGGCATTCATTCACGCATGCAAAGAGACTGAAGGAAGCTACACGATACTGGGTACGCCTTCTGTTGATGCATCAGGTCCGAGATTCAGAGCCATTGAGACAATATCCGTTACGTCTTCTTCTGACAGAAAAGAAGGAGCAAAGAAATTCCTCAATTTCCTCTATGCGGGCGGAGGTTATTCCGACTCATCAGTCGAGTTCCATAACATCGTCACCAACAGGGAGATAATGGCAAGGAACATGTCGGTGATCACGGAGAAGAACAACAGCTCCCAGGATGCGTTTGAGGATCTGGCCGAGTACATGACAGGCCTTGCGAATGATGCGAGGATCTACGGTTATAAGAAAGCTTCGAAAGACATGGAAGAACAGTTCATGAAGAGCCTTTCGAACCTCTCGAGATATTACTACGATGACCCGGTCATCACCAAGTTCCTCACAGAGGAGATCGCGCCGTACTATGCCGGCGACCGCACGATAGACGACGTGGTCAGGATCTTAAATGACCGCACCGGAAAGTACGTAAAAGAGATGTAAATAAGCATACCTCCCCGGTTAGATGCTTAAATACGGAAAGTGACACGTTTCTTCTTTGGAACGTGTCACTTTTAGTTAAGGGGCTTTCCGCCTGATTTGCAATACTGCCGATGCTGTTTTATTCTTCTAATAATGGAAATGAAGTTCAACAAAAACAAAAGACTCAGCATCGATATAGCGGTAAGTGCTGTATGGTGTCTGTTCGTGCTGATAGTTACAGGGTGTGACTGGAACCTTTTGGATCCGGCGCACATTGTCATTCTTATCCTGGGTTTTGCGGGCTTCTCATATCTCATCCTGATGAATGAGGGAAAGGGCAGGGAAGAAAGGCTCATCGCCATTGCCACGATCCTCGCAATCGGCATCAGGACATTCTACGTGCTTTATACCGGAGCAAACCAGCGTCAGCACGATATGGGCGAGTTTGGTGTTTATCACGAGATGAACTACCACTCTGAATACATCGAATATCTTCTGAACAACCACAGGCTTTACGACCAGAACATAACAGAGCACTGGCAGTTCTACCATCCGCCGCTTGTTCATATAATCAGCGCGGTCTTCTTCGGCATCTACAGGAAAATAGCGCCTTCCATGGCAAATAACTGGGATGCGCTCCAGTGCCTGTCGCTGTTCTATTCTCTCGTGACTTTAGCAGTCCTTAAGAAGTTCATTGGCCTTTGGGGATTTTCTTCCAAGGGCAGGACGACGGCCTACATGGTATTTGCATTCCTTCCGCAGTTCATCGTTTTTGCGGGAGCACTTAATAACGATCCTTTGTCCGTACTCTTTGCGATTTCTGCGCTCTACTTATCCGTTATCTGGTATAACAGCGAAAAGAAGCCCTTTGCAGCACTTATGGGGATCAGCGTTCTGATAGGCCTTGGCATGATGACCAAGCTCTCCGCAGGACTCATCGCGGTGCCTGTAGGATTCCTTATGGCAAAGGCCTTTTTTGAATCAAAGAAGAAGCTCAGCTTCGTATGGAAATATATTGTTTTCCTTCTGGTCTGTGCACCTTTAGGACTCTGGTACCAGGTAAGGTCTTATATCCTTTGGAAGGTGCCTGTAACTTACGTCGCAGTTCCTGATTACAATTACAATCCGGGTCTTCTGATCCCTGATGTGCCTTTCTGGAAAAGGTTCCTGGCATTCGGAGACGGCATCGACTACAACATCATCTCGGAAACTTTGAACGAGGCTGTTTTCGACGGCGAATACTATAGAAAACACATGGTGCTCGCAATCGTCGGATATCTGCTTTTAGCGTCGTTCACGGTATTTACGGTAACGATCGTGCTCAACTTTATTTTCGCGTGGGTCAAAGAAAGAAATCTGATGAATCTTCTCATGACGATACTTCTCGTCTCACAGCTGGGATTCTATATTCACTTCTGCTTTGCATTCCCTTATACGTGCACGATGTCTTACAGATATATCGTTCCGACGATCGTCGCGGGAGCTTATTATACGGGTCTGTCGGAGGATAAGGCTCCAAGGCTCTTAGGCTTGATCACAAAGATATCCGTATATGCGGTCGCCATTTTCTCACTGGCGCTTTACTGCTTCACATGGCACCTGGATGTAAGCGGAGTCTTCCACTGATCAGATAAATCTTGCACCGGTTAAGGACCAGTATGTTCCGCCGTCTTCCTCGTATGTCCCGAAAACGCCCTGGATCGTTATCTCAGCGCCTTCGGCGGGATAATCCTCAGGATATACGTTATCGCCCTCCAGAATGAATTCTATGCCCTGCTGGCAGCATGCGGCGGCATCTGACACGAAGCATGCGAAATGATACTTATCCTTTGCTTCGTCGTAATAGACTGTGAACACGCCTGACACCTTGACGGTCCTGCCGATATATTCCTTGGGGAAGATCATCATGTTATAGACTTCGGCATAGATAAGGTCTGAAGAAAGCTTTGTAAGGTCATAGTCTATTCCGTCAGAGCCTAATGATTCAGCAGAATAATCTGCAAGCGGATCCGGCGTGGGGGAGGGAAGAGTAGTCATTGACGGGGCAGAAGTCTCTTCAGAATTCTCCTCGGACATCCTTGATTCCAGAACGTCTTTCAGACCTGTTGTCTGTGCAGTCATCTTATTCTGAGGACCATTGTCACCGCAGCCTGCCATGAGACCGGCCATTGCAATACTTAAAATCAGACAAGTTATCTTACGCATTTACTTAACCTTTAAATCCTGTTAAAAGACGAACATCTGCAAGTGATTATAACACCTGCAGATGTCCGTAGTGCCTATGAAAGAATATTAGAGATGGGTCATTTCAAAGCTTCTGTAAGAACGGAAAGATTAGCCTTCATGATGGAGAGGTAGGTTGTTCCGCCCTTATAGTCAGCTGTCGAAGCGGACTGCATGGAGTCGAGAGTCATGATCTTCTGATCCTTGGATGCTGTATTCTGTACGATAGTCTCAGCGATCCTGTGATCTTTTCCTTCGATCGTGAGGACAACAGGGAGCTTTAATTCATCGACCTTCTTGGAAAGGAATGTGATAGTCTCAAAGCTTGCTTCAGATTCGGCAGAGCATCCTACGAATGCCGCATAGTAAGTAAGACCGTAGTCGTCAACCATATATCTGAAAGGGAAGCGGTCGCCGAAGAGTATAGTCTTATTGGAAGCTGCATCAACAACTGCCTTGTAGTCATTGTCGAGAGACTTAAGGGATTCGATGTAGGAATCAGAATTCTTCTTATATGTTGCTGCATTTGCTTCATCGATCTTCTGCATTGCATCGGAAATGCTCTGTACAAGCACCTGTGCATTTCTTAATGAGAGCCATACATGCTCATCGTATTCGATCTCGCCCTCTTCATGGTGATGCTCATGCTCGTGGTCATGATCTTCGCCTTCTTCGTGATCGTGGTCATGGTCCTCGTCGTGGTCCTCATGGTCGTGGTCGTGATCTTCATCCTCGCCCTGCATGCCTTCAACGACTTCCTCTTCCTTGACCTTGTCACCGAGCACGTCTAAGAGGTTGATGACGACCATGTCCTTATTTGTTGCTTCCTTGAGGGCATCTTCAACCCAGTCGTCAGACTCGCCGCCGACATAGACGAAGAGGTCGCAGGATGAGATCTTCATAATGTCTGTTGCGGTGGGCTGGAAGCTGTGGAGATCGACACCGTTGTCGAGGAGCATTGTAACTTCAGCTCCCGCGGGGTTCTCACCCAGCACGTTCATTACCCAGTCGTATTCAGGGAAGATCGTGGTTACGATCTTGATCTTGTTCTTTCCATTTGCTCCGGCAGAATTGCACGCAGTAAGTGAACCTACAGCCAGAAATGCTGCAACAACTACTGATAAAAGCTTTTTCACTTTAATGAATAACCGTCCGGAGACGGTTTCCTCCTGACTAATAATTGAAATTTATTTCCCCATTTCGAAAATATGAATATGAGAATCGTTCTCAATTGTAGTCACCTGACTGTACTTTGTCAATAGATTTGAGAACAATTCTCAATTTCTTTCTCGAACCGCTATTTTCGGGCATTCTTAACCATAAGATCATTTGTTTTGGCCATGTCTGTAAATCAGGTCATTTTTATAGGTTTAAGCAGATGCTGATGTTATAATTAAATCTGAAATGGAACAATAAAGGAGACATCATATGCCACACGTAGAGATCAAATGCTTCCCGGGAAGAACTGAAGAACAGAAGATCAGATGCGCCGAAGAGGTTACCAAAGCTATTGCAGAGACAATGGGCTGCAACGAATCGAGCGTATCAATCGCGATAAAAGAGGTAGCGCAGGACGACTGGAAGGATCAGGTCTGGGACAAGGAGATCCTCCCTTTGGATAACCTTTACAAAAAGCCCGGATATACCTGCTGACAGAGACAGTTACTTATTTGTGATCCTGTTTTTTACCAGCAGGGCATTATAAGGGATCTTTTTGAACCTGTTAAAGCCCTTGGAAATCTCACTCATATCCTTTTCGCAGACTGCAACTAACGCCTCAAGTTCTTGGGGTGTTATTTTTTCGCTGGCAAAAGCGGCCTTCTCTGCGATCCTTACGGCCTTCTTCGGCAGATGGTATCTGAATATCCTGCCCATGAGGCTGTAGTAGTGGTAGTAAGTGATGGCTCTGCTGTTTGTGCTCTTGTGCCTGAATTGACGCTTCCAGTAGACAAACCAGCTAAGGATGAAGATGTCTATGACAAGCGCAATCGCTCCTGCTGTGCAGACTATTGTCTTGACTGTCCGGACCAGTTTTCCGGCTGAACTGTCAGATTTAAATTCGATAGAGAATTCGCCATCAGGTCCAAAGGAAAATTCCATTCCTTCAGCCATGGAGATTGCCCATGAAGCCGGAGCGTCCTTCTCAGTCTCTTTGGTGTTTTCAGGCTCATCAGCCGATGTGCCTGACTGCGAAGGTTCCGTCTGGTCCGAAGACGAAGATGCAGGCGTTACAGTAGGTGTCGTTTCCGAACTTGTGGTGGCATCTGAAGTCGTGGCAGAAGGCTCCGTCTCAGAAGGTGTCGTTTCTGTAGGCTCGGTCTCAGATGAAGCAGTGGTCTGATTTGTGTAGTCGGGATTAAGGATAGATACATAACCCCTTGCAAAGTTTGCATTCTCAAATTCCGGGTAAGCCTTTGTGACTGCGTTGATATCGTAATCGCTTGCGTTATTTATTGAGCCCGGAGTCGAGTCACCCATTATCCATCCGTATTCGGGCGCGAAAAATTCGAACCACGCATGAGCATGCATAGCATATAATACGTGATTACTGCCCGGTGTGGACTGATAATCGACATAACCTCTTACATATCTTGCGGGAACGCCGATAAGACGCAGGAGGATAACGGTGGTTGCGGCATAGTGGACGCATATTCCTGATTCCGCATCGCTGACGAACCACGGGACAAAATCAACGCCTCTGGGAGGGTAATCTGTTTCTGTACTGTAAGGGTGGAGATTCCTGACGAATTCAGTCACTCTCCTGACTTTCTCAGCATCAGGCATGGTAACGTAGCCGTGGTAGATATCGAGATACCAGTCGGGAAGATCTCCGCTGCTGATGAGCGCCATCTCTGTGGATTTGGGAACATCAAGGCATGTTTTATATACATAATCTTCCTTGTAATTCTCCGTATAGATATCGCCTGTCTTTACAGGAGTTGTGCCAACCTGGTAGACAGTATAGCCTTCATTAGTCGTGTTATAAGGATTAACACGTGTCTGCTTTTCGGAGAAATAAGACGTATAGAAATCCGTGTAATACGGAACTGTATCAACAGATGAAGGCAGATACGAGTCGATCCAGACGACATAAGGCGCCTCCTTCGGTTCGGGAAGCTTATCTTCGTCGTAGACCGGCATGTTTATTTTCGAACTCTTCAGATTGTTGTTCTTATAGGTATCGAGAGATTCGACCTTGATATATAAGCAGGTGCTTCCGGTTGTGTCGAAAGTGCCGTTATATCTTGAATTATAGACCTTTGTAACCTTCATGATCTCCTGGTCCGGCGGATTAAAAGGTCCGACATTCTCAAGATTTGTGGAGCCCGAATTGAGCGAACAGAAATAATCCAGATCGCCTCTGGCGTTCGGATTCTTGACGCCGTGGAGCGCAGTGTCCAGGATCTCGCTTACAGGCTCTGAGATGTTTTTCGCAAAATCCACGAGGTCTTCGAGAATATCCGTGGCGAGTTCATTTTTGTCATAAGTATCGACAGGGTAAATGACACCCATAACGATAGAGAAGATGAGAACGGGAACAGTAAGCAGGAACAGGATGATGCCTGACTGCGGCGCCTTCTTATTCCTGAATCCGTGCGCAAGGACTGCAAGGAGCAGACCTGTTGCTGCAGCGATACAGGGAGCGGTATCCGGAAGCAGCGTCGTGTTGCTTACGGCGCATACAAAAAGCGGTACGTAGAAAAGCTGTGCTAACGGTATATTCCTGCGTCTTGTCAGCGCGAGCACCGTAAGAGAGACCGCCATGAGATAATATGCCCGTAAAAAAGCCAGGATCAGTTCGCTGTCAGAAGGAGAGCCGCCCTCGAAAACACCGGGGATCCAGTAGAATGCATTCATCTGTATGCTGTAAAGGAATGCCATCAGACCTTTCTGGACATCGAAAATATCGAATATGGCCATCAGGACAGGTGCAATGCACGATAAGGACACAACGATTGCTGTAAGCCACTTCTTGTTTATGTTATAGAGTACCGAGAATACCAGCGATGCGATAAATGCGAACATCATGACAGCCCAGACGCTGAATTCGTAGTCGAAAGCAGTGCTGTACATCATGGTAAAGCCCGTGACCAGGAATGTCGTGATGGTCACAGACATGAGCGTGCTGCTCACATTCAGTCTGGTGCGCCTGTTGACCAATTCCAGCTGTTCGTTGTTATCAGTCGGCATAGGCTTCCTCCGCTGAATCCTTCTCATTCAAAGGCTCTTCAGGTATCTCCTCATCAGCTTTGTCTTCCTTATGGAATGCCTCTTCAGGGATCCTCATGTGAAGGATCAGATTCAGAGCTCTCTGAAGATCGGTTTCCGATTCAACATTAAAAGCGACCTCTTTGCTGTCAGGAGGAATAACCCTGATTATGTGCGCTGTCTCGTGGTCCAGATAAAATCTTGAAGTAAAGAGCACCTGACCCAGATGGAGATCAAGTGTATCCCTGTCATCTGAAAGCTTTAAGATAACGCGCGAATGGCCGCCGTATTCCTCGAGCGGTTCTTTTACCATGATCTTGTCTTTCTTGGCTGACATCTTCCAGTGAATTGACTTTACGGGGTCGCCTAACTGGTAATCCCTGATGTCATAGATCTCGGAATTCGGCTTATGGGATTTTCGGAGGCTCTTGGCCTTAAAACCATATACGTCAGGCATGTATCCGGGCATTTCCGGCACAGGCTTTACGATGAATTCCATATCTTTGTTCAGGTGTTTTGTGAACTTGAAAAAGCCGAGAAGATCGGAAATGTAAAGCTTCGACATCTTATATGTATAAGCGCCGCAGTGCTTTGTATCAAGAGGTATCTTTGTAACGCCGCTGTCTGTAATCTTTATAACGGATTTATTGGTCCCGCCTGACATGTGATCGGTAACGGCAGTCTTTACCGTGCAGTATGAGAAAAAGGATGCAAAGCCCTCCAGTGTGAACTTTATATAAGCGGGCTTGCCGATCGTGCAGATGACCGGCGCATCAGTCTTGTACCTCAGCGTCACGTAAGCAATCACTGCCAGTATAAATGCGAAAACAGGCACTGCCAGAAGCAGGATCAGGCAATACCATGCGACCCACATCTTATAACAAAGGAAAAAGACGAAGGTTGAGATCAATGCTGCCAAATATGCTAGCCAGGTCCGTACCATATCAGATCAGATCTTGGGAGCAGCAGTATCCTTAAGGATCTCCTGTGCTATGTCGGAAGCCTGTCTGTTATTGACTTCAGCTTCAGGAGTGAGCATAAGTCTGTGGGTGATTACAGGAAGGAACACCTTTTGCACATCGAGCGGAACAACATAGTTTCTGTTGTTTAAGTAAGCGCATGCCTTGGCCATTGAAGTAAGAGCCAGTGTGGCACGCGGACTTCCGCCTCTTGCCAGATCGTGATGGCCGCGCGTCTTGTTAATAAGCTGGATGATATAGTCAGCGACCTTCTCGTGAACGAATACGTTATTTACTTCAGCCTGCATTCTGACGATAGTGTCAACATTGCACATCGGCCTTACATCATCCAGAGGATTTATGCCGTTCTTTCTTGATTCGAGCATTATCTTCTCATCCTTGGGGGAAGGATAGCCTATAGACACCCTGATCATGAAACGGTCGATCTGCGAGTCGGGGAGAAGTGAAGTGCCCGATGCGCCCGTAGGGTTCTGCGTGGCGATTACCGTAAAAGGCTTCGGAAGCATATATGTATTACCGTCAACCGTGACGTTGCCTTCCTCCATCGCTTCGAGGAGTGCAGACTGCGTACGTGTGGACGCGCGGTTCAGCTCGTCTGCCAGAAACAGGTTGTGGAAGATCGAACCCGGCTGGTATTTCATGGAATCTGTTGTCTTGTCGTAAAGGGAGAAGCCCGTAATGTCAGAAGGCAATACATCCGGCGTAAACTGGACTCTTCCGAAGTTTAAGCCCATCGTCTTTGAAAACGCCACCGCCATAGTTGTCTTGCCTACGCCCGGCACGTCTTCCATCAATATATGGCCGCCTGCAAGAATAGCTGTCAAAGCCTGCGCAATGATGTGGTCCTTACCGCAGATGGCCTTTTTTACCTCATAGATAATTCCTTCAGTTGTATTGCTCATTGTGAAATCCCCCAAGTTTACTGCAATATAGAGTATACATTAAGAGATTTTATTCTCACCCGCAAAATGAGAGATTTTTGTGTAATGTAGGGGCGGAGAGCGGGATTATCCGTTAACTGCAGTATGTTTTTTGGTTTTCGCAAAGCTCGAAAAACGTGATTCAACATTTCATGCAGGTTTTTCGATTTTCGTGATACAAAAAGTAAAAACCCGCCGTACAAGCACAGCGGGTTTCTACTCGAACAAGAAGCAAACAATAAGAAATTGTTTTTAAGTTGGTGTGGCGCGGTGCCGGCAGGAAGACCGAAGATCAGCCCTGGCCGTAATAAGCGTTTGCGCCGTGTTTGCGCAGGTAATGCTTGTCGAGCAATGTCTGCTGCATTCTTCCTGCCATGGGATTGAGCGTCATTGCGTGATAGTCCATGAAAGCAACCTCTTCCATGACGACTGCATTATGTACTGCGTTGAAAGGATCTGTTCCCCACGTGAACGGTCCGTGTGAGAAGACGTTTACGGCAGGGATTGCGTCCGGATCTTTGTCAGCAAACGTCTCAACGATAACGTTGCCTGTTTCTTTCTCGTATTCACCGCGGATCTCTTCATCTGTCATGGGACGTGTGCAGGGAATGTCACCGTAGAAGTAATCGCCCTGTGTGGTTCCCATTGCAGGGATCGCCATACCGGCCTGGGCAAATGTTACTGCCCAGCGGGAGTGTGTGTGAACAACGCCGCCGATGTTGGGGAAGGCCTTGTAGAGAACAACGTGTGTGGGTGTGTCGGAAGAAGGCTTCCACTTGCCCTCGACGACTTTGCCGTCAAGGTCGACAACGACCATATCTTCAGCTTTCATAACATCGTATTCGACGCCGGAGGGCTTGATTACAACGAGACCGGATTCTCTGTCGATTCCTGAAACGTTGCCCCATGTGAAAGTGACAAGACCGTGCTTGGGGAGGAGGAGATTTGCCTCCAAAACTTTTGCTTTAAGTTCTTCTAACATTAGAGCACCTCCGTAGCCTTTCTCTCGACAGGAAGTGCTGCCTTGTATTTGGCAAGGAAATCAGCAAAGCCCTTAACATCAGAATCATCTGCCATTACGCTGACGCTCTTTGCGCCTGCGAAAACTTTGTTGTCGAGGTAATCAGGAAGT
>JAEEGL011358090.1_pt1 | contig 10029 bp, 10 predicted proteins | sample 9134231 | NCBI WGS metagenome assembly JAEEGL01 (sample SAMN16246548, study PRJNA631951) | gut metagenome | biome: gut microbiome; feature: rumen; material: fiber-attached | host: Bos | place: Iran: Karaj | collected 2018-10 | reverse complement strand
GCTAGCATCACTCTTCTCTGGCTTACTCGCAGCCTTGAATCTTGACCTTCGATCGAGCCTGCTCTCGCTCGGAAAAGCTGATGCAAGCATCACTCTTCTCTCGCTTACTCGCAGCCTTGAACCTTGACCTTCGATCGAGCCTGCTCTCGCTCGGAAAAGCTGATGCAAGCATCACTCTTCTCTCGCTTACTCGCAGCCTTGAACTTTCATGACTGAGACTGACGATATTGTAGGGGTGTGATGCCAAGACGTCGCTTGACCTCAGTCTGGAAGGTGCGGCGACCTCCGTAACCAGCCTCAGTGCCTACTGCCTCAATGGTCCAGTGGGGTTCTTCGCGCAACAGGCGGCAGGCCAAAAGGAAGCGCTTTTCGTTGAGGTAATCGTTAAGGCTGCCATATTTCGGATGGTTCTTGAACAGCGCACCAAGCCGCTTCTGAGTCAGACCGAGCGTCTTAGCCATAGTCTTCAGCGTCAGGTTGGAATCCGTGAACAGCCGCGTCTCGTCCATCTTCTGGTCAATCCACTCCATCAGCTGTTCGTTGCTCATGTCAGCCGTCAGCTCAATGTTCTCACGATGTTGGCGGGTCTGTTCGCGCAGCAGCATAACCTCGTCAGGCTCCCTGTCCTTCAACCGTTGTGCCAGTTCTTCCTGTTGGCGCCGCAGCGACTCTATCATCTCCTTCTGTTCCTCCAGCTCGCTCCTTTGTTCCTCCAGTTCGCTCCTTTGTTCCTCCAGCTCGCTCCTCTGTTCTTCCAGTTCACTCCTCTGCAACTCCAACTCACTCTTCCTCTCCTCCAGTTCGCTGCCCTGTATCATATTCTGTTCCAGCAGAGAGTTCTGCTTCTCCACCAACGTATTATTCGTGGAAATAATCTTCTTTGCGCTTACATTCAGCATCAGGATAGTGATGAGAAATGCAATCACGAAAACGACGAAAATGGCTGCAATCAGGATATGTGTACCAGACATGGAAATGCGTTGTTTAACTGATTTATGAGTGCAAAATTACGCTTTTCTGCATAAATTCCGTCACATCCCCCCTTTAAATCTGCAAAGAGCATGCGCAGAAATCCCCCTTTTGCGCAAAAATCCCATTTCTTGACATCAAGTCATTCTATGATGAGCACAAATCCGACATCCTGCTACTCATCTCCGCCTTTGCCAACCGTTACTCCATGAGTGATGCTGAAGCATATCGCTACCTGAGTCGCTACGGCGCCATTAAGGTTGTGCATGATTTCTATGATGCAATTCAGTCGCCGTATTACATACTATCTTATCTTTGATGCCTCATGCTTTGTCAAGAATTATTTCATCTTGACAACAAAAGCGATAAGAAGTGTACAAAACACTCTCTGCCTATAGAAATATTTTTTCCTGGGCAGAGAAAAATTTTTTCCTAGGCATTCCGTAAATTTTTCCTGCCCAGGGCGTATATAAGGCAAAGTGATGTCGTTTTACTTGTTGTAAAAGTTTTTCTTTCCTCGCACCTTGTGGCAAAGCTTTGATATATCCTGAATGACAACCGAGATCTACGGGTAAAAAAGAAAGGAATCTCACACAGGGCCGACAGGGTCGGGACGATTAGCTAGCCCAAAAGGGAGAATATGTCGATTCATAAGGGCGATTGAATCGACTCAATACGGAAAATGCCTCGGGGCGGATGGTTAGACGGCCCGGGGCGTACAATTGTTTCCCTCTAGCCATCTGACCGTCCGCCCCGAGGCGTTTTAAAACGGAAAGTTACTACCCTGACGTCACATCCTATGGTTCTACGAACTCGTAGATGATAGAGTGGCCCAGTCTTCGAGACTTCGGCAGCGGCGATTTGTCTGCACACCAATGATTGAGCTTCTTTGTGGCAGCATATTTCGACAGGTGCAAAGATACAACAAAAAGAAGGCGAATGCAAGTTTTTCCCCAACTATTTTTCATATTTGTACGGGATGGATGGAGCCATTAATTCCGTTTTAAAGGAAAATGCCTGAGAGCAGGAATTGGAAGAGTCCCATGAAGCGAATGCCTTTGGCATCTGTATAAGCGGCAATGTCGCTACCTGTGATGACAATCTTCTGGAAACTGTTGTCAACTTTGAGAAGCGACCTGAGTTCCTGCTGCCGTTTTTCTTCGTTGTCCAAGGAAAATGCCGACTGAATGTAGTATTTGTGTGTGCCGTTGCTGGCGATGAAGTCAATCTCATATTGAACATATTCTGACTTACCGTTACGCATCTCGCGAGTCTCCACCACACCGACATCCACAGCAAAACCTCGCATTCGGAGCTCGTTGTAGATAACGTTCTCCATGATGTGAGTGATCTCCTGTTGCCGGAAATTGAGTTTGGCATTGCGTAGTCCCACATCCACAGAATAGTATTTCTTGATGCTCTCGAAATACTTGTTACCCTTGATGTTATATCGCTTGGCTCCTTCAAACAAAAATGCTTCTTCCAGATAACCGATATAATTGGAAACGGTCTCAGGATCGATCTTGGTGTTTTGTACGTTTCTCAGCACATTACTGATGCGGTTGGGATTTGTCAGCGAGCCTACCGATGAGCATAGCGTATCGGCAAGAGCAGACAGAGCCTCACGATTCTTTACCTTGTGACGTTCTACGACGTCGTCGAGGTAGGTCTTAATCCACAACCGTTGCAGATAAGCAACCTTCTGTTCAGGCGTGCGTTGGCGAAGCAAACCTGGCATGCCGCCGTAAGTATAATACTCCTTCCATAATTCACTGACGGGCTCAGTCCTGTCGGTGCAGAACTCACGGAAAGAAAAGGGCCAGACCTTCACCTCATCACCACGTCCGCGGAAAATGGTCTTGATATCGGAAGAAAGGAAATGCGAGTTGCTCCCGGTAATATAAACGTCCACATTGTCCTTGGCGTTCAGACCGTTTACCAACTTCTCGAACCCCTCTACCTCTTGCACCTCGTCAAGGATGATGTAATAAGGTGTAGTGTTGTTTGTGATGCGACTATACAGATAGGACTTCAGTGCCTGGCGGTCAGTCAGGTCGCCAGTCTCCTCTTTGTCGTCCATGTCGAATGACACGATGATAATGTTGTCTTCTTCTACGCCCTGTCCAAGCAGATAGTCCTTGAAGATTCTGTTGAGCAACCACGACTTGCCTGACCGTCTGGGACCGGTGATAATTTTCACCTCGCCGTTTCCCATCCTCTCTGTCAGTTTGCGTAGATATGCCTCTCTTTGAATGTAATGTTCCATGTTTATTCGGATTTTTCTGCAAATTTACAGTAAATTCCGAATGTGACAAAGCTTTTATTCGGATTTTTCTGCAAATTTACAGTAAATTCCGATTCGCTGTGGTTTAATATGCTGTCTTTTCCGCTATTTAACATCACTTTCAATTCTTTTACTACCCAATTGCCTGACGAACCCCAACTCTCAGCTCTTTTGTTAAACCCGAATCGGTCATTAGCGCGTAACAGCCTAATGACCGATTCGGGATTATCTTGCCCTCAGAGATAGTTCCTCAGTCTGTTGGTGCTTTTGCTCATTCTCAGGTTCAGCAGTGCCCTTTCCCTTATTTGCCGTATTCTCTCAATGCAGATGCCAGTCATGGACGACACCTCACTCAGGTTGTGTGCCGAGCAGCCTATCCCGAACAGGTTGACGAGCACTTCACGTTCCCTGTCCGTCAGCACGTTCTTGAGAATTGAGTTGAGTTCGATGACAAGCGATTCCCTGTCCGTCTGGTAATCGGCCCTGGTCTCCTTCGAGGCGGCCAGCATGTCATTGAGGCACCTCTCACGGTCTTCCCTCAGAGGGACATCAATGGACAGGCCTTGCAAGTCGGCCTCCATGGCTGACTTGATTCTATTCTCTGTCTCGTTGAGCAATTCGCTGAGTTCCGCGATGCTTGGCTGGCGCTGATTCCTCTGCATGAAGCTCGCGGCGGTGCGCTTGAGCTTCTTCTGTAAGTCGGCTTTGTGAGAAGAGATCCTGACAAATCCGCCCTTTTCCACGAGTGCTCGCTGTATGCTTTCCCTGATGTGCCATACGGCATAGGTGATGAATTTGAAGCCAAGGGTGGGGTCAAAACAGTCTGCCGCCTTGATTAGTCCGATATTTCCCTCGTTGATCAGGTCCTCCAGCAGCATTCCTGCGTGCTGATACATTTTGGCTATAGAGATTACAAACCGAAGGTTAGCGACAACCAGCCGCTCCTTCGCCAGTCTGCCTTCTTTGCCGCCCTCTCGGATCAGACTTGCCAGGTTCGCCTCTTCTTCTGGGGTCAGGCACGGGATTCGCGACACTTCGTTCAAGTAGGATTTCAAGGAGTGGCTGTCAATTGTCGTGATGGAGGGGAAAATTTGAATCTGTTTCATTGTCTTCGTATATTATGGGGTTAAACTTCTTTCCTTGGCGAGGTGTCCATTTTCGGAAGGCCCTCCATATATTATACGATAGACTTGATCGGTTCATTTGTTAAAAAAGCAAATTCCTGCACACTACGGGGGTGTAATGTGCAGGAATTAAGAATCTTTAACATTTTGGGAGTCGAAATGCCCTAAAATGATTACAATTTCTACATTTAAATTCTGTTCGCGTTAAGGGCGAGTAATCTTCAATATTGCCAAATCAGTATCCTTGCCGTATCTTTGCAAGGCATCTGCTTCTCTCTGTCTGAGTATAGCTAATGCTTCGCTTTCCGTGCCGTAAATCAGAGTAAGCAATGCTGTTCTGTGAATAATAATTCCCAAAGGTCTGATGAAGCCGTACTCCACCGTGTACAATCTTGCTGTCATAATACTATTTGTTATAATTTTGAAATGTTTTTGAATCTCTGTCACAAAACTATAACAAGGGTGTGCAAAAAGTGTTCACAGGCAGAAAGAATCTCCGTCTTGCAGTCTGATAATATGCCAACGGTCAGAAAAAAGTTCAGCAAAACCGTCCGGGTTATCCGTATGGATGGGAAGTATCGCTCTTGGCGATAATAGTTCGAACATTGTTCGCAGGCTCTTCATATCGCAGTGTCCGCTGGTATGCATGTAAAGAAAATTCCTGCCAAGCGAGTTGGCAAGCTTGGGATTATAGGCTTCACTACTTTCTTTGACATACCCGTTCCACATTGAAAGATACTTCTGCTTCTCGCCGGGAATGCGCTCAATGAGATTGTCGAAACGAGGATTGGAACGGGCTATCAGCACACAACCCTTATCATCAAGGAATTTCCTGAATTTATCGTTCATGCGGAATTGCCCGTTCTCATATTGCAGGACTTGAGGTTTGAACTTTTCGTCGTACTGATAGAATCTTGACTGACCCCAAAGCGGGTCACGCTCAGTGACCACATCCATCATTCGTTTCTGATAGGCATCCACATAGAACGGTCGGCCGGCTCGTAATGCTGCATGATACAGGCTAAAAAGCCTGTCGATATTGGACGACGACAAGTACAGGATATTGTTCTTATGCTCGCGGAACTTTTCCTCGAACTGCATCTGTAACTCACGTTCTGTCACACTTGTCGCATCTGGCCGATGAACGTTTGTACCTTCACACACCACATACTCTACCTTACCGACAAACGTCTCCATCAACTTTGAAAATTTCCCGCTCCTGAATCCGTGTGTTCGAAAATCGCCTGTATGGAACACGCTCATGCCAACAACCATGATTTTGAAAGCATAGGCATCGAAAGCCGAGTGGTCAATCGTAATTGGCATAATCTTGAATGGGCCAAACTGAAATTCCTTTCCAGGCTCAAATGTATTGATTTTTTCCAGGCGGTCTATCATCTTCTGATGTACTTCACCAGTAGATTTGAGGTGGTCTGAATACACTAGCTGAATCTCTCTTCCCACCTTGCCCATATACATAGGCAAGTCCTCCGGCAATTCTGTTATGCGCCCGATATGGTCGCCATGATAGTGGGTGATGAGCAAGGCACTCTTCGACAAATCGCCTTTTGTCAGCCCTTCCACTTCAAGCACCCCATTTTGCAGTCCACCAGGCAGTTCCTCGCCATAATCGACGAACAATCGCCATCCGTCACTTTCGTATTCTGTGACACAACCACCTATCTGGTGGGTACCGCGATGAATAGTGATGGTCATATTATTGGTGAATATATAATATATACGTCGATGAAACCATTTATTTATTCATCCAATAGAGCCTTTAAAGCCTTGAGTTTCTTTATCTCCTCCTCAACCCACTCTTTATCAATCATAAAAAGATCCGTTAGGTGAGTTTCTAAAATAAAATTGGCTTGGCTGGCAGTCAGTTTAAAACAATCTTGGAGTGCGACTTTCGCATTTTCAGGGGTTCTTGATTGACGAATAATCCTTACAATGCCATCAAAATCATATTGGGTTTTTCCAAGACCTTTCAAGTCGTTGATTCTCTTGCTTATACTCTTCTTGGTTACTTTGGCAATGCGGATACTCTTTTCGTTCTCCGTTTCCTTAATAATTGGCTCAAAATACAAATCCATATTGTTCTATTTTGAAAGTTTTTTCGATGAATGATGATGATCATTTTCCTTTCTTAGCTAATGAGTCTTTGAAATGACCAGAAAAACTTTTGGGAATGCCATTCTCTTCTTCGTAATATAAGAATGATGGGTATAGAATAACACTTTCTTTTACGCCCTTTATGCATATGGGTATGGGGTTCAAAACACCTTCTTCTGATTCCCCTTTTGGCATAATAGTAACGACATCTATTTTGATTGTTTCTGGTAGATTGCCGTTTTTCTCTGTTGTCTTCCCAAAGATTTCCCACCAGGCCTTTCCACTCTTACTGCGAAGTAAACGAGCCAAAAATGTAGCGTAAGCAATAGCCTGTTGTAATGTCTTGGCTTGAGATTCTCTAGGTGTGTTTTGATCCTTTAATTCAATTACAGCGAGCTGATTCCCATATCTGTTGTTAGAATGAGTTACACGAGCCAAAATGTCAATACCTCCGCCTCTATTACTGGGTGATTTCGTATAATATGGAAGTATTTCATGTTTGCTTGCAGAAATTGGTGTGGTAAACTGGAAAAACTGTTCAGCTATTTTTACAGGTTGAATATAGCAAATCAGTTTATTTTTTTCTCGTGAATTTTTGTTGAATTCTGACAATATCCAATTTTCGAGTCGACATTCTTTTCCATGTGCTTCTGAAGAATCTGACGGTGTTTCGGTAAACTTACTGAAATAATCCTCCACGGCACTCGCCCATTCTAAGGTCTTGGCTTGACCCGGATATTCTCGAGCAAAGTTTCCTTTTGCTTTTACTTTTACATCAATTGATTCTTTATCTTTTTCCCTCGTTATAATAACTTCCCCAACACTATTCCCTGCATAACGAAGATCATAACGAAATTTATCAGATTTCTTTATTTTACTAATGCAACTATATACGTACAACGGAGGATTTATCTGTCCTAGAAATCTTTTTGCCATCTCTACATATTCTTCCGAATTTTCGGATATATCTTTTGCGTAACCCGCATATCGGTCCTCCCACTCTTTATTATCTTCCAATTCTTTTAACACCGCATCTCTGATTTCTTCATTAGTGAAATTCTTATTCTTCATATTCGTATTTATTAGAGATAATTCTTGTTTATTTTCGCCTGCAAAATTACTACTTTATTTTTAATACACCAAATAAAACTCCTTTTTTTTGAACTAATCCTACCAGTTAATTCTAAATGTGATATATGGTGATGGTCATGAATTCTTCTTATAAAAGCCTTGAACAGATTATCAACGAGCCATCTGCTTTACAAGTGTATGCTTTCAAGTCAGGGAGGAACTTACGTCTAATCAAACGGTAACGATCACATATTATGTAAGATAAAATCTTGTCCTCACCAACAATTAAATATGTTCTTATGTTGCCAGATAATTTTTGGGGCAAAGATTTTCCTTCGGGAATGTTTATGATGCCTAATTCCTTTTTCTGATGTACCATCTTCAAAATATTGGTGCCTATATTCTTGTTCTCTTTCAAAAGTTTGCAAAATTGTTTGTAATAGAATTTCGCTTGAATGGGCGACAAAGCGGTTTTGGAAGGGTCATCTTGTTTCAGTTCTATGATAATGATGTCGCCATCCCATGTCATAGCGAGGAAATCAAATTCTCCATACTCAGGCTTGATTTCTTTTGGCAGTACTTCATTGTAAGAAGACCTTAACTTTTCAATGTTTCTTTTTTGTGCCCTGACAATGTTCTTGTTCCATCTCTTTTTTGTTTTTTCATCTTTGAAACCAATGACTGTTTCCTTGTCTATGATAATGAAATCGTCTTCTTTCTGGATTCCAAAAGTGTATCTGCGGGATATGAGATTTTGGTAATAGCCTTCTTTCTTGCCTGTACTCGGAGATTCATAATATTTGTTCAGCTTGGGTGTATGTTTAATACTGTCAAGATATTTCGTAAATCCTTCTTCTGTTGGTTGTTTAAAGAATCCCTCAGGAGCTATTTTCAAATACGAATCTGCTGCTGTTATTTTATATGGCGTTTTAGAACAAGACTGGAATGTTATCACTCTACTCGTTCCCCGATAGATGGAGAACCAAGACCTGCCATTCTTGGGATCATGTCCTGTCTGAAAATCAAGTTCTGGAGTTCTCTTTACAAATTCAATGATCCAGGGATAATCTTTTATGATTGATGAGATAAATTCATCATTCATTCTCCTGTCATAATAAGTATCTTCAACCATTTCAATAACGTTCTTTTTTGTTAGTTTTTTTTGTAACCATATTGTTTGTTTTTCTTTTTCGGTTCGTAATCAGTTAGTCTTTCTATCATGCCCGACCATATTTTTGTCTATGTGGCATACTTCCAGAATCGAGAAAAGTTCCGACAGGTTGTCGCACCGTCCATTATAGACGCGTTCATTAGTTTTAACCATTACAGAAAATGTCCTTGGATAGTACTCTATGGAAAATTGAGCCCGGTCATTGTCTTCTACCCGATAATAGGACCAGTAAGGCCAGACTCCGAACCGCCCATAACCTGTCTTGTGATACACAAATTGATGCTCCTCGCAAAATGATTCAATAGCCTTATCCTCATTCATATTTACCTCCTTTTTTATTACAAAATAGAAAGTCGAAACTTCCAATTTGTCCGTTATTGTTTTTGGCAATGATGAACTCCGCCAAATTGCTGATATCGCGTCCATACACGTCTTTCTTGAAGCCATAATAAACAGGACGATGAATAAAACAAACAACATCCGCATTATGCACAATAGAAAACGATTCGCGAAAGTCAATCAGCATTGGACGCTTGCCATAGTAGCCATCAGGTCTCTCTACGCCACGGTTCAACTGACTCAGGGCGATGACAGGGATATTTAATTGTTTGACCAGAACCTTCAGCGAACGACTGATTGAAGCCATTATCTGTTGACGGCTATACACGTTCATACCACTGGCGTTAATGAGCTGCAAGTAGTCAATCATGATGCATTTGACTTTGTACTTACGTACCATCTGAAAGGCTTTTGTACGAAGAGCATGGACGGATGGTTGGGGCGTGTCGTCAATATAGATGGGGGCATTAGTGAGTGAGTTCAGCCTGGCAAACTGTTGAGTCCATCCATCTTGTTCTAATAGATCATCGGACATTTCTGCATCGGAAATCTCGAGTATGTTCGTCATCAGACGCCGCACCAATTGATGGTTCGACAATTCCAGACTGAATACTGCTACGGGAATTCCGTTCTCTACAGCCATACGACATATCATGGAGGCGAGAAAGGCAGTCTTACCCATAGCCGGACGGCCAGCTATGACAATAAAGTCACCATTCTGCCACCCAGAGGTGATTGCATCCAGTTTGTCAAATCCAGAGGTCAGGCCTATTTGACCATTTGCATCATTATCGTTCATGGTTGCTTCCATTTTTATTACATTTTCTCGTTTGTTCCTCTCTGGTTTCTTTTCCCATTTACTCATGTTTATTGAATTTCGAAACAAAGTTATAGCAGGGGTGTGCAGAAACAATGCACACGCCCAAATAAAAACATTACCCTACAAAATATTTTAG
>JAEEGL010493178.1_pt1 | contig 10029 bp, 6 predicted proteins | sample 9134231 | NCBI WGS metagenome assembly JAEEGL01 (sample SAMN16246548, study PRJNA631951) | gut metagenome | biome: gut microbiome; feature: rumen; material: fiber-attached | host: Bos | place: Iran: Karaj | collected 2018-10 | reverse complement strand
ACCCAGAATGCCGCTCATGAGCTGAAGACACCTGCTGCCAGCATTCATGGTTATTTAGAGAGCATCATCGACAATCCCGATATGCCGAATGACAAGAAACAACATTTTCTGGAACGCTGTTATGCCCAAAGTGAACGCATGAATAAGCTTCTGTTGGACATGAGTGTCCTTACCAAACTTGACGAGATTGACGACAGTTCATCGAAAGCCCGGCACGAGTATCGTCAAGTTGACGTCTTGCAGGTTATCAAAAATGTGACAGATGACACAGACTTGCAATTACAAGATAAAGGAATCGAACTAAAGCTCCAATTACCAAAGCAAATAGAAGTACAGGGCGATTCGAGCCTGCTATACAGCATTTTCCGAAATCTTATAGACAACACTATTTCCTATGCCTACGGAGCCACGCGGTTAGTCATTGCCTGCCGAGAGACTGAAACAGAAGGGCGCCACTTCTATGAATTTAATATAAGCGACAATGGCCAAGGCGTAGAGCCGCAGCACCGCGACCACCTGTTTGAGCGTTTCTACCGTGTGGATAAGGGACGGTCACGCAAGTTGGGTGGCACAGGTCTTGGCCTCGCCATCGTCAAGAATGCCGTAGTGGCCCATGGTGGACAAGCTGAAGCACTTGCCACTCCTGGTGGTGGACTCACCATCAGGTTTACCCTGGCGCGTTTCTAATTGTTCGGAATGAAAACCGACTAACCATTATCCTTGTCCGTTGACAGGGCCGTCGCCAAAGTCGTTGTTCAAGCCCTTGCCGGCCTGCACAACATTCATCACGTAATCACCAAGTTTCTCGCACTCAGAGATGAAATCGACGTAAAACACGCCGAGCTGATAATTGTATAGTCCGTCATTCACATCATGCAGGTTCTGGTTCTTTAGCTGTGTTCGATAGTTATTGATTTCGTGTTCGATGTTCAGCGAAATCTTAACACCATTCTTTGTGGTGGGTTGGTCTATGCGTTTAAGCATCTCGGTCAGGGCAGAATCCACCAGTTGTAGCATTGTCATCATGTGTTGTGTCTGTTCGGCAGTGAAATTTTCCTGACAGTGCATGCGATGACGATTGAGTGTGCGACCGAGATTATAGACAGAATCACCGATTGACTCCAACTCCGATATTTGGCGCAGCATTTTTTGTATCTGGGTTTTTGAGGCATCCGACAAGCGGCCTTCGCTTACCTTATTCAGATAACTGGCAATCTCCATTTCCATCGAGTCGGTGATGTTCTCATACTTTTCAATGCGGGCAAAGAGTTTGTTGAACTCCATCTCGTCTTGCGTCTGTAATAGCGTTGGCACGAAACCCGCCATACGCTTGCAGCGTTCTGCGAAACTGCGAATCTCCTTCTTGGCCTCCATGATGCTTAGCTCGGCAGTAGATAGCAAACCGCCGCTGATAAACCGCAGACGGTAGTCTTCGTCTTGCGCTTTCATGGGCAGTACACGGCACACAAGCATCTCAATCTGTTTTACGAAACCAATAAGCAGCAACGTGTTGATGATGTTAAAGGCAGTGTGAAAAGCCGACAATTTGAAGAGGTCGTTACCGCCGCCCATCACACTATCTACAAACCAACTGACAGCATGGCAGGCAGGATAGAATACGATGAGGAAAGCCACCACACCAAATACGTTGAAGAACATGTGGGCCAGTGCAGCGCGGCGCGCCTGTGTGTTGGCAGTGAGCGAGGCCATAAATGCCGTGATGGTTGTACCGATGTTCTGTCCCATGGCCAGTGCGGCTGCTTGCTCGAAGCCGAAGCCCGGGATGTTCATGCCGAAGAGCATCAGCGTTATGGCCATGGTGGCTGCCGAAGCCTGCACAATCATCGTTACCAACGCACCTACAATAACAAAGAGGATGATGGTGAAGAACGAATCCTGCGGCACGTGAGCCAGCATCCCGGCCACCATGTCACCGATGTTCATCGCCGTGGCTGCTTCCTGTAGGAACGACAAGCCCATAAAGAGGAAAGAGAAACCGAATATGAACTCACCGACACTCTTGCGATTCCCTTTCCTGCTGAATATCAATGGCATGCCAACAGCCAGCAAGGGGATGGCAAAGGCCGCGATGTTCACCTTGAAGCCAACAGCCGATATAATCCATGCCGTGACCGTTGTGCCGATGTTTGCACCCATAATGACGCCTATGGACTGTGCAAGCGTCATCAACCCGGCATTTACGAAGCTTACAACCATCACCGTTGTGGCACTCGACGATTGGATGAGTGCCGTAATCAGGATGCCGGTCAAAACACCCGCCATGCGGTTTTTGGTCATGGCTGCCAGGATATTGCGCAGGCGGTCGCCCGCAAACTTCTCCAGCCCCTCCGACATCGTCTTCATTCCGAAGAGAAACAACGCCAGCGACCCCACAAGCGAGAAAATGTTGATAATCAATTCCATTTGTTTTCCAATAATTTTGCCGCAAAGATATTACAATCTTGTTTCGCTGTTGTTACGCCCATGTTACAATCCTGTTACAAACGGTGATGCAACCTGTCTGTCACACGAATGAAACGTTTTTGTAACAACCTCAGCCTATCTTTGCAATGCCAGTCACTGACGGTTGGCAAAATCATCTATGGATAAAGAAAAAGCAGAAAGAATTCAGGAGTTTTCTAATTGGGTGAGAATTGTCATCCTTGTGTTGTTCCTCGCATTTGTTTTCATTGGTGTCCGCTAAAAACGGCCTGAAAAGGCCAACAAGCCCCCTAAGAATTTAATCCGTTGAAAAGCATGTGAATAAAGGCGTTTTGGATAATTGGTGAAATGTTTAGCAGACACCAACAGTTCCCATTAGTCAATCTTCGCGTTTCGTATTAGGCAGGCCAACAGGAAATGCTGCCATCAATGAAGATTATCATCGGCAGCCATCATCATTCCTTCTTCTTCCTCAAATTGAGGATACATAGTGATGACAGGAGCTGTTTTTCCCGTTTCTTCGTCATCTGCCTGCTCATATTTCTTGAAGTTCTCTGCCTGCTCGAAGATTTCCTTGAACACTTCGTCCTGCGGAACCGGAGGATAACCATTCTCTGCCAATATCAGAATCAAGTCCATCTGCAACTCAGCCTTGATGTCAGAACGATTGGCCCAGTCGGTGTATTTCGACTTGTCGTCCACCATCTTCTTCACGGCAGCTGCCAACGTCAGCAGTTTGTCTTCAGGATATTCGAAGCCGAACTTATGGGCAATGTCTTTCAGAATGTCATAGAAAGCCTTTTCCTCGTAGGTAATGCCCAAGTCCTTGAACGATTTCTTCTCTTTGTTCACCTCTTTCAGCAGTTCTGCCATCTGCCTGGCCACCTCGTTGAGCACTTCTTCGGCAAACACGGCGTTGTCGCTACGGTCGTTATATCGCTGCACCAGCGCATTCAGGCGCTTGGTGAAATCCACGCCCTTCCTCTTATTGACTTTCTTGAAGTCGGTGATGACGGTCCGCAGCAGTTTTTCCATCAGTTTCACCTTCGTATTGGGCAACTTCAGTTTCTCCAGCCTCGTCATGTAGTCCTCGCTCAGCAAGTCCAGGTCCTTTGTATTTGCATTCACCTGAGCCACCTCTTCCACTCCGTCCGACTTCAAGGCTTCTGCAATCATTTGGCTCACCCTGCGGTTCATCTGTGAAGCATCGGGAGCGGCACCTGTTGTCAGTTTGTAGATGACAGACCTTACTCCCGTAAAGAAATGTATGTCCTCACGGTCCCTGTCGCTGATTGCCTCATGGTTGGAACAGAGGTTGAAAGCCGATTTCAGTTTCCTGGCATGACCCATAAACAGGTTTTGCGATTTCTCCGTAGCCTGTACGAACTCAGCCGCATGCTTCAGGCATTCCAACTGTTCCAATGGCGTTCCCGTAGAGAATTTGCTGTAATCAAAAGTATGGAACATTCGGCGCAGGATATCCAACTCGTCTTTCACCATCGTCACACTCTGCTCGACGGTTTCCACGTTGTCGCCCATGTCACCACCGCCGGCATACTGTTTCAGGGCATTGTTCATGTTGCTCTTGATGCCGATGTAGTCAACCACCAGTCCTTTGTCCTTGCCCTCATACACACGGTTCACTCTCGAGATGGTCTGTACCAGCGTGTGTTTCTGCAATGGCTTGTCAATATACATCGTGTCGAGACACGGCACGTCGAAGCCCGTTATCCACATAGACACAACGATGGCAATCTTGAAGTTCGAGCCGGGATTCTTAAACAGCACATCCAGCGCCTTGCGGTCTTCCTCAGAGCCAATCAGCTCGCGCAGTTTCTTTTCATCATCCTTCTCGCGAGTCATCACCAATCGGATGCGCTCCACGGGAGTCTGGTCTTCCGAGCCAATCTTCTCTTCCCATTCGGGGCGCAGGGCAACAATCTGTTGATACAGGTCGTAGGCTATTTCGCGACTGGAGCATACAAACATCGCCTTGCCGCAAACGGTGCTTCCCTCCTCTATTCGCTTCTCGTAGTGCTCAATGAAATCCTTTGCCACCACGGCCAGACGGTTCGGGTCGCCAAGAATCTTGTTCATCTGTGTCACTGCTTTCTTGCTTTCCTCTATCTGGTATTCATTGGCTCCTTGTTCTTCACATTGCTTATAGTATGCCTCTATCGCCTCCAGTTGTTTGTGGTCGGCAAACACCTTGGCGGCTCTTCCTTCATAGACGATGCGGCGGGTGATGCCGTCTGCCACCGATTCCGTCATCGTGTAGCTGTCCACCACATCGCCAAACACATCTATCGTGGCATCAATAGGCGTTCCCGTGAAGCCCACGTATGTGGCATTGGGCAGCGAGTCGTGCAGGTACTTGGCAAAGCCGTAACTGCGCTTCACGCCTTTATCGGTAATGGTCACATTCTGTTCCACATTCGTCTGCGAACGATGGGCTTCGTCGGAGATGCAGATGATGTTGGCGCGGTCGGACAACAGGTTGATGTCCTCGCTGAACTTTTGTATGGTCGTCAGGAACACGCCGCCGCTCTTTCTTCCTCGCAGTTTCCTGCCCAATTCTTCGCGTGTCTCTACGTTTACCACCGTCTCGTCACCGATAAACTGCTTGGCATTCACGAACTGTGCCGACAGCTGGTCGTCCAAGTCCGTGCGGTCCGTAATCAGCACGATAGTGGGCGAAGCCAAATGGCGACTGCGCATCAACATTCTTGTAAGGAACAGCATCGTGAGGCTCTTGCCACAGCCCGTAGCACCGAAGTATGTGCCGCCCTTTCCGTCGCCATGCAGGTTGATGTGCGAGTGCTCCAAAATGTTTTCGTAAAGCCTGTACGTGGCAAAGAACTGCGGATAGCGACATACTATCTTCCGTTCACTCTTCGAGGTGTCAGGGAAGAACACGAAGTCCTTCATCACGCTCAGCAGCCGCTCCCGCCGGAACAATCCTGCCATCATGGTGTGCAGGGAGTCGATGCCGTCGTTTGCCCTGTCTGCGCGCTCCACCTTGCGCCAGGCATAGAAGAACTCGTAAGGCGTGAACAGCGTTCCATATTTGTTGTTCACGCCATCGCTGATGACCACGAAAGCATTATAGCGGAACAACTCTGGAATATCCCTTCGGTAGCGCACCGTCAGCTGCGTGTAGGCATTCATAATGGTGGTGTATTCCTTCACGGCACTCTTGAACTCCAACACCACTATTGGCAGACCGTTTACATAGACAATCCCATCAGGAATGCGTTTCTCCTGGCCCTTAATCTCCAGTTGGTTGACAATCTTAAAGATATTCCTGTCAACATCCGTAAAATCTATCACCTCAACGAACAAGTCAGGTAGAGAAGCATCCTCACGCTTGATGGCGAAGCCCTCCGTCATCAAACGATACGTCTGCGCGTTCTGCTCATAGAGCGGATCTCCATTGTCTGCCGTCAGTTTTGCAATGACTCGCTCCACCTCCAATGGTGTGATTCCCTCTTGAGCATATCTGTCCATCAGATACATCCGCAAGTCATCACGCAGTAGCACCTCGGTCTGCTCCTTGTGGATGGTCTCGCCATTCACGTAGCTGTAGCCCTGTTGCTCAAACAAATCCATAATGGCCATCTCTAAGGCATGTTCATTGAAACTAGACATATCCTTAAATCAATAATATTAAAAAATTATCATTCTTCATTTTCATTGATAGCTTTTTTCAGTAACGCTATCATCCTATACTCATGCTGTTTGCACACCTCGTCTCTCCAGCGGTAACTTGCAGAACGACTATCAACTTGCTTCGTTTCGTCTCGCATAATTCGCAACTTCAAACTACCCTTGTCTATCATATTCTTAAATGTGCTCTTCTTTGCCTCAGGCGACATGTTGGAAAACTTTGAATTCACATTTCGTGGTATAATACACAGGTTTCCGAAAGTGTCGTAGCCGTTTCCTTCCCATTTTTCAAAAGTTCCTTCTGAAGGGTGTTGAGGATACCAATGTTCCACAGAGTTTCTAAATTCAAAAATGAAATCACTATACTTTTTATTACCCTGTTCTTCATCTTCTTTCCACAACAAATAATCCAAGTAGTTGAAAACCACATGAGGGGTATTCACGCCAAACATATATGAACCATTAGGACATTTTTCCAGAAAATCATTTCGTACAGCATTTTTCAAAATACTTTCCGTTCGATCTCCATACTTATATAAATTCTCTCTAAATTCATCCTCATCCATACAATAGAGCCAATCCAACAGTACCGTAATCCAGTGCATCACCTTTGGAGATGTGTAAGAAACACGTAGAGCGGATTGAAGCATCAGCACGTTTTTATTTCTTTTGGCACTCTTTCTTCCCTGGTCCCATTCACGAGGATAAATTATTTTGGTATTCGAGAAATAAGGCTTCTTCTTGTTTTTCAGCCCCGAAACATGCAATTCCTTGAGGCTCCACGCACCATCGTTGTTGTCGCTCGAATATTCTCGTTTAATAATATAGCTGTCAAACAAAAAACGAACCTGCAACATAAGCACTACAAATTGCTTGGCAAATTGTTCTTTTTTCTCTTCGTCCAAAATATCCAACACACGATCAAATTGTTCCGTCAATTTTTTATCATCCAATAACTCATCAACCAGATTCTTACTTCTTTTATCCCCGGGTTTATAAAACGAAACATATACTTTCAAACAGTGCAGCAAGAAGAATGGAAAGGTTATGATACTTTCAAACCTTCTCTGAACATCATCTTTATCTACAATCTCATCTGTCACGATTCTTTCCCTCTGTTTAATCACATCTGCAATTGTGAGTTCTTCTTTCTTTCGTGACTTTCTTTTTGCAACGATATCCTTATAAGCATCCCATTCATCTGAAGGATAGCCCTCCCAGCTTCCATCAAAGATAAGACCTCTTGCAGTTGTATCGAAATTCATCTGAACATAGCCCGACATATCACTGCAAGCATCCCATATCTTTGCAAAAACGGCGTGGTCCTTCTCATTCAAAAAGCTCATTAAAGTCGCCTTCAAGATGTCATGCTGTTCCAACTGTTCTCCACGTGTGTTCATAATTTCAAAATAGCGATTCAGGTCTGTATGCTTTGGCACCTGAATCCTAAACAAAACCACTTTGCGAAGTTTCTCCTTGAAATTCTCCACATCAATCTTTGTCAACTCATTCTTCAGAATTTTCAATCCAGCCAGTATATTCTCCTCCACCCTGTCAGTATCTACTCCATCCCAATCGTCCTCTTTCAATTTCTTCAGTTTTCCTAAGGTATAGTTTGACTTGTCACGGCAAGCAAAAGATAACGAATCAGGGCTAACATCAATATTCAAGCAAGCCAACAGCAAGAAAAGCGAAGTAAGACGTTGTTGCCCGTCTATCACCTCGTAAACATGAGTATGTTGCTCATCATTATATACAATCAGCGAACCTATAAAATAATGTCCTTTCGAACCATTAACATCTTCTACCAATTGCACCAATTCCTTCTCCTTCCAAGCAAACGCTCGTTGATACAAAGGAATCACATATTTGTCTTGGGTTTCAAACAAATGCGAACTCTCTGAAAGTATATTAAATTTTCTAATAAGATTTGCTTTCATCTTACTTACCATTTATTTTTTTCAATGCCATATACAATTTATTCCACTTCTCCGCATTTGCCTTGTCTGGATCACGTAAACAAACAATTTTGATGTTGGAAATGTCAGTATGCTTTCTGGCATTCACTATTCTCGTAAACATCGGAACATTGTTCGTATACAAATTATTCTGTTCTCCAACTGCATATTTGTTAATGGAATCAAAACCCAAGTTCTCCACGTCCACACGTATCATCATCGCCCAAGTGAACAGTTTTTTCACAGCCATTTCGTCGAAGTTGTGAAACCTATCATAGTAGCACATCAAAGCACAATAAAACAAATTGCATGTATATTTGAATCCAACTGAGCCACGATCCACACCGTCCCTAACCGACCTATCATCTTCGTCCACAGGAAGAATATTTTTAAGATCTTCAAAAGCCACGTTCCTGTCAATCTCCTTAAGGATATCATCAAGCATTTCCAAATAATGATCTGTCATCTTGAAAAAGTCTCCACCAGCAATAAATGGTTCAGTAATCTGAAAATATGGCATCGCCTTAAAAGCACGATTTGCATAAGTATATGCCGACTCCACTTTCACTCCCTTAAATATGTCAATCTCCTTCGCTGTAAACTTCTTCGACTTCTGGGCTTGGCTCCAATTTATGATACGGAACAAGTACAAATCAAACAAATCCCTAATTTCATCCGTCTTCTTTGCCTCCCATTGCTCAACCGCATGTTCCATCTCAAATGGAGTTTTTTTCATCTCGCGTAGATGATAGGCTTTCAGCAGGTCGTGAGGGTCTAAGGCACGTCCACGGGTATTCTGAGAGTCAAACAATTGGAATGCTTCCGGTAGGTGTTTTACACTAACCACAACCACCTCCAACACATCTTCATAAGCATCCGAAAAAGCCTTTTTCTCATCTTCACTTTTCAGTGAAAACCATTCCTTTATGAATCGATAATTGTCCTGAATATTCGACAAGGTGGTCTTATCCCTAAATTCTCGTTCAAGCAACTTGCATTTGAAGCCAGGATTGAGATATAGATATATCAGCAACAACGTAACAATTCGTTGTTGACCATCCACAATGTTTCCCTTTTTATCTTCTTTATGAAGAATAATCGTTCCTATACGGTACTTGAAGTCTGTTCCAAACAGTCTATAGTTCTTTATTGCTTCGCTAATATCCTCCAGCAAATCCTCCACATTGTGATTATCCCACTTGTAGGGACGCTGATAATTTGGAATAACCAAGTCATCCCGTTTTATCAGCTTAAACACATCGCATATAATTGAATCATTCTTCATAAACCAAAATTATTTACATGATAATCAAAGAATACATCCGTACGTCGTCCCTCATCAATACCTCCGTCTGTTCCTTATGTATCGTCTCGCCATTCATGTAACTGTAGCCCTGTTGTACAAACAGTTCCATGATGGCCATTTCCAGCGTATGTTCGTTAAAGTGTGACATAGGCATTACTCCTTATGGTTAATAAATATAGCAAAATGATTGTGGAGCCTGCTGAATATTATAATCAGACAAGAACCTAGCTTTATCATATTTTTTTATGCGTCCAATTTGTATGGCATTTGCTATCTTTCTATTATGGAAATATGATTGATAAAATGCCTTAGTAATGCCTGAGTACTTTTTGGTTCTATCCCATACAATATCTACATCATCCGATAATATATCATCTATTTCGAATTCTCCAACCACACGTTTAATTGGAGCAGAAGCATAAATAACGACGTATTTTACTCCGCTTTTCTTGAACAACGACTTGCGGAACTCATATTTCTTTGTTCCGGCAAATATCTTTTCTACGAATTCTGGCTTAATCGACAATAAAACTTTCATCACTTCTTGTTTCTTTTAAAATTATCTCAAATTGCTCTTTGGTAATTGGTTTAAAGCCTCGTGGAGCATCATTTATTCCCGTCAAGACTTTTAAATCGATGAGTTCCTTCATATTGATT
>JAEEGL016634605.1_pt1 | contig 10030 bp, 8 predicted proteins | sample 9134231 | NCBI WGS metagenome assembly JAEEGL01 (sample SAMN16246548, study PRJNA631951) | gut metagenome | biome: gut microbiome; feature: rumen; material: fiber-attached | host: Bos | place: Iran: Karaj | collected 2018-10 | reverse complement strand
TTGTTGATTTCCATTAGTAGTTTGATATAAATTGTACATTGCTTTATTTGTCATTATTCCAAATTCACCAATGTATTCCATTATACTTCCTCTTAAGCAAAGTTTTGATTCATTTAATCCATATAATACATTTCTTTTTGGATCAAAACCTCCAGTGATTTCTCCAAAATTAAATGTTCTTGAATTACTGTTAGAATATTGTTCAATTACTTTCCATCTTAGTAAGTATGCAGCATTTAAATTTCCATATTCCTTTAAATATCCATCTTCTATTATTGAAATATTATTCTTATCTCTTACTACTATACAGAAAGCAATAATTCTTCCTTCTGGATAATCCTTTAAAGTTTGAGTTGATACTACTAAATGCTCTTTAAAATTATTTATAATTCTATCAGATTCCATTTTTTGATTTATTACTCTTCTTATGTTTTTTCTAGCAGCATTTTTCTCTTGAATTATTCTATTTAATAATTCATTTCTTTCTATTTCTCTTTCGTATAGTATCTTACTATTATTTACATACTTTTCTGAATTAATTCTTGCTATATATATTTCAGCATCAGGGTTGTTATCTAATAAATTTTTATAATACTCAATAGGTCTATCAAATTTTTCTTTAGCTATTGCATATATATCATCTAAATTTCTTGTTTCATCTTTTAATATTTCAACTCCAAGTTTTGCAGCTTTTCTAAGTTTAGTTCTTGCTCTTTTATCTATTTTTGATAATAATACTCTTGAATTAATAGGTAAATTTGTTACAGCATACCATCTTGGAAGTATAGCTTCAAAATATAGATTTTGTCCTCTATAATCGAAATGCATTTTTTTAAGTAAAAAATTAACTATGTCTTTTGCATATGGATTTGCTTTAATTATTTCTCCACCATGAAGTATTGCATCTAGTTTTTTATCTACTCCATTATTCATCTCTTTAAGTTGTCCATGTTTATTTCTTATGGATAAAATAATAGGTGGATCCATTGTAAGAGACATAATTTTATTATTATTTAAATATTTTATTAAACTTGAAATAGCATCTTCTGCATTATTATAGTCTTCGTAATCAATTAATGGACCTCTTGGAGCATATGAAACACTTTGACCAAGATAAACATTCTTTGTTAATAATAATGTACATCCTTTTATGTTTAAACCATCTTCTAATCCTAAATATAGAACAGAATAACCTAAAGATTCTGCTGCTCTTCCAAAATTAGATGTTTGCCAAGGATTTGCTAATTCATGATCTTTAGCATAGGTATCAAAATCTTGTGGCGTTAACTCTACAACCTTCATTTTATCTCCTCACTATCATATATGCATTATATCATAAAATAATTGAATTTGAAATAATATGTAGTATAATTTATATGGAGTTGATAGAATGTTTACAAATAATAAGATATTAATACTTGGGTTTGCACGTAGCGGATATGATGCAGCTAAGTTTTTACTAAAAAGAGGAAATACTGTTTATTTAACAGATATGAAAGAAGATCATGATAAAGAACAAATGAAAGAACTTGAAGATTTAGGTATTCATTTTGTTTTAGGAAGTCATCCTGATGATTTATTAGATAAATCTTTTGATTATTTAATAAAAAATCCAGGAGTTCCTATAGATCATAAATATGTATTAAAAGCTAAAGAATTGGGTGTTGAAGTAATAAATGAAGTTGAGATGGCTTATAGATTATTACCTAAGAATATTAAGTTTGTTGGAATAACAGGGACTAATGGTAAGACAACAACAACTACACTTATTTATAAATTCTTAATTAAAGATGGAAAAAGAGCTCATTTAACTGGTAATATTGGATATCCATTAACTGGATTCTTAGATAAATTAAAAGATGGAGATATTATTGTTATGGAAACATCTTGCCAACAATTAGAAAATTTAACTAAGTTTAATCCAGATATAGCAGTAATGACTAATTTAAGTCCAGCTCATATAGATTTTCTTAAATCCTATGATAATTATAAGAGAGTAAAAACTAAAATATTTCAAAATCATACATCTAAAAATGTTGCTATTTTAAATATTGAAAATGAAGATGTAATGGATGCTACAAAAGATATTAAATCTACTAAAAAATATTTTTCTAGTAAAAAAGAAATAGAAGGAAGTTGTATAAAAAATAATGCAATTTACTATTATGATGAAAAAATTATTGATTTAAAAGATATTAAATTAATTGGAAATCATAATTATGAAAATATTATGGCTGCTATAATGGTAGTAAAAGAATTAGGAGTTAGTAATGAATCTATTATAAGTATTTTAAAGGAATTTAATGGAGTAGAGCATAGAATAGAATTTGTTAGAGAATTAAATGGTATTAAATATTATAATGACTCAAAAGCAACAAATATAAAGGCTACTCAAATTGCTTTATCAGCATTTAATACTCCAGTAATTATATTATTAGGTGGGTTAGATAGAGGTCATGATTTCTTTGAATTAAAAGATTATATGAAACATGTAAAACATATAATAGCACTTGGGCAATGTAGAAATAGAGTAGAAGAATTTGCTAAAGAAATAGGAATTCCTTGTACTAATGTAGAAACTATGAAGGAAGCTGTACCTGAGGCAGTTAAAGTTGCAAAAAGTGGAGATACAATATTACTTTCTCCAGCATCAGCTTCATGGGATCAATATAAAAAGTTTGAAGATCGTGGAGATGAATTTAAAGAGTTAGTAAATAAATTATAAAATAGGAGGCCACAATGAAGTGTAAGTTTTGTAATGCTGAAATGCTTGCTGGAAAAGATAAATGTGATTACTGTGGTAAATATCAACATGATTTTGTAAATGATACTGAAGAAAAAAATATACAAGTTGAAGAACAAAAATCTAATGGTGATATATGGAAAAACGTATTGTTCTTTATTAAAGTAGCAATAGCAGTTATTATAATTGTAGTAGCAGGTTATTTTATACTTGAATATATAAATACTAACAATAGTTTTTATGGTTCATGGCGTTGTTCAAATGGACAATTAAATGTTGTAATAGAAAAGAAAGTATTCAAAGTTAAAAATAGTTCAAGTGGATTTATAGAAGCTGACTACATGCTAGAAAAAGAAGTTAAAGAAGATGATAATATAAGATACTATTTAGATGTTTCTGCAACTAAAAAACTAGCAAATGGATCAGATTATGTAGATTCAAATGAAACAAAATTTGAAATATTAATGGAAAATGATAATCATAATAAAATGACTTTAATAAATAAAGAAACTAATACTTCATATATTTGTTATATTGAAAAGGAATAAATAAAAAAATAATTGTAATTTTATGAAAAAAATGATAAAATACTAACTAGTAAACGAGGTGAGACAAATGAAGACATTTTTATTAGTAATTTGTGTATTGTTAATAGCAATAGTTCTATTACAAAGTAATAAAGCAGAAGGAGCTTCTCAAATTATATCTGGAGGAAATGCTGACTTGTTTAGCCAAAGAAAAGAAAGAGGAGCAGAGTTATTTATAAGTAGATTAACTTTTGCCTTAGGAGCACTTTTCTTTATAATTTGTTTAATAATGAATATTATGTAACTTAAAGAACGTAAGTTCTTTTTTTTGTAATAATGTCTTTTGAAATAACAAATATTTGTTATATAATATTTATAGGATGTGAAATTTATGAAAGATAGAATTATTGAAGCCTTAAAAAGTGTTCATAGAGCACTTAACTATGAAGAAATTGATTCTTTATTAAATATAAAAACTATCGAAGAAACAAAAGAAATGAATGAAGCTTTAGAAGAACTAGAAAATAGTGGAGAAATATATCATTCAAATAAGAATAAATATATGTTGTTTACAGATAGTAATTTAAGAAAAGGTGTATTAAGAGTTAATAAAAAGGGATTTGGATTCGTTGAAGTATTAAATGAAGAAGATATTTTTATTCCTATAGATAATATTAATGGAGCACTTGATAAAGATGATGTTGCAGTAGAAATTATAGAAACAAAAAGTGATGGAAGAAGAGAAGGAAGAATAGTAAGAGTATTAAAAAGGAATGTTTCTACTGTTGTAGGAGAAATATATTTTAAAAAAGAAATAGGTCATATTATACCTGATGATAAAAAGTTAAAGCTAGATATAGAAATTCCTAAAGGAAAGAATTTAGGATCAGTTGATGGACATAAAGTAGTAGTAGAAATCGAATCAATCAATAAGAATAAATGTTTAGGTAAAGTAATAAAAATACTTGGACATAAAAATGACCCAGGAGTAGATATTATTTCAGTTGTAGAAAAATATGAAATAAAATATGAATTTGATCAAGAAGTAATAGAAGAGTTAGATACTATTCCAGAAGAGATTTGTGAGCTTGATAAACAAGGAAGAAAAGATTTAACTGATCAAATGATATTCACTATCGATGGAGATGATACTAAAGATATTGATGATGCTATATCAGTAGAAAAATTACCTAATGGAAATTATAAATTAGGAGTTCATATTGCAGATGTATCTTATTATGTTAAAGAAGGAAATCCACTTGATAATGAAGCAATGGAAAGAGGAACAAGTGTATATCTTGTTGATAGAGTAATACCAATGATTCCTCATAAACTATCTAATGGTATTTGTTCATTAAATCCAGAAGTAGAACGTCTTGCTATTTCATGTGTAATGGAAATAGATAATAAAGGACAAACTGTTGATTATGAAATATTTGAAAGTGTCATTAAATCAAGAATTCAAATGACTTATAAGAAAGCTAATAAAGTACTTACAAAAGAAGAGACTCCTGAAGGATATGAGCCATATGTTGATACTTTGTTATTAATGAAAGAACTTGCTGATATAATAAGAAAAGCTAAACTTGAAAGAGGATACATAGATTTTGATACTGATGAAGCAAAAGTACTTGTTGATGAAAATGGAGTACCAACAGATGTAGTATTAAGAGATAAAGGACCAGGACAAGAGTTAATTGAAGACTTTATGATACAAGCTAATGAATGTGTTGCAACTCATATATTCTATATGGAACTTCCATTTATTTATCGTGTACATGAATATCCAAAAGAAGACAAAATTAATAGTTTCCTATCTTTTGTTAATTCTCTTGGTTATCAAATACCAAAAGATATAAGAGATATGTCTCCTAAATCAATGCAAAAATTACTATATTTCTTAAAGGATAAAAAAGAATATAAAGTACTTTCTAGTTTGTTATTAAGAGATATGCAAAAAGCAATTTATTTGCCACAAAACTTAGGACACTATGGACTTGCTAGTAAGTGCTATACTCACTTTACTTCTCCAATTAGAAGATATCCTGATACTACTGTTCATAGATTGTTAAGAACTTATTTATTTAATAAAGACTTAGATAACAAGACAATAAAGCATTGGGAAGAAAAACTAATATATGTTGCAGATCATTCATCAGTTAAAGAAAGATCATCTGTTGATTGTGAAAGAGAAGTAGATGATATGAAAATGGCTGAATATATGGAACAACATATTGGAGAAACTTTTAAAGGAATGATTTCATCTATTACAAGTTTTGGATTCTTTGTAGAACTTGATAATTTAATAGAAGGTCTTGTAAGAATAACTGACTTAAATGGATTCTATGATTATAATGAAGAAAATCAAATGCTTGTTGATGAAAAGACACATAATAGCTATAAACTAGGAGATCAAGTTGTAGTAAAAGTAGTAAGAGCATCTAAAGAAGAAAGAGAAATAGATTTTACAATAGTTAGAAAACTATAAGGTGATAATATGGAAATACAAAATAGAAAAGCTAGACATAATTATTTTATAAAAGAAGAATATGAATGCGGCATAGTTTTAAAAGGAACTGAAATAAAAGCAATCCGTGAAGGAAGTTGTAATATAGAAGATAGTTATGGTCATATTAAAAAAGGTGAATTATTTATATTAAATATGTTTATTGGAGAATATAAACAAGGAAATATTTTTAATCATCAAGAAACAAGAACAAGAAAACTATTAATGCATAAAAATGAAATATTAAAAATAAATGAAAAAATTAAATTAGAAGGATATACATTAATTCCTTTAAGATTATATTTCAAAAAGAATGTTGCAAAAATATCTTTAGGTCTTTGTAAAGGTAAAAAAGATTATGATAAAAGAGAAACAATTAAAGAAAGAGATATAGAAAGAGAATTACAAAAAAAGTATAAGAATTAAATGAGGAGATAAAATGAAAAAGAAAATATTATTAATTATTATATTATCAGTATTTTTTATAGCAGGATGTTCATCATCAAAATCTGAAGAAAAAATATTAGATTATTATGTAGAAGCATATACAAAGGGAGATTATAGTGCACTAAAAAAGGTATTTCCTGAAGTAATAATAGAAAACTTTAAGAAAGAAAACCTAGAAATGAGTGTTCAATCACTAAAAGAAACATATGGTGAAGGATTTAAAATATCTTATAAAATAGTATCAAAAGGTAAACCTGATGATACTGACTATGAATTATTTAAGAAAATGTATGATAGTGTTGAATTATCAGATTGTTCTAAATTAGATGTTGTTTTCTCATATTCAGGATCTAAATCTTCTAAAGATGAAGCATTTGATTTATTCTACTGCAAAGTAAATGGAGAATGGTATTTACTAATTTAAAAGCAGTGTCATTTGACACTGTTTTTTTATTGTAATATTTGATTATTACTTGATAATGTGTTATAATCACTTCACGGGGTCGACTAGGTATCGACGGGATTAACTGAGTATAGACGGCAAGTCGAGGCACACGTAAATGCATTCAGTAAATAACTGGAAACAAAATTAAAAATGCATTCGCTACACTTTTCAATAGAAATGCTGTAGCTTTTGCCTAGTATAACCTAGAGCAGATGCGCTTCTTTTATTCCTTTTCCTACGAGGAATCTAAGAGGCTAATTTAGTAGGATATATTACTGTGATGTCTATAAGCTGTAATGAATTTTATAGGCTTGCTATGTGATAACTTGTTAATTAGTTTTTCATATAGTGAAATTTCTTAATTAACTAAACTTGTAGAAGGCTATATGTGGTTTTTTTCGGACGGGAGTTCGATTCTCCCCGACTCCACCATAGTGAATAAAACTCTAATTATTTGAGTTTTAAATATATAAACAATCTATTAAGATTGTTTTTTATTTTCTTGATATATTATATTATTTACTATATAATATATAAACAAATAAGGAAGAGGTCTATATGAATAACAATATTAAACTACAAAACTTAAGCCCAAATGAAATATATGAACTCTTTCACGTGACTTTTAAAAGTGCATATGCTAATTATTTTAAGTACTTGATTGGTGAACTAGAATATTATGATATAGTAATTGAAGAAATTAAAAAGATGCCAACTAATATTGGTTCAAATATGGATTATTTAAAAGCAATAGCTAGTAGATTAAAAGAAATATCTATTAAAAAGGGTAAAGAAGTATTAAAAGATGAAGAAAATTCAATAAATGTAATAAATAGTTATATAAATTTATTTATAAAATCACCTGTAGATTATAATAGTGCAAATAAATCATTATTTATTCTTAGTAGATTTTTTGAAAGACATGATTATATGCCGTCTTTTGAAATAATTAATGACTTATTAGCAAATAATAGATTATTAAAACAATCTGTTTCAACAGCATTCAATCATAATAAAAAAATGATTATAAAAGGAAGATGTGATGAAATATATGAAAGTCCTTTTATAATAACATTAATGGAGTTATATGCTGAAAACAGCAATAATGAAATTAAAGAAGACAATAGTTTTGAAGATGATAAAGAACAAGAAGAAGAAAAAGAAGAAGAAAAAGACTCTATTTCAGATGATACCTATAGAATGTATATAAGAGAAGTAGCAACTTATCCACTTTTATCTACTCCTGAAGAAAAAGAACTAGCAAAAATAATTGAATATGGTGATCCAAATAGTGAAGAATATAAGAATGCTAGGGAAAAAATGATAAATAGTAACTTGAGATTAGTTATATCTATAGCTAAAAGATATCAAGGAAGAGGACTTTCTTTTATGGATCTAATTCAAGAAGGAAATATTGGATTATTAATTGCAGTAGATAGATTTAAAGTAGATAAGGGATTTAAGTTTTCGACATATGGAACATGGTGGATTAGACAAACGATTACAAGAGCTATAGCAGACAAAGGAAGATCAATAAGACTACCAGTTCATATGGTAGATAGTATAAATTTATTTATTAAAAAAGTTGAACGTTTAAAATCACAATTAAATAGGAATCCGACTCCTGAAGAAATAACTGAAAAACTTGGTTATACTAAAAAACAAGTTGAAGAATATTTAAAAATTTCACAACCTGTTCGTAGTTTAAATGAACTTGTTGGAGAAGCAGAAGATGCTGAACTAGAATATTTTGTTGCAGTAAGTGATGATAATGTGTCAGATGAAACAATACAGAAAGTTTCAGATTCAAGTTTTAGGGAAAAAATATATGATCTTTTTGGAGGTAATACTGGTAAAAAAAATAGACAATTATATGTATTGCTTAGAAGAAATGGATTAGAAGGAGATCCGGCAACATTAGAAACAATTGGTGCAGAATTAGGAATAACAAGAGAAAGGGTAAGACAGATAGAACAAAAAGCATTAAGAAAAATTAAGAAAAATCCAAGGCTTTTAAGATCTCTTGCAGAATATACTGATTGCCCAGAAAGAATAATAAAAAAAATCAAAGAATTTGAAAAAGTGGAGGGAGAAATTATGAAATCACAAACAATTTATGAATATTTAAAGGAATTTACAAAAGAGGAGATTGATGCAGTTATTTCAGGTTTAAATGATGTTGATAAGGCACTTATTGAGAAAAGATTTGGGAATGATTTAAATGTTCCAATAAGCAAAGCATTAACAGAAACTGAAGTAAAGAAATATTATTATACATTAGTTCCAAAAATAAAAAGAAGAATTAATAGTATGAGAAGTAAAGGATCAGGTGAAACTGAAGAAATAATACCAAAACCAATATTGCCAAAAATACAAACACCAGTAATAGAAGAAACAGTTCATAGTACTTTTGTACCACCAAAAAATGATGAAACAGTAAATAAAAATGTCGTACCTGTTAAAACTGAAATAATAAAAGAAAGCATAACAACAGAAAAAGAAGAAGCAAAAAAAATACTAGAGCTTTTAAGAAGTCCATCATATAATGAATTAACAAACAATTTTAGTCCAAAAGAAGCAATTATAATTGGATTAAAACTTGGTTATATAGATGGAAAATGCTTTAGTACTGAATCAATTGCAAAATTCATTGGAGTAAGTGAAGAAGAAGTAATAGAAACTACTAAAAATATATTATTATTATATAAAGAACGTATTGTTGGATTTATTGATTCAGCAATTGATGTTGCTACTGGTAAGAAAAGAGAATTATCAAGAATTAATAATACTTAATAACAAAAAAAGCAAACTTATTAGTTTGCTTTTATTATGTATTTTTTTATTTTTTATCAGCATCAACTTTAACGTTGAAAGAAGCATTACTAGTGTCATTCTTCTTATAAGAAGCTTTAACATCATTTAAGATCTTTTCATAATCATTCATATCTTTTAAATGACTAGCCATAGCTGTTTGAATACTTGTTGTAAATTGTTTTAATTTAGCTTCTGATGAAGACCCTTTTATTGCACTTTCAATAAGACTTTTTTTAGCACTTATATCACATGCTTTAGCAACTTTATTCTTATAAGTTGTAATTGCTGAAAGTATTGATGAGATTCCATTTATATTAATTCCACTTGCAGATTGTTGTAATAATGGAGCCCCATAATATGTTTGAACATTTTGATATTCAAAAGCTTTTGAAACTGTATTAGTAGTAGTAGCCATATATTATTCCTCCTTTATTTACCTATTCTATTAGCAAGTGTTTGTTGATTTTGACTGAATTGTTTAGCATCAGCGTCTAATGCATTTTGAATTAATGAACTATAAGATTTGAAAAGAGTTTTAAGTTCATTAA
>JAEEGL016301271.1_pt1 | contig 10030 bp, 5 predicted proteins | sample 9134231 | NCBI WGS metagenome assembly JAEEGL01 (sample SAMN16246548, study PRJNA631951) | gut metagenome | biome: gut microbiome; feature: rumen; material: fiber-attached | host: Bos | place: Iran: Karaj | collected 2018-10 | reverse complement strand
TATCTCCGTCATCGCCTCGACCTTGACGATGCTCTGCGTGTTCCTCCCGCTGACCATGATGTCCGGCATGGCCGGTATCATGTTCAGCCAGCTGGGCTTCATCGTGAGCATCATCATGATCGTCTCCACGACCGCCGCTCTGACCCTTGTCCCGATGATGTGTTCCATCCTGCTCGAGAACGAGAACAAGAGCGGCAAGCTGTTCCACCTGATCTTCGACCCGATCAACCGTTTCCTGGACAAGGTTTCCGCCGGCTATTCCCGTCTGATTTCCTGGTGCATGGCCCACAAGCGTATCGTCCTGCTCGGAGCGGTGGCCGTTTTCGTGCTCGTGCTGGCGCTTTTCATTCCGAACATGAAGACCGAGTTCATCCCGCAGGGTGACCAGGGCCGTCTGTCCGCCACGATCGAACTTCCGATCGGAACCTCCCAGGATGTCACCCGCGACGTGGCCGCCCGTATCTACGAGCGGATCAAGCAGGATGTTCCGGAGATCGAAGTGCTGAGCTATACCTTCGGCCAGGCCGATTCGGACAACGCGTTCGCCAGCATGCGGAGCAATGGTACCTACCTGATTTCCATGAACATCAACGTGGGCAGCAAGACGACCCGCAACCGGAAAACGTCCGAGATCGCGGATGTGATCCGTGCTGACCTTCGCCTCTTCCCGGAACTCAACCGGTACAATGTCACCGAAGGCATGGGCGCCATGGGCGGTGCTTCCAGCGTGGCCCTTGAGATCTATGGCTATGATTTCGCGGAGACCGAAGCCCTCGCCCGCGAGGTGCAGCAGAAGATGATGGCCGACGAGAATTTCACCCAGGTGATTCTCAGGCGTGACCAGTATACGCCGGAATACCAGATCGACTTCGACCGTCAGAAACTCGCGCTGGCCGGCCTGAGTTCCACTACGGCCGCCGCTGCCTTCAGCGCGGCGATCAGTGGAACGGTGGGCTCCTTCTATCGTGAAAACGGTGAGGAGTACAACATCCGCGTCCGCTATGCGCCGGAGTTCCGCAGCAGCATCGAGGACATGGAGAACATCGTAATCTACAATGCGATGGGCAATGCGGTCCGGATCAAGGACCTGGGTACCGTCGTGGAGGACCGTGTCCCCCCGACCATCCAGCGCAAGAACCGTGAGCGTCTGATCACTGTGACCGGTGTCGTGGCCCGCGGGCATGCCCTCAGCCAGGCGGTCGAGGCGACGCAGGCCATCATGGACGGCACCATCATCCCGCACGACCTGAGTTATTACATCGGCGGTGACTATGAGGACCAGCAGGAAATGTTCGGAGACATGATCCTCCTGATCTTCCTGATCATCATCCTGGTCTATATGGTCATGGCTTCCCAGTTCGAGTCGTTCATGGGGCCGTTCGTGATCATGTCCAGTATCCCGTTCGCCTTCGTGGGCGTGGCGCTCGCCGCGATGGTCCACAACATGGCGATCAGCATCATGGCCATGGTCGGTATCATGATCCTGCTGGGTATCGTGGTGAAGAACGGTATCGTGCTCATCGACTATACGATCCTCTGCCAGGAACGTGGCATGAGCGTGCGTGATGCATCCGTCACGGCGGCGAAGAGCCGTTTGCGCCCGATCCTGATGACGACCCTCACCACCGTTCTCGGCATGGTGCCGCTGGCCTTCGGCCGCGGCGAAGGTTCCGAGATGTGGAACGGACTGGGTGTCGTGGTGATGTGGGGTCTTTCGATTTCCACGCTCATCACCCTGGTGATCATTCCGACCATGTACTGCGGTTTCACGGAGCACCGTGCGAAGCGCAAGGCCCGCAAAGCCGCCCGCAAGGCGGCAGCCCAGACGGCCTGACCCCGTGACCGTCATACTGAACGAAGAGAATCTGAACGAATATGAAAGGAATCTTTATCGCTTATAACCAGGCCTATAACGAGGAGGTCGCGGACCTTCTCGAAGGCCTCGGCCAGCGCGGTTATACCGTCTGGACCGAAGTCGGCGGCCGCGGATCCTTCGAGGGTGAGCCGCACCTGGGCAACCATGCCTGGCCGACGCAGAACCATGCCATCTTCACGGCGGTGGACGACCGCCTCGCCGACGATATCATGAAAGCACTCAGGAAGACAGATGAAAACAACCCGAAGCTGGGGCTTCGGGCGTATCTCTGGAATATCAAGCAGGCTTTCTGAAACCTTTGCTGACCCGGCCTAAATCGGCCGGGTCTTCTGTTCCAGCCAGGTGGCGACGGCTTCGCCGAGCCGGGGCAGCAGGGTCTCGTACACGCGCCGGTTGTAGGCATTGAGCCATTCCCGCTCATCTTCCGTGAGCAGGCTTGTCACGATGGCGGAGGTGTCGAAGTGACAGAGCGTCAGGGTCTCGAACTGCAGCCATTCCCCGAAATCATTCCGGCCTGCTTCTGTACAGAGGATCAGGTTCTCGTGCCGGACGCCGTGCCGGCCTTCGCGGTAGATGCCCGGTTCGTCGGAGGTGATCATGCCCGGAAGGATGGGCTGGCGGTTGAAATTCTGCCGGATGTCCTGCGGACCTTCGTGGACGTTGAGGAAGAATCCGACGCCGTGTCCGGTGCCATGGCCGAAATTGCGTTTGCTCTGCCAGAGGGGATTCCGGGCCAGGACGTCCAGCTGGCAGCCGGCGGTCCCTTTCGGGAAAACGGCCATCGCCAGGTCGATGTGTCCTTTCAGGACGAGGGTGTAGGCTTCCCGTTCCAGGGGTGTGCAGGGGCCCAGGGGGACCGTGCGGGTGATGTCGGTCGTGCCGAAGATGTATTGTCCGCCCGAGTCGCACAGGTACAGGCCGTGCGGTTCCAGCCGGGGAGCGTCCTGCTGCGGGGTGATGTAATGCGGCAGGGCGGCGCCGGGCCCGTAGGCGGAGATGGTCTCGAAGGAATCTCCTTTATATCCGGGAATTCCGGCGCGCAGGGAGGCGAGTTTGTCGGCCGCGTCCCGTTCGGTCACGATGTCTCCGAAGGCCAGACTCTTTTCCAGCCAGTAGAGGAACTTCTCCATGGCCACGCCGTCTTCCAGGTGGGCGTCGCGCATGCCGGCGATCTCCGTGGGATTCTTGAGGGCTTTCCGCAGCGGGACGGGTGAGGGACCCAGGACCAGGTTGACGTCGGCGAGGATGGTGTGCAGGTTGTGGTTGAGGCTGACCGGGTCGGCGTAAAGCCGGCCGATGCTGCCGTCTTCGGCCATGCCGGCGACGCTGTAGGCGACCTCGTCATAGCCCAGGATGCGGATCCCTTCCCGGCGGATCTCGTCGAAACTGTCGAGCGTATCCTCGTCCGGCCGGGAGAAGTCGTCCTTGGTTACATACCAGCAGACTTCATCCAGGGTGACGAGCAGATAGGAAATGCATACAGGGTTGTAGGGGATGTCGGCGGCGCGGATGTTGAGCAGCCAGGCAATCTCGTCCAGGGCGGTGAGGAGCATGGCGTCGCAGCCTTTTTCTTCCAGGACATCCCGCAGCCAGGCGATCCGTTCCTGCCGGGATTCGCCGGTGATTTCGTCCCCGAGGGTCATGATGGGCGTGGCCGGGATGCCCGGCCGGTCGGTCCAAAGGCCGTCCAGCAGGTCCGGCGCGTTGACAATCCGGACCGTGTCCCCGACGTCGCATCCGGCATCCCGGCAGGCCTGGGCGATGGCTTCCACCGAACCCGAACTCTGACAGTTTCCGTCCACGGCGATGACATATTCCTCGGTCTGGGCGGCGGCCTGTGCGGCGATCCATTCCGGAATCAGCACCTGGTCGGGAACGCGGGTTTTGTGCAGGGCGATCCCCGTGCCGGGCAGCTGGCGGGACGCCTGGATGAAATACCGGGTATCCGTCCACAAGCCGGCATGGTCGAGGGTGATGACCAGTTCCCCTTCTCCGTCGTACCCGCTGACCCAGGCGACCTGGTGCCAGCGCGGGGCGATGTACTCGCTCCCGTGCGGGTCGCTGCCGGAGATGACCACGGCGTTCCAGCCCCGTGCCCGCATCATGTCCCGGATCCGTTCGATCCGGTCTGCATAGGTATTTTCCATGACAAAACGTATTTCATGCCAATATAAGAAAAACTTCGATTTTTCCCCTGCATCCGCGACTTGAAAATAGATTGTTGTAAACGAGTGGCGAGTAAATTATACAATAAATATGCAGAATATAGAAGCTTATTCTTGCTCAATAAGGATAAGAATGATTCGAATGTTGTTTTTTAAAATAGCCCTATCTTATTATAATTCGTAAATTGTGAAAAGGTCATTTGGATTGGAAAAATGTCCCATTGGTCTAATCGTTTTTTTATATCAAAAGTTGTTATTTATCTTTATTCGAAACTGCACGTTAGTTACTAGTCCTATCATCAGATCCGCAGATTCTCTCGATGGGATAAACTGATATTGTTTTGAATAATGATGTGTCCTGACAAGTATCCGCAGGGTTCCGTAACGAAACCGGACTATCTTTCCCCTGTTTGCGAATTGCTTTCCCTCTCTTCGGAGCGGACCATCCTGTCGGGTTTTCCCATCGACGACTGGAAAGATGATCCGGACGAGATCGGCTGATTCCGTCAATTCCACGACATTCGTTCCATTTTCCTCTTCTCTATTATAAACTAACATGAAAACCAAGTTATTCCTGTTTTCCACCTTCCTGTTTACCTTGATGGCAGGGGGTGCTTTTATTACTTCCTGTACGAAAGAGTTTGATACTCCGGCGTTGTCGGACGAAGACTCTGAGGTCCTTACCATCCGGTTTGACCAATCCCATACCAAGACGTTGAACGATGGCAACAGCACCGTCTGGGCCGAGGGTGATGCGCTTTCCGTGTTCCACTCTACGGTGGGCGGGACGACATTCTGGCCTTCCTGGTTCGGCTTCTATGGCGCGAATATGTTTCAGGGAACGGTCTGGCGGCTTTCTTCCACGAATGACTGGTACGCAGTCTATCCTTACCAGGAAGATAATGTCGCCGCTGATCAGGTCCGCCTAACTTTCCCGTCCCGTCAGACCCAGACCGGCAATGACAACAAGGCGCATTTCTCCGGAGAACAGTTTCCGATGTTCGGAAAGAAGACCGGCGTTGCCCGCGATGTGGATTTGAGCATGGAAATGCACAACCTGCTGGCTGCCGCCCAGTTCAAGATCACGAATACGACGGACAGCCCCATTGTGGTCAAGGAAGTGGAATTGACGGCAGACGCGTATATCGCCGGCGGTTTCAAGGTCGACCTTACTGCGGAAGAGCCCGTCCTGACTGCGGAAAAATCCCTGGCCAAGTCAGTGATCCTGTCCGTCAACGAAGGTGAAGCGTTCGATTCCGGCGAAACCGCCCTGTTCTATCTCGCCGTGGTCCCGTTCGAGATCCCTGCCGGAGGAGAACTGAAGGTAAAGGTCGTGGCGGAGCACCCTTCCAATCCTGGAGCCAACATATTCTTCTATCATACATTCACGCTGGAGAGCGGCGCGACGTTCACGTCCGGTCTGATCAAGACCGTCAATGTCTCCTTCGACGAGGGACACGGCCAGAACCCGGATGCCGGCTCTGCCGGCGAGGTCGACCTTGAACCAGGAGAACAGCCGGAGGATGGCTCTTACCTGCTGGTGTACGAGGATGGGGAGAACAGCATGGCGTTCGCCGCCTTTGCCGAATACAAGGACCAGAAGTATGCCGTCCCCGTGGAAGTCGTGGACGGGAATGTCCTTCCCCAGGAAGGCCTGGATCTTTCCCATTTCGCGATGACCATTGAAGTGGCCCTTGATGAAAATGGCAATCCTATCGAACATTCCAACGATGAAGGCCATTATGCATACAACGTGCGGAACGCGGACGGCCAATTTGTCTTCTATTCCACCGGAGGCGGGAATCTTGATGCCTCCGAGGCCCTCCAGATCCGGGATATAAACGAGATGGACATCGACGGTACCACCTACAAGTACTATCATACCTTTGTGCAGGAGGAGGACGGTGTCCAGATCCTGAGTTCCATCGCCGGTGCATCCGGAGGCAACAAATACCTTCTCGCCTATACCCCGGCAAACGGGTTCTACTACGAACAGGACAATACCGGACAGAAACTCCACCTGTATCTGCTGGGAGGTTCCGCCAAGGAGAAACAGAACCTGAGTTTCAGCACCGAGGAAGTTGCGTATGATTTCGACGGGCTGGGCGAGGGTGTCCTTCCCAATCCTCCGGTGCTGTACGGGGCCATGACGCATGTTACTTACAGTTCCAGCAACGAGTCCGTCGCCACGGTTGATGAGACGTCCGGTGTCGTAACGGTCCACAAGGCCGGGTCTGCCACCATCACGGCGACAGCCGAGGCGGATGCACAGTTCTATGCCGGTACGGCCCATTACCGGATCGTTTCCTCCTCCAGTCTGGGGACGACGTTCTATCTTGTAACCGAACTTACCGCCGGGGAACAATATCTGGTCGTATCCGGCGGGAAGGCTCTGACCAACAATCAAGGCAGCATCGGTGCCACCGATGTGACGGCCGTCGACGGCGAAATCCTGGTGGCGGATGCGTCTTCGGTGACATGGACGGCGGCTGCAAGCAGCAGCGGTTTCACGCTCGTGAACAACGGCTACTATGTCCAGCGCGGGTCCAGCCAGAACGGGAAGCCTTCGATTTCAAACAACCCGAATTCCAGCTACTATGTATGGACGTATGATGGCAGCCGGTTGTACACGGGCTCCAGCAGTTCCTACTATAGCAGTACATATTATCTTTATTACAATTCCGGCTGGACGCAGACCAGCTCTGCTTCGAGCGCCGGGGCGGTCGCACTCTACAGTTCGACCAAGCCGCTTACACCCCAGAACCTGAGCTTTGATTATACGACCATCCGCTGGATCGTCGGTGAAGGCGGTGACCATGAACTGAATCAGAGTTATGCCTTCCCGCAAACGGTGAAGAACGCCATGACGACGGTCACCTATGAGTCCTCCGCACCGTCCGTCGCGACCATCAGCGGCAACATGATCACGGTAAAGTCCATCGGTTCGACCACTATCACCGCTACCGCGCAGGAAGAGAACGGATACAAGAAAGCAACGGCCTCTTATACCCTGCGTATCACCAATCCGGCTCCTGACGGATTCGTCGACCTGGGGGTTTTCAACCTGGAGAATGATGATGTGAGACAGTATCTTGACGCTGCGGAAACCAGTTATACGGATGACAATTATAAGACAGAAACGGGTGGGGCAGGCGTCAGCATCGTGTCCACTTACACGAAAGATTACCGTACCAGGCGGATGGACTTCCCGGCTCCTGTCACCATCGACTGGGGTTCCGGTAGTTCCGGTACCACCACTATCACGATCTTTGCTGACCAGGCCCTGGAACAGGAGGTATGGGTCCAGACGGCCACGAACGGTTCGACGTCCAGTGACGTGTACAACCTGATACCCGGACGGACCTATTATTGCACGGTCGAAGACAACACCGGCTATCTGCTCAAGGGTATCTTTGCTACCGAAGGCCGCCGCAGGATGATGCTGGTCAGTACGAAGCAGAATCAGAACAATGCCAACAACTGCCGCGACCTTGGCGGTCTGAAGACCACCGACGGCCGGAGAATCAAGTATGGGATGATCTACCGTGGTACCAATCTTGACGGCACGAAAGGCCAATCTATCGATAATTACTTGGCACCCAACAATACGGAACAAGGATATCTGATGAATTTCATGAATGTCGGATATGATATCGACCTTCGTGCAGGCGGTAATTCCGCTCTCCCTGTCAACCAAGTCCAATATATCGAAGGTGAGATGGATGCGAGTCTCAGCAGTGTGACGGACACGAGGAATGCCACGGTAACGCTGCAGGGATTCTTCGATGCTGCGGCTGCCGGGAAGGCTTCCTATTTCCATTGCGCCATCGGCTCTGACCGTACCGGCTTCTGGGGACTGCTGATCGAAGGTCTGCTGGGCGTATCCGTCAAGGACTGTTCCATCGATTTTGAATTGACGGGCTTTGCCGGTGGCGTCACCGGCGGTGACAGGCCGAGGAACAATACCGGTTACCTGTTCTTCCAGGGAATGGAGAACAAAAGCGGTAGTTTCAAGGGCTTCAGCAACTATGATGGAGACACCTTCCAGCAGAAGGTCGCGGCCTATGTCAGGAGCCTCGGTTTCACCGATGCACAGATCGAGGCCTTCAGGAACGCGGTCCTTGAGCCAGATGAATAAAAATGTCGAAATAGAATAGAATCAACATAAAAATCAAAGCGTTATGAAAACAAACAATGAAAAGGAACGCATCGTATATGCGCGTCCTGAGGCGGAGGAAGTCGAAGTCTCTATCGAAGGCCTCTGTGGGTTCGAATCTACCGGCGAGGGTGAACACGAAGACTGGTAAACAAGTCATCATTCTGCCATGAAAAGGTTAATTGTCCCATTCGCCGTTGCTGTCCTGGCGGTCATCTCATCCTGCGACAGGCAGGAGGAGATGGCTGTCGAGAAGCAGCCGATCCGTTTCCGCGCTTCGATGGAAGCGGTACTTGCCGATCCTGAAACCCGGGTTTACGTGGAAGAAAACCATAAGGTCTACTGGAATGCAGGTGACCACGTCACGATCTTTTCTGAAAAGACCTATAACCGCGAATATGAATACGACGGGAGAACAGGATATACAGGTGGTGGCTTTACGCCGGTCGGAAATATTCCGACCTGGATTACCGAAGTTCCGATAGAAACCGAATACAACTATTCGATTTATCCGTATCACCGTTATAATGCCTGCGACTATGACGGTTCGTTGACAGTCCCTTTCCCTGCCAGCGTCACGTTCAAGGAGAATGATCGAGGCATCGGTGTCTCTCCTGTCATGGTGGCCCGCGACAAGGGGGGAGACTTCATGTACAAGCATGTGGCCGGTTACATTGGACTGCAGCTTTATGGTGAAGGTGTTTCGATTGCATCTATCTCGTTGAAGAGTATCAACAACGAATCCCTTTCCGGTTTTCCCGTCGTGGTCTTTGCCGATGATTCGGACGATGCTGAACCGGTCCTGGCTTTCGTCAACGATCCGGATGATTCCCCGCGTATGACCATCACTTATCCGGAGCCCGTTGCGTTGGGTGCGACTTCCGATGAAGCCAAGACTTTCTGGCTCTCCCTTCCTCCGACCGTCATGACCAAGGGTTTCACCCTGACAGTGACGGATGCGCGCGGGAGCGTGTTTTCGAAGCCGCGTAACAGCAGCTATGTCGTAGAAAGAAAGAAGCTCAAGACAATCGGTCCGTTGGAGATCGTCATGGAACCCGTAGTCACCGTTACCGGTGTCGAACTGGACGAGTCGGACATCGAGTTGTATGTGGATGAAACGAAAGCCCTGACGGCTACCGTCCTTCCGGCTGACGCTCCGGACAAAACCGTTACCTGGTCCAGCAGCGATGAAAATGTTGCTACGGTCAGCTCTTCCGGTGTCGTGACCGCCGTGTCGGCCGGAACGGCCGTCATCACCGTGACGACAAATTCAGAAGGCAAGACGGCGTCCTGCAACGTGACGGTCAAGGACCGGACCTCCTATCAGCTCGCCCTGTCTCCGTCAGCGGCAACAGTCAATTACGGGGAAAGCCAGGACTTTGTCGCCTCCCTGATAACGACCGTCGGCAGTTCATCCACCACTACGGCCTTGGACGCTGCTTCCGTAATTTGGTCCAGCAGCGATGCGGCCGTCGCTTCGGTAGCTGACGGCGTCGCCACCGGTGTAGGTGCCGGTACGGCGACCATTACGGCAAAATATACGCCGGCCGAGTCCGGAGAGGAACTCTCGGCCACGGCGGAACTGACCGTCAAGGATGTGGTTTCTTACAGTCTGGCAATCGATCCGGAGAGCGCCGAAGTCACCGTCGGCTCCACCCAGGCGTTTACCCTGACCCTTACGACCACGACGAACGGAGTTCCGTCCGAGCAGCCGGTTACCGGAGCCACCTGGTCCAGCAGCGATGCGGCCGTCGCTTCGGTCACTGACGGCGTCGCCACCGGCGTGAGCGAAGGTTCGGTCACCCTTACGGCGACCTATACGCCTGAGGGTTC
>JAEEGL016018162.1_pt1 | contig 10030 bp, 10 predicted proteins | sample 9134231 | NCBI WGS metagenome assembly JAEEGL01 (sample SAMN16246548, study PRJNA631951) | gut metagenome | biome: gut microbiome; feature: rumen; material: fiber-attached | host: Bos | place: Iran: Karaj | collected 2018-10 | reverse complement strand
GCTTCCTGCTACGGCAGAGAGCGGGCACGGCAGCCAGGCGATCCAGGAAGCCGCCGCAAAGGTGGAGGAATCCGCGCAGAAGATCTCGGAGCTGGAGGGACAGATCTCGGACCTGTCCGGCAAGATCGACACCCTGCAGGGAGCCCTCTCGGACGCCTCCCAGACGGTCTCCGACTTAAAGGATGCCCTCTCCGAGGCAAAGGAAGAGGCAGCCCAGGCCATGGGGGCGGGGTCCCAGGCAGGAGACGCTGCCGGCAGCGCTGCGGGCGGGGACACTTCCCAGGGATCCGATGCGGCGCAGCCCTCCGGGGATGCGGCAGGCAGCACCGCCCAGGCCTCCGCAGCGGACAGCACCGGCTCCGGCAATGCTGCGGACGGGTCCTTCCGCCAGACCCACGGGGCCCTGAGCGTAAAGGACGGAAAGCTCACGGATGCAAACGGCGATCCCATCCAGCTCTACGGCATGTCCACCCACGGACTGGCCTGGTTCCCTCAGTTTGTGAATGAAGCGGGCTTTCGGACCCTGCGGGACGACTGGGGCATCAACTGCGTCCGGCTGGCCATGTACAGCGCGGAGTGGGGCGGCTGGTGCGACGCAAACGCCAAGCGCACCGACCTTCAGAACTGCATCACAAACGGCGTAAACCACGCCACCAACCTGGGAATGTATGTCATCATCGACTGGCACATCCTCTCCGACGGCAATCCCCTCACCAATGCGGATGAAGCCGTGAAATTCTTTTCCTGGGCCAGCGAAAACTACGGCGGCTATACCAACGTCCTCTATGAGATCTGCAATGAGCCCAACGGAAACGTATCCTGGCAGGACATCAAGACCTATGCGGACAAGGTGATCCCCGTGATCCGGGGGAACGATCCCGACAGCGTCATCATCGTGGGGACGCCCTGCTGGAGCCAGGAGATCGACAAGCCTCTGGCGGATCCCTTAAGCTATGACAACGTGATGTATACGCTGCACTTCTACGCCGGCACCCACAAGGACGATCTCCGGGACCGCCTGAAGACCTGCGCGGATGCCGGGCTTCCCGTCTTCGTGTCGGAGTTTGGCATGTGCGATGCCTCCGGCGGCGGCGGAAATGATTTCGACTCGGCACAGAAGTGGCTGGAGCTTCTGGATTCCTACGGCATCAGCTACTGCAACTGGGCGCTGGCCAACAAGGCGGAGACCTGCTGTGTCATCAGCTCCGGCACCGACAAGACTTCCGGCTGGAGCGAGAGCGAACTCAGCGAATCCGGGAAATGGATCCGGAACTGGTTTCGCAAAAAGAGCTTCGGCTGACGGGGCCGAAGCTCGAAAAGACCTTATTCAGGCAAAAACCGGCGAAAGAACCGAATGAGTTCCAGATCGCTCCGCAGGGCCAGTGCCTCGGCATCCGCCCCCTGCGGGGCGTTTTGTTTGCCCACGTTCCGGGCACCGCTCCGCGGCAGTGCGCCGCAGATATCCGCTCCCAGAAGGCGCCTTCCCCGGCAGACCGCTTTCAGGAGTTCTAAGAGGCATTTCATGGACACCTCTCCCTGGTCCCAGTTGGTAAGGACCTCTTTGGTGCTTAAGAGGTCCTTGTCCACGGAGACGTAGAGGGGAAGAGCCTCGCCCGCGGGATCCTCCCCGCAAAGCCCGCCTGCCGTAGACAGAACAGCCTCCCCCCGCAGCACTTTCTCCTGGCTGACAAAGCAGATCCGCGCATCCTCCCGGATCTCCCGGGGAAGCTCCGCATATGCCTGCTCCGGGGGACCGATGAGAAGGAGCTTCCGAATGTTCGGGTCCTTTTCCAGCACATCCAGCGCCCAGCCGCCGCAGCTTAAGAGCCCGCCAAAGGCCGGGGGCTGCAGGTCCGGGTGGTGATCAAAGAGCGCCAGCTCATAGGGCTCAGACAGCAGGGAGGTAAACAGCCTGGTCATGTAATGTGTATTCCCGGAATCGATGAGGTGGATCCCCCAGGGGCCAAACTGTGACAGACGTGTCAGGATCTCCTCCGCCGCCGCATCATCGCAGTACAGATCCGTCCCGGGCAGGGCGGAGAAGTCCAGCCTTCGCATCTCCCGCTCCTCCCCCGGCGCAGGCGCAGGGCCTGCCGGGTGATGGGCCGGGTATGTATTTGTAAAATCACAGATCAGATCCATAGATCCCTCTAGAATGTATCCATCACGCCGTCATAGTACCCCTCATCCGAATAGTGGACCTCGTGATCGTAGGGGATGGTCTCCAGGGTGAGCCCGTCCACAAATTCCTTCGGAACCGTGCCGTTTTTCACGAACACCTGCAGGTAGCTGTTGCGCGTCTCCAGGGTTCCCACAGGCCGCAGGCCGCTGAAGTCGCAGTTATAGGTGCCATAGTATCCGTTGTAGTCTCCGATCACCAGGCAGGGATAAAGGAGCGCCGGGTCCGCACTTCCCAGACCGATCTCCACGCTGTAGGCCGGATTCTGATCCGAGATCTTATAGGTATCCAGCGCCGGCGCCCCGGGCACGCCAAAGTAGGAATAGAGCATCTCTTTGGACATCTCGTATTCGCCGTCGGCATTCCAGCTCAGCTCCAGATCGAGATAAGGTTCGCTGCGCATCAGATCCCCGATGTCAATGGGCAGAAGCTCCCAGTATTCCCGAATGAGGGAGAGGGTCCGCTTGTAATCATAGCCGATGTTCAGGGAAACGGTACGATAAATGGTGGATTCGGGCTGCTTCGGATCCCGGTCCAGATATTCCAGCTTCAGCCGTCCCACGGACACGGAGGAGGTCAGCCGCTCCACGCAGTAATGCTCCGCAAAATCCTGATAATAGGCCTGGGTCAGTTCTCTGGCCCACGCTGCATCCCGGATCTCCTGCATCCCCCCGGCGGTGGTCTCAACACTGATCAGATCCGGTGTCGGGTAGGCACCGCTGCAGGAAGGGTAGTTCCTGGTCCGGTAGCTCTCGGTCTCCACCACGCTGCGCACCGCATCGATGCAGTCCATGTTCAGAGCATAGCTTCTCGTGTAGGAAAACCCGAACCGGCGCTTTACCCGCACCTGTACATTGGTGAGGAGACGGTTTTCGGATCCCCGGCCCTTTCGCGCATTGACCGCGTATCCGGTGCCGGAAGCCAGAATGGACCGGATCTGCGCGGGATCGGTCATGGTGACCCACTGATCTTCCTCGTTCCCATAGGTATATTCCACCCTTCCGTCCTCAAAGGACAGTCGCCTCCCGGGCTCCCGGTACTGGGCGAAATACACCTGCGCGGAGGCGATATTGGATTCCGACGGAAGGTAAGCATCGTATCCGAACCAGTCCATGGAATAGGCCAGGAACAGGACCACGGCGCACAGGGTGGTGACCGCCATGGGCAGCTTATGGGACAGCGCTGCCTGGAACCGTCTCTGATGGATGATATCCATCACGGCATAGGCCAGCACCGCTCCCACCACGATCCCGAAGACGGACCACACCGTCCGGTGGTAGACCACCACCTGGTTCATCAACAGTCCGCCGAAGATCCCGGCCAGAAACGCATTCAGCGTCCGAAGCACGGCCTGGACAGCCCGGTTTGCGACGCCACCTTCCGCTTCCTCGCTGGCCCGCTTTTTGTAGCAGAAGAAGGCTCCTGCCCCCAGGAGGACCGTCACGGCGATGCTGACGAAAAAGAAGAAGGGGACCTCTTTCCACACAGGGACCGGCACTTCCTCATTCGCCCCTCTCACCAGGTAATAGCACATCACCACCGGGGAGGCCAGGGGTGAAAACGCCGATGCCCGGATCGCCGACTCCGAATCCGGAATATAGGTGCGGAAAAAGATCCCGCCACAGCTGGCGGTCATGGCCTTCAGGATGATCACGTCCAGGCCGATGAGGGCCGTATTCACCAGACTGTTAAACACACTGCCGGAAATGGAAGCCGCCAGAATACAAAGATGATACACCGTCAGGAAGGTAAAGAGGCTCACCAGCAGCGCTTTTCCGGTGGCTGCGCAGAGCGCGGCACGGGCGCCGGGAATGGGCACGTCGGCCAAAAGCCTGGTCTGCCCCAGGATCAGGGTAAGAAGGAGCGATACGACGGCCGGCACCGCCCAGACGAAAAACCCGCTGAGGTAGCATGCCAGAAACCGGTCCTTCCTGGTGATGGGCGCGCTCTCATACAGATCCGCCATGCGGCGGGAAAACAGATGCCGGAAGCCGAAGATCCCCACCAGCAGCGCGCCTACCCCGGCGATGAGGCATCCCAGAATGGGACTGGCCGAGGAAAAGTACTCCAGCAGGGTCCGGTAGATGGAGTTTGCCAGACGCTCCCTGGCTCCTGCCATGTCCGGATTATAAGGACGCACACCGTTGGTCACCAGCAGCACTCCCACGGGTCCCGCAAAAAACTGCGTCAGGCAGGAAAGTGCCATCATCCAGTGTCTGTGGCGAAGGTCCTCACGGATCAGCTTACCCAATGATATTTTTGAAGTCATATCCCAGCACCTCCGTTTCACTGATAAAGATCTCCTCCAGGGTCAGGGGCAGCACCTCGTAAAAGACCGGTGTCTGCGCCGAGATGGCGGTCTCTATTTCCGTGCGCGAACCGCGGATCGTCAGAGTCAGGAGGGACCCCCGCTGTTCCCGGTCCACCACCTCAAACATCTCCGCGATGCGCTTTTCATCCTCCGCCTCCCGGAACACGATCTGCACCTTGAACATTCCCAGCTTCATGCTGTCCAGGTCTTTGGAGAACAGGATCCCGCCCTGGTACAAAAGTCCCACATGCTCACAGATATCTTCCAGCTCCCGCAGGTTGTGGGAGGCGATGACGGGGGTCATCTTCCGCTCCTCCATCTCCTTGATAAAGAGACGCTTTACCGCCTGCCGGATCACGGGATCCAGACCGTCGAAGGTCTCGTCGCAGAGAAAATACTTGGTCTTTGCGGATACGCCGTAGAGGATGGAGAGCTGCTTTTTCATCCCCTTGGAGAAGGTGCTGACCTTCCGCTTCGGATCCAGCTTTAAGGCGTCCATCAGAGAAAAGAACCTCTCCCTGTCAAAGCCCGGATACAGCGTTTCATAGTATCTGAGCATATCCATGGGGGTGCCCCCCGGGAAAAAGTACTGATCATCGGAGATGAAAAATACCTTGGATTTAGCGCCCGGGTTTTCATAGACGGGCTCTCCGTCGATGAGGATCTCTCCCTCATCCGGGCGGTAGATCCCGCAAAGGGAGCGAAGGAGCGTACTCTTGCCGGCTCCGTTGGTCCCCACCAGTCCGAAGACCTGTCCTTCCGCGATCTCGGTGGTGATGCCGGCCAGGGCCTGCACCTCCCCGAATCTTTTTTTGACATTCCGGATCTCGATCATGATCTCATCCTCCCCTGCTCCTCATAAACCTCCCGCACACAGTCCCGGGCTCCCTCTTCGGACAGCCCGCCGTCCCGGACCTTTTCCAGCACTTCCTTTAACTGGGTCCGGAGGGTGTTCTCGTGTCCCGCCTGCCAGAGCTTTTTTTCGCTGACATAGTTCCCGCGGCCCGTGATGGTGGTCAGGTATCCGTCCTGTTCCAGCTGCGCATAGGCGCGCTGAATGGTGTTTGGATTCACCGACAGGTCCAGAGCCAGGGAGCGCACGGAGGGCATGCGGTCCCCCGGCGAGAGGGCCCCGCCCGTGATCAGGAGCATCAGCTTCTCCGTCACCTGTTCGTATAGTGGGCGCTTGTCCCGATAGTCCAGTATGATCATGGTCATCTCCTTTTGCATAAGTGTATTAAGTCATTTAATACACTATGGACAATCTATCACATCCCTCCCCGGGTGTCAAGGCCGTTTTGCCCTTCGCGTTTCCCGCTTTCAATGCGGCCCCCAGGGGTTTTGCACGGAAAAAGGACGGCCCCGCGCCGCATTCCGGCGGGAAACCGTCCTTTGATATCCATCTTTTCTCTTTTGCTTCCGCCCGTTCAGGCCTTCCCGGTCCTTCCTCAGATCTTGAAGCGATATCCCACGCCCCAGATGGTCTCGATGTATTTCGGATTGGCCGTGTCGTCCTCGATCTTTTCCCGGATCTTCTTGATGTGCACCGTCACCGTGGCGATATCCCCGATGGACTCCATCCCCCAGATCTCCCGGAAGAGCTCGTCCTTGGTAAAGACCCGGTTCGGATTCTCGGCGAGATAGGTGAGGAGGTCGAACTCCTTTGTGGTAAAGGCCTTCTCCACACCGTCGATAAAGACTCTGCGGGCCGTCTTGTCGATACGGATCCCCCGGATCTCCACCACGTCGTTCTGGACCTTGGAGACCCCGGCCCCCACCAGCCTGTCATACCGGGCCAGATGGGCCTTCACCCGGGCCACCAGCTCGCTGGGGCTGAAGGGCTTGGTCATATAGTCATCCGCACCCAGTCCCAGTCCGCGGATCTTGTCGATGTCATCCTTTTTCGCGGAGACCATGAGGATGGGGATATCCTTTTTCTCCCGGATCCTCCGGCAGACCTCAAAGCCGTCCGTCCCGGGCAGCATCAGATCCAGCACCACCAGATCCACATCCTCCTCCAGCGCCCGGGCCAGTCCGTCGTCGCCGTTGTCACAGACCTCCACCTGAAAATCGCTCAGCTCCAGATAGTCCCGTTCCAGATCCGCGATGGCGTCCTCGTCTTCCACGATCAAAATCTTGCTCATTCTTTCCTCCAAATCCGATCAGCTTTCCAGTTCGATGTATTTTCTCAGGACAAAGTGCATGCAGGTCCCCTCTCCCTCCCGGGAGGTGGCCCAGATGTATCCGCCGTGGTCCTCGATGATCTTCCGCACGATGGACAGCCCGATGCCGCTGCCGCCCTGGGCGGAGTTCCGGGAGGCATCCGTCCGGTAGAACCGTTCAAAGATGCGCTGCAGATCCCGCTGGGCGATGCCCTTTCCGTTGTCCTCAATCTCCACCCGGATGGACTCTCCGTCGTCCAGGATCCGCATATTGATGATGCCCTTGGGCTTGTCGATGTATTTGATGCTGTTGCTGATGATGTTGTTGATGACCTTTTTCATCTGCTCCGGATCCGCGATGACCCGCACATCCTGAGCGACCATATTGGTGTAGTGAAAGGCGATGCCGCGCTGCTCCAGGTCCAAACTGACCTCTTCCACGCAGTCCCCGAAGTATTCGTCCACGTTGATGCGCATGAATTTGTAGGGGATCCGGTCATTGTCCACCGTGGAGTACACTGTGAGCTCGTTGATGAGCCGGTCCATATCCGTCGCCTTGTTGTAGATGGTACGGATGTATTTCTGCATCTTCTCCGGGGTATCCGCCACCCCGTCCATGATCCCCTCCACATACCCCTTGATGGCGGTGATGGGGGTTTTGAGGTCATGGGAGATGTTGCTGATGAGCTCCCGGTTCCGCTCCTCCTGCTGTGCCTTTTCCTCCGCGGATTCCCGCAGCCGCATGCGCATGTCCTCGTAATTGGCAAAGAGCTCGCCGAACTCGCCGCCGTCCTTGGACTCCAGGACCTGGTCCAGATTCCCGTCCTTGATGGCCTGCATGGCATGATTCAGGCGGCTGATGGGACGGTAGACGCTCTGGATGATCCACACCGTCAGGATGATACTGGTGAGCAGCAGGATCACCAGAAGGAGGATGGCCGTCATCAGGGACAGGGGCCCCTGCTCCGGCATCGCTGCCCGCATCTCGGACCAGAATCCCGCAGGCACCGTCTCAAACAGAGCCAGCCGAAAGACCGCCGACACCAGAAAGGTCAGAGCCAGCGGCAGCAGGATGATGGATACGGATGTGATCAGGATTCGGGTGCGCAGTTTCATAACAGAATCAGTATAGCACAGGGAAAAACGAATTTACGGGAGAAAGTATGAAATCTTCATAAAATCGAACGGGATGCCCGCGCCTGCGGACACCCCGATTTGAATACGTGCAAACTGGCACAGGCATCATCAGCCGTGCATATCTCTGGACTGTCTGTCCATATCCTCCACCACGATGTCGTAGATCTCCCCCAGGGTCCGGCAGTAGGCCAGCACATCCCAGGGCTCGTTGGTGTGGAAGTGGAGCTTCACCGTGGCTTTCTCGCCGTAGTCGTCCTCGTCGGTGTCTCCGGCCAGCACCAGGCTGTCCCCCTTGAAGGTGGAGACGATATGCTCTCTCATCTCATCCACCAGATCATCGCATCCGTCATCGTCCACATCATAGCGGTCGAGAAGGAGCTGGGTGTCATAGCGAAATTCAATGGACTGTTCAGGCATGGGCATGGGTGTATTTCCTCGCTTTCCTAGATGTTTTTCATGGGTACCGCCCGGGGCGGACCCGTCATATGCTTATCTTCCGGCGATCTGGGTCGCATAGGCCAGGATCGCCACACCGGTGATGATGACGCACATCCCGGCAATCTTGCGCTTTGTGATCTTCTCTCCCAGCAGCCGGTTGGAGACAAACATGGTCCAGACGTAGGTGAGAGACCCCAGGGGCAGGATCACCGCATAGGGGATCACCTTCATCATGTAGATCATGGCCATGGCAGAGGCTGCGTACAGAAAACCGCCGATGTAAAACCAGGGGGAGAGAAAGATCCCCAGCTTGCGGTCGCTTCCGCCGGATTTTTTCAGGAAGTATCCGGCAAAAGAGGATGTCAGCGTGGAGGCCAGAAGGAGTACCACGATCATTTCGCTTCACCTCCCGAGCTTCCGCCGATGAGCACCACACCGGCCATGATGATCACCACCCCCACCACCATCAGGGGGGTGATGGGATCCGTCAGAAAGACGGCGGAGAGGATCAGGCCGAAGACATAGCTCATACAGTTGATGGGCTGCAGTACGGAAAGCTCCCCGTAGCCCAGACCGATGGTCATGATCACGGCGCCGATGCCGTAGACGATAAATCCCGGCAGGAGCTTCACAAACAGGGTCCAGATCCCGGAAATGCCGGTGAGGTAGGCTCCGAAATCGGAGACATTGGCAAATTTCCACAGGAGCTGTCCGATGGACAGGCACATGGCGGAGATCAGCAGGAAAACGATCCCCTTTCCGTTTCGTTTCAATGATTCCAGCATCTTTTATGTCCTTTGCAAGTCGTCCCGGGCCGCCGTTATACGGGGTTTACCACGTGGATGGGGCTGCCGCTCTGAAAGGCCCGGATATTGTCATAGACCCCCTGCACACAGCGCATGCGCGCTTCCACGCTTCCCCAGGCCAGGTGCGGCGTGATGATGAGCTTTCCGGAGTCCTGGATCCGGCTTAAGGGGTTCGTCAGCCGAAGTGGTTCATCCTCCAGCACGTCCAGACCCGCTGCCGCGATGGTACCGTTTTCCAGCGCCTCATACAGCGCCGTATTGTCCACCACCCGGCCTCTGGCCACGTTGACCAGAATAGCGGATTTTTTCATTTTTTGCAACGCCGCGCCGTCGATGTAGTTTCGGGTCAGGTCGCTTAAGGGGCAGTGGAGGGAGAGAAAATCGCTCTCCCTAAGGAGGGTGTCCTTGTCCACCTTCCGGTACTCCGTAACGGTGCTGCGGCCGGTGACGGAGGTAAAGATCACCTCGCATCCGAAGGCCTTGGCGATCCGGGCCACCTGCTGCCCGATATTGCCCATGCCCACGATGCCCCAGGTCTTTCCCGCCAGCTCGTTAAAGGGCACGTCAAAGTTGGAGAACCGGTCCTGGGCACTGTATTCGCCGGACTTGACATAGTTGTCATAATGCATCAGCTTCTGGGACAGCGCCAGAGCCAGGGTAAAGGTATGCTGGGCCACCATCTCCGTGCTGTATCCCACCACATTGCACACCGGGATCTTCCGGGAGCTCAGGTAGGGGAGGTCGCAGTTGTCAAAACCGGTGGCGAACTCGCAGATGAGCTTTAAGTCCCCGGCCTCCCGCAGGGCCTCCTCATTCATGGGGGACTTGTTGGCCACGATGATCTCCGCATCCCGGGTGCGCTCCCGCACCTCCTGGGCGCTGACGGTATTTCGGTAGATGGTCACCTCCCCCAGCTCCTCAAAGCAGTCCACGGGGATATCGGGACCTACACTGTTTCGTTCCAGGACGACGATCTTCATGCGTACAGCTCCTCCAT
>JAEEGL015615799.1_pt1 | contig 10030 bp, 9 predicted proteins | sample 9134231 | NCBI WGS metagenome assembly JAEEGL01 (sample SAMN16246548, study PRJNA631951) | gut metagenome | biome: gut microbiome; feature: rumen; material: fiber-attached | host: Bos | place: Iran: Karaj | collected 2018-10 | reverse complement strand
TCATTGCATAAAGCAACAAGCTTCGTAGAGTTTACAGGTTCATTCTCCCAGATGATTGAAAGGAAGCGGTATTCCATAGCTCCTAACCGATATAGTTCCATAACATGATCCTCCGATTGTTGGTCTAATGCATTAGTCCTTGCATGAAGTCTACATCGCTAGACCAACAATGTCAACATCTTTTTTAAAAAATTTTTTATGCTGTCTTTTCACGGATGATCTTGTTATCTACAAAACTTATTTCTTTCTTATAAACACTTTTCCGATTTCATCTTACTTTCCGCCAGAATTCAATCACAGTCCGAAAGCGTGAACGGCACTTTTAGCGGCGCAAACAACATAAGTTCCCGCCTTGGAATCATGCTAGAATATATACATGGAACTTAATGTATTTGTTATTGACGATGATCATTCTGTCACCGAGCAGCTGCCCTGCCTCGTGCGCAACTGGGCTGCGCACCGCAACATGAATGTCAACATCGTGACAAAGAACGATCTCAGCGAAGTCACTCCCACACTGGTCTCTGCATTTGATCTTGTTATGCTTGATATCGAGATCGGTGAAGAAAACGGCATTGAGTTTGCCAGATCGCTGAGAGATCTTGGAAGCGATGCCACTATAGCTTTCATAAGTAACTTTGAACGGTATGCTATTGAAGGCTATTCCGTACATGCTGTCTCATACCTTCTTAAGCCTTTGAAAAAAGATGCTGTCGAAACTCTTCTCGATGAAGCCGCCACAAGGACCGGGGACATTTCTTCAAACAACATCCGTATATCCCAGAACGGCCGGTACAGGTTTATTTCCACCCGCTCTATTCTCTATATCGAGGTCTTCAATAAGAAAGTCACGTTCCATCTTACCGATAAGGAAGAGTCATTCTATACCACGATATCCGGTCTGGAACCGCAGCTGGCAGGAACCACGCTTGTCCGCTGTCACCGGAGCTATATAATCAATCTGGAATATATACAGGAGATCGGTTCAAATTACATATCGCTGTATCAGGTTGATACAAAGATCCCGATCGGCAGATCATATCTGCCTTCTGTAAAAGCGCAACTGTTCCAGAAAAGGGGCTTGTGACGCAATGGAATTCAATTTGTGGACCGTCGCTGAAATCGCAAGCAATGTTGTTGACTCAGCACTTATAATCCTGCTGGCATCCTCTGTTTTGAAGCTTCGCCTCCAAAGCAAGTGGTTTTATCTGGCGTCCATAACCATTCTCAGCATCATATGCACACTTGCGAACATGTACTGCACTTCCCTTTCCCAGATGCTCATGGTCCTGTGGATATTCCTGTTCGCATTCCTGCTGCTGTTTACGGAAGGGTCACTGAAACTCAAACTAATCTGGTCCCTTCTTACGCAAGTGATTTTCTTCGGTGTAGACATGCTGTACACCAGCATATTCTTCCGCATAATGTCCGACGTACCGATCGAAGAAATGATGAATCCCGGTCCGTACCGTCTGTTCAATATGATCGTACGGGCAACACTTTTAACGATCATCGTTGTGCTGATCAGGAAAAAAGCAGTTTTCTCCAGGACATCCTTTCAGCACTCTCTGCTTCTGATCATTTGTCTGATTCTGTCTTTCGTTTCGTTATTTCTTCTCTTACGGCTTTACAATACATACAGCGTATCCAGCGCTTATATGCTTGTCAGCACATCACTGGTATGCCTGAGCAATATCGTGTACACTGCGCTCTTTCTCTCTCTTGTCGACCGGAACGAGACTATCCGCGAAAACTCACTTGTCATACAGCGTCTTGAAAGTGACAAGAAACACTTTGATACGATGAATCAGTATTATGAAGAGCTGTCCATATGGAAGCACGATATGAAAAAACACCTTCAGGCTCTGCTGTCCATGACAGGTTCCTCTGATGGCAGCAAAGAGCTTTCAGCTTATGTCTCCCAGATCGAACAGGGTCTGGAACAGACACCGACTTTTATACACACCGGCAATCCGATGTTCGACAATTTGCTCAGCATATACTGCAACAGAGGAAAAAACTGCGGCATCAGGATCACACTGGATCTTGTTGTTCCTTCACTTGATTTTATAGATCCCGCAGATCTGTGCAGCATCATCGGGAATATGTGGGAAAACGCACTTGAAGGATGTCAGAGGGCACAGCAGCAAGGGATATCCGATCCTTCAATCACTTTTCAGACCTACGTAAACGCAAATCACTTTATCCTGGATCTCACAAACACTTCCACGACTTCGCCATATACAGAACTCCATTCTTCAAAAACAGGATCCGGCCACGGAGTAGGACTGAAATCCATACAGAAACTTACGGATCAGTATCACGGCGTCTGTGATTTTCTGCCTAAGGAAGGCTCATTTACAGCGCGCATCGCCCTTCCCGTTCATACCGAATCAGCAGATGCACTTGACAGCTGTGTAGTATTCAACTGGAGAAGTGATATGCTCACCGAATAAAAGCGCATCATATCTGCACACCTGTTTCGTAAAGAGTTGTCTCTCTCCGTTATATTCATAAAAAAGATGCTATCTGGTAACTTCCGGCAAAACTGCTGCCTGCGTTACAAATAACATCTGTTTTTTTTAAACTCTATAAAACTGTAGTGAAATACTGATTTTATGTAGTAAAACTGTTGAATACTGCCGAAAACACGAACCAGCCGTCGGTACATTCTATAGCGTAATAGTACCCGTATTTTTCCATTATTGACGCAATATTTTTTCAGTCCGTATCCATGTTCGATGTCCTGGCTGTCACTTATTACCTGATTGTTCTCAATGACTATTACACAGCTTCAATATGCCGAAAACCCGCCAGTTTATAATTGACGGGTTTCCTTTTACAAAAGAGAGATCAAACAATGAATCATTTGCATTATTTATAGGGGCCAATGCGTTGTGCATTCTTCCGCATTACACAGTAAATTGTCGCAGCAAGCTTTATGTTGCTTCAGTTTCATCAGTATTAATAATGCTTATAGTTTATGGCTGAATTTCTCCCTTATAAATACATGTTAGTATCTGTCGATCTGTTCCGGTCCCGTCGCAATCTACTCGTTCAAGATGAAGAAGTACGCTGTTAAATCCTTCTAGTTCATCTGTATCTTTTCCGGTGATCTCAAGTCCGGTGATCTCAAGAGGCACGGTATCTAACTCTAACGGACCTTCGTAGACTTTAACCAGCGTTATAGTGCATGAAATACCATTAAATTGCAATCCCATTTCATCTTCGTTTGCTTCCCTTACATATGCAACAGTTAAGCCGTAATCCGACATATAGCCTTGAATGATAGGAACATCCTTATTCCATCCGTTTTTCAGGACTTTTTCTATCTCAACATCTTTTTTGTTTATAATAAAACGATATGTTTTTCCTTCTTCAACTTTTTTAGCAAGCTCGTCTCCGAGATAGATCTCGGAAGGACTGTCCTGAAATCCCTGAACTACAGCTATACGGGGAATTACATCATCCTTACTTGTATCCGGCAGGATCTCAAGTACAGTGGCGGTGAAACCTCCATGAATAGTAGCTTTGTTAGTATAATCAGCTATTATCGAGTAGCATTCCAGCAGATACGGGTACGGGTCTATTTTGGTACCGTCTTTGTCTATAAGTTCAAAATGCAGATGTGCACCGGTGGCGTTTCCTGTCATGCCTGCTGTTGCTATCTGCTGACCTGCTGTCACTTCCTGTCCTGTTTCCACAAGAAGCGAATCACAATGTGCATACAGTGTCGAATAGCCATTATGGTGGTCTATTACCACATAGTTTCCATATCCGTCATTGTCATCCGATGCATGTGTGACTGTTCCGCTGAGAACAGAATATATGGGAGTCTTGAACGTTCCGGGGCCGATCAGAAGATCCATGCCGCGGTGATTGGTTTCATTAAATGCTCTTTGTATAAACCTTATCTTTGACAAAGGAATATTAGCAAACTGCAGTTTTCCTGTCTGACTGTCATCAGCAGATGTATGGTCATAATATGAAGAATCATCACGCTCAGAACTGGGGACATAGAAGGTCCCGATTTCTCCGCCCTTCTGGATAAATGAATACAGATCTGAGATGTAATCGATCAGATAAGGAACCCTGGCACACAGTGTCCCGATCTGTTTCTCATTATTGATCACTGCAGTATCCATATAAGGGTCAGATGTCAGGCCAAGATTCAGATATTTCAGTCCTGCCTCTCTCATTCTGGCAATAGGTGACAGACTGATTTTTGATTCTTCTGTCAGCATGATATTGAGCGTTGTCAGGCTGGGCATATTGAGCAGTCCGCTGAGATCATAATCTCCGTTTATATAGATCTGCTCTATAGCTGTAGTCGCCAGAGGAGAAAGATCTCCTGATTCGCCTATCAGCGATAGATAGGCAATGCTTGTGTTGCCTGAAAGAGGGGAAAGATCCCAGTTTAGTGCCCCTTTAAGAGTAAGCCTTTCTATTGAACAGTCGGCATCGGGAACGAGTCCGTCTGCGGAATTGATATCCACGGTACTGTATGTTCCTTCCTTAAGGAAATCCAAAGCTTTCGGTTCGTCAACAGATACGTTTATAACTGCCCCGTCATTGAAAGTGAGATGCTTAGGGCTTGCGGTCAGCACAAAGTCTGTCTGTACCCTGACAGGGCATGTTATTTCTCCGATAGAAGGAGAAGAAATAAAGCATTCGTAGCCATCGCTTTCGGGCAGTATCAGTTCTTTAAGGTTTCCTGCGGTCTCAACGCGGATGACCTGAAAATCCTTACAGTCTGCAAGCCCGCTCAGATCAAGACTGATATCTTTCTTATCGCTGCAGGTCAGCGCAAGTTCTTTAAGCGGAGTGCTGCCTTCATAATAAGTGACAGTATTCTCGGATGATTCTATCTTTCCTGAAGCTAGGATCTGATACTCATTTTCGCCTATCTTTATCGTTCTAGCAGTCATCTTGGGGTCTGTCATAAGGCTGACTGCGACGCAGACTGCAGCAGAACAGGATAATATAAGGATCCAGAAAGCAGGTTTTTTGTAGTTGAGAACAGCTTTGACTCTGCTCTTTACGCTCGTTTCCCCAAATGCCAGCGGACAGGATGTTATCCCGGGCCTTCTGATGCTGCAGTCCAGAAGAGCCTGGGAATATGATGCTCTTTCTTCTGCTTTCAGATTCCGGACAACTTTCTCATCGCAGGCATATTCTATATCTCTGCAAAGACAGATGTATGCTATCCATATAAGAGGGTTGAACCAGTATACGGAGAGCAGTAGGTATCCGAGCGGTTTGCACCAGTGGTCTTTTCTGGCAAGATGGGCTCTCTCGTGCGCAAGTACGCTCTGCAGATGCTGCTTCTGAAGAGAGGAGGGAATATATATTCTGGGTCTGAATATCCCAAGAATAAAAGGAGAGGGCGGTCCGTCACAGAAATAAACGTTATCATCCATACGGACAGACCCGGTAACGGATCTCCTGAGCCTCATATAACTGACCAGCATATAGATGAGCATGACAGTCAGACCTGCAAGCCATATGACTGTAGCTGCTGACAGCTGTTTTTCCGGTGCTGCAGCTACCGTGTCGGCGGTCTGGGCATACTGGATCAGCACAGGGTTCACAGTGTGATCTATCACGGATATGCCGGTATCTACAGACGGAGCATCAGTCGGCCCGGTTCCCTGAACGACAGGCTGCACACTGTGGAGCCTGCTCAGTGATGATCTGACTGAAAATGGGATCATAAGCCTGACAGCTACCAGAGACCACAATGAACACCTCAGCCATTTAGGGGCTCCTGGAAATGCGGTACGGAACAACAGAAGAGCGCATACCAGCCATCCTGCCGTAATCCCCATATTCAGGATTTTAAAGAATATAGTGTCTATCATTTTTCTTTACCTTTGTAGGAGTCGATCAGGCTTTGTATTTCCTCGATCTCATCTTCGGACAGTTTGTTCTGCGAAATAAATGCTGCGATGAAGGACGGAAGAGATCCTTTGAAGGATTCGTTAATCAAATGTTCACCCTGCTTTGTGTTGAATTCTTCGCGTGAGATCATGGAGATCACGATCCCGTCTTCATTTTTGAAGATCCCGCGATCACATAGTTTTTTAAGCACTGTGTACGTAGTGGATTTCTTCCATTCCAGCTGTTCCCAGCACAGTTGTACCAGTTCTCTTGAAGAAAGCGGTTCGTTCTCCCATATAATATCCGCAAATTTGGACTCAATATTACCAAGCTTCATGGTTTTCCTCCTTGGTCTACTTCCAATAGACTAAAGTTAGTCTATCACTTATAGACCGTGAATGCAAGCATTGATTTCAAAGAATGACTATATCAAACTGCCATTTCACTCCATTTTTGTGAGCCGGTAATTTTACTGATGTTAGAATAAAAGATAATACATGTTTTATGAAAAAGATCTGGCGGCAATTCTCCAGATCTTTTTGTTTATAACGCTTTCCTTTTGTACGGAACCTGATGGATTCCTACGAGCACTTTCTTTCTCGGTACATTTTCTTTGCTCATTAATTTAGTGATAAGGATCCACCTCAGATAATAGCTGTGCCGGGTCAATGGCAGTCCCCGTTTTATCATGCAATTCGAAGTGCAGATGAGTGCCTGTCGCATTTCCGGTATCACCCATCGTAGCAATCGATTCTCCCGCGTTAACGGTTTCATTTTGTTGAACCAGAATACTCTCACAATGAGCGTATACCGTGTAATATCCGTTTCCATGGTCAAGAATTACATAATATCCCCATCCATCTTCCTGATATCCAGTCTCCGCCACCTTTCCGTCTGCCACAGCTAGAATATCAATACCCGGCAGTCCCCAAATATCGATTCCCTGATGTTTCACGGCATTATATCCTCGTGATATTCCACCTCCTGCATGCCCTGACGGGAAACAGGAAAAAACGAATGGCTGTTCCGTATCATATGGTTTTTCGTCCATCACAGCCTCGGTATTAGTATGCTGCGCAGGCTCTGGAATCCGGAAGGTAACCTCCCATCTTCCCTTGATAGCTGTGTCGTAAGACCAGAAATCCGCCTTTAGCCTCGCTCCATCAGAAAGAACTTGCTCCGTAAGTATATATTCCTGATACATCACAGTTTGATCGTCATTAAACCAGTAGTAACTGCACTCATACATTTCTGCCGGGAAACGTGCGTGACCGCCTGTTTTAAGTGGATCGTCATAAGCAATCTGGAGATGAACCTTACCGGCAATGACCCCTGCTCCTATGATTCGAACGCCGTCCAAAGGGGTGGAAAGCGTACCATCGATATCTAGTACTTCTACTGTCCGCGTATCTTCTGATGAGGCTGCACTATTTCCGCCTGCACCTGTCCATATCACTGTTTTTGATTTTGCTTCTGAAATTAGCGCCTCTTCGGGAATCTTGATTTCATACTCCGTCATTTCCTCCTGATTGGTACGAAGCTCATTCACGAAAAAAGTTACTTTATCTCCAATTGGTACGGATACTGAATCATCCCACCAGAGTTTCACCAGGAAGGTCATTTCTCTGCGATCTGCATCATAGGAGATCCGTCGGCAACTAGAAGAATAAGACGATCCCGCAAAACGAATCCCATAACTGTCATATAAAGAGGTCGTCTCATCTATCCGATCTTCACTAACATCACGAATAGAAATATAAGCTGACATCTCGTTTTCGGTAACATTACAGGATACCACTTCCATCTGGATTCCCTGATCCTCTGATTTTTGTCGAACAGGCTTCAGGACTTGTGCTGAACTGGGTGACACTACATACAAAACATCATATGCAGTGCGGTTTCCCGACGCAGCAAGAACTGGTACGGAAAACACAAACAGGAGTACTGCTATTAAGGGCAGCACCGCCACCATCGCTGCGATCCTCCCCCAGGACATCTTCTTATGAAGCTTGATCTTTTTGTCAGGCAGTAAGTTACTGCACTCTTCAAGGTACCTGTCATCTATCAATCCGATTGCATCAGCCAAATCTTTACCGTTCATCATACGACCTCGCTTTCTTCGAGATAAGATCTCATTTTTTTTCGCATTCTCCAAAGCCTCGTCTTAACATAAGATCTCGTACAGTGCATATTTTTACTGATCTGGTCAATGGAATCAAAAAACCAATAACGCCTTACAAACATAGTTCTGTCTTTCGGAGACAGTTCATCAAGAAATCTCTCGATGCTCTCGACTACAGATCTCATCTCGACTTCTTCTTCCAGAGAAGCCTCGGAAGAAATGCATTCTTCTAATTCTTCATAAACAAGGGACGTTTTAGGAGAAGTCCTCTTGTTCGCGTGCATTGTCCGTATCTTTTTGCAGGAAAGATTTCTTGTGATCCTTCCGAGATAAATGGCTAGATTGTTTGGTCTGTTAGGTGGAATGCTTGTCCATGCACCTAGCCAGGTGTCATTCAGTACTTCTTCAACGTCTTCATCATCGGAAAGAATATTTGACGCAATTCTTCTGCAATAGGCCTCATAACGCGCGGAAAGTTCGTCGCAAGCTTCTTCTTTTCTTTCCCAAAGCATAGAAATGATCCTGCTATCTTCCATGCTGCACTCCTTTCCACTCTTTTCCTATATAGTACCTTAATCATTGAATGTGGTCACATAACCAGTTATAAAATACAATTTCCAGGGTAAATAAACGCTGATTTTGCACCCGGAAACCGCAGTTTTTTAAGGCGGTCATATATTTTGTCGAGAATGAGTAGGAATAAGAAAGAGGAATACGCGCTCTTTCTGAATAAAAATAGCCAGATAGAAAAGCTTTTACTGTCTGTATAACACGACAGTACAATCAACTTTTCAATCTGGGGCAGAAAAACCTTTCAAAATGGGCTCTCTCATTTCATATATAGTAGAGGGATCTTTTCGGAGAAACCAGAAAAGGATCTTTACTGTCCACAAAACGCGACAGAAGGACATTGTTTTCAATCTGGGGCACAATAGGCTTAATTTTTAGCCTTTCTCTGTTCATATATAGTAGAGGGACTATTTGTTTAGGGGTTCGGATTCCCAAGGGGTGACGCCGGAAAAGCACCTACTGTCCGCATAACGCGACAGAAAACAAATTTTCTTAAATTTTTGAAAAGAGGGGGGCATTATTTGACCTCTCCCATTGCATATATAGTAGAGGGATCTTTTTGGAAACCTCTGCTGTACATTGACAATTGAATATGCAAGCACTGAGACATCAGTTCTGGTGATAGCCACTTGTGAGGTACGCCATGATCCTCCAGCCTTGGACAAGGTAACGGAGGGAGGAGCGAGAATCCCGTCACAGACCATGAGACAGCTTCTCATGTAGGCGATGACAGCCAGGATGATAATGGTACTCCCGGAAACGGCTCGGAGAGATCCTCGGAGGGGTGAGATTCCCGTGATGCGGATACGCTGTCCGCAACTCAGTGGCTTCCCGGTTGCAGGGGCGAGGAGGAACAAACTGCAAAACTGATTATTTAAACCAAGCGAAGAAACAGAAACGTGGAACGAGTATTATCCACAGAATTATCAGAACGAGAAAACCACGCCAAGGGAGCAGTGTTTCTAACTGTAAATGATCAGCCAATTGTTTGTTGCTCCCGTTATCCCTGTACTTAGCAGCACATCGCCAGATGTGTTTTTTTTGTACTCAAAATCAGGTGTCATTTTTGAGGTTTTTATCTCATCTAAGACTATGAATGCAAAAAAGGTACAGACATATTACCCAGTTATAAAAAATTATTTCCAGGGGAAATAAACGCTGATTTTGCACCCGAAAAGCACACTTTTTAAGGAGACTCCAGATTTGCCGAGAATGAGTAAGAAAAAGAAAGAGGAATACACACTCTTTCTGAATAAAAAAAGCCGAATAACATATAACCCTGTTTGCTTAAAATGTCAGAAAGATTGCAAACAGAGCTTCAGGGCGGTCTTGTTGGCTTGCAATAAATATCAGAAAAAGGAGAGATGAATTGAACTATTTGGAAATGCAAGAAAAAACAGAATTGATTCTTCGAAACTACGATGATATTGAAGCGGAGGAGGTTCAGTGGCTATGGTA
>JAEEGL015020623.1_pt1 | contig 10030 bp, 7 predicted proteins | sample 9134231 | NCBI WGS metagenome assembly JAEEGL01 (sample SAMN16246548, study PRJNA631951) | gut metagenome | biome: gut microbiome; feature: rumen; material: fiber-attached | host: Bos | place: Iran: Karaj | collected 2018-10 | reverse complement strand
TCATATAAAAGCGATGTATCGTCATATTTAAGCAAACCGGTATCTGAGGCTGTTCCTTGGAGCGGAAGATTCTCAAAATCAATTTTTTTATGAACTTGTTTACAGTATTTGACGGCATCCGTCGCAAGCCTTGAAGAACTGTTGTCTGTTGCTCCGTAAAACTGTCTGCCTGCTATATAATGCGCAAAAAAGTCGTCCCAAGTTGCGTATTCGTTTATAAGAGATTCTACAATCGGTGCCGCACGCTGAAGGGCTTCTTCTTCGGTAATATAACCGGCACTTATACTCCAGCGCAAAAGATTGATACAACGGGCTTTGTCCCATGCGCTTATAGCAAGAGGACCAAGTCTGTCCTTTATTGAATAGACGTAAAACAGACGAGTACCTTCTGAACCAGTAAGACATTCTTTTGAAATGATCTCAATGGGTTTAAGGTTTTCATTTTTATCGATAAGTCCTGAAAGAAACAAAAAAGTGCCGTTATGTCCGTGGGCAAGTAAATCATCTATTTGTGAAATCAATTGTTCATAATTGGTTATATCCCATGAATTTTTTAATATGAAGCGGCATTGCTTGCCTACATCTTTACCGTAATTGAATGAAGTAACATTAAGTTCATTCATCTGCGCCATAATTGAAGAAAAAGCACATGCATACCGTTCGGTATGTTCTTTGTCAAATTCAACGCTTTCGTTGCAAAAAACAGAGAAGGTTATAAAAACAATAAGACATAATGAAAGTATTTTTTTGTTCATAAAAAAAGTCTACAACAAGAATTTTGTTTTATCAACAGATTATTGGCTTTGTTTTATATCAAGCAGAATCATCTGCGGGGTTTCTACACCGTTGAATGTATTCCTGTTGATGTTGAACACTATATCCACATAAGAGCCGATGTCAAAATCTCTTTTAAAGCGTTCAGCACCGCTCCATAACAGGGCGGGCCATTTTGTGCTGCCGCATGAGAGAGTAAGTTTGAGGTGCGACGCGTCTTTGCCGATTAAGTCGGCGGCAAAGATTTTAAGCTTTTTTGCGAGGAACACCAGCTGCGGGTTACATTCGCCGTAGGGCTCAAAGGTATCAACGAGCTTAAGCAAATCCGGTGTAATATAGTTAGGTGGAAGTTCCGCATCAATGCAGAGAGTTTTTTCTTCGCCCTGCGGAAACTCCATAATTTGAGCAGCTGTTACAAGACGGTGTTCAAATTCCGCAAAATTGTTCTTGTAAAGCGTAAAACCCGCCGCAAAGTTGTGTCCGCCGTGAGCCACAAACAAATCGCTGCACTGTTCCAAAAGCTCTGTAACGTCATAACCGCGTACGGAGCGGATTGAGCCTACAAGCGTGTTGTCTTCCGGCTCAGCGATTACGATTGCAGGTACGTTGTAACACTGCGAAAGCTTGTTGGCGAGAATTCCTGTAACTCCGCGGTGAATCTGACTGTCAGCGGCAATAACGAGATTGTTATTGTATTTGGGCAGACTTTGATGAGCAGCATCATCCACCAGCGGCCATAAATCGTCGCCGAGCTGTTTTCTTGTTTTGTTAAGAACCAGAATTTCATCAGCAAGTTTGTTACGCTCCGTTTCGTCAGGTTCCAAAAAGAGCTTGATGGCAATTTCGGGCTGTCCGAGCCTGCCCGTGGAGTTTAAAAGCGGAATAATATCAAAGGCAAGTTCTTTACTGGCTGTTCTTTTTCCGAGCAACTTCTGTTTTGAAAAAAGCTCAAACAGTCCTTCGCGCAGTTTGCCGGTGTTCATTGACTTTAGACCGAGCTTTACGATAATTCTGTTTTCGTTTTTAAGCGGCATAAGGTCGGCGATGGTAGCAATTGCAGTTAGTTGCAGGTCTTTTTCATTGTTAGTATAAAGGTTGTTTGTTCTTTTTTGGATGAACGTAACAAAAAGATTAAAGAATGTATCAAGTTCAGAAGATTCTTTGTCGGTATAGCGGGCAAGCTTGCTTTTTGGCGCGAGCCTCATAAGGCTCATGTTCTCAATGCCTGAAAATGCGGAGGCAATCTCAGGGCGTATATCGGCAACATTAAAATCAATGCCGTCACCGAATATTTTAGTAAGCATCTTAAGCTGCAGAGGCGCATCCCAGACGAAAATCTGCTGTCCGCTCAAAAAATCTACCAGGCGTGTATCGTTTATTGAGATTAGATTAGGAATGAGGGTTTCACTGATTCTTGCGGTTTCGCAGCAGTTTACTGTTTTAACGCATTCAATTATGTATGAATCATTAGCAGGACGCACGTTCATAAGGCAGATTTGCTGCTTGTAAAGGTCGCTTTTTGCAAACTGAAGGGCACTGATCAGTTTGTAGGTAACACCGCAGCCTGCAAGATCCTTGAACGGATAGCCGCAGTTTTCTACTTTAGGGTTTATGATTATTGCCTGTTCGGGAATTTGTTCCTGCGGATTATGATGGTCAACAACTATAACATCTATGCCGAGCTCTTTTGCTCTTTCAATTTCGGCATTGTTGGTAATTCCGCAGTCAACTGTGATGATGAGCGAGCCGTAGTTTTGCGCAAATTCTTCAACCGCCTGCATGGAAAGCCCGTAGGAATCATTGCCGGAAGGAATGCGCCATGAAACGTCTATTCCCATGTCCTTAAGGCATTGGTAAAGAATTGTTGTACTTGTTATGCCGTCTGCGTCGCGGTCGCCGAATATGAGGACTTTTTCGCCTTCGTCAACAGCACTGTAAATGCGGTCAACGGCGTCTTCCATCTGGTCAAACAGGAAGGGGCTGTGGAGGTATCGGGAATCTTCTTCCAAATAAAAAAGAATGTCGCTGCTTTCGGTAATTCCGCGACGGGCTAGAATCGACGCGGTAAGCGGATCGCAGTCAAACCTGTCGTGCAGTTCTTTTACAACTTCGCGTGCAATTTCTTTCTTTTCCCAAACCATGCGGGTATCGTATCACATTATTGATTAAGTTTCTACCTGTTTATTTTATTGTCAAAAGCGGTTATATTTAAATAAAGAAACAAAATAATAAGGAGAGACTTGTTATGATTCAGATTTTTACGCATACGAATTCTTTTAATAAGGATAAAGGAAAAACCAGATACTGCTTTAGGAGCGTACCCGACCAGACACTTGATACAGAAGATCTTATCAAGGAAATTGTTGATTATAATTCAACCTTAACCGAAGCAGATGTACGCGCGATGCTCACTGTTTTGAATGATAAAGTAACTCAGTTTGTAAAAATGGGCTACAAGGTTGAACTTCCGTTCGGTTATATATGCAACAAGGCTAAAGGTACGGCCGAACATGTGAATGACAAATTTATTCCCGGAAACGGCAACCATTGTTTTGTTCCTGAATTTCATTTTAAAAAGGAATCTGTACAGGCAATGACAAAAGACGCTGCGTTCAAAAATGCCGGATGCGGTTACGCCATTCGTCCTGTAATTACGGAACTTTATTCCATAAAGAGTGATGCAACACCAATCGCAGCACATTCTTTTGCCGCAGGAACAATGCTCAGGGTCAGGGGAAGAAATCTTTTGCTTAAACCGGACGACACCCGTCAGGGTATTTTCCTTGTGGACAGTGAACACCATCAAATACGCATAGAATCATATCACCGGATAGGAACAAGAATTGTTGAAGGTGTTATTCCCGCAGTGAGCGCAGGAAACTACGAGATAAAAGTAGTAACAAAGCCCGGCATTGAACGGTATGAACAATACTTGTTTTCAAAGACAGTGGAAATAACCGCCTGAGAAAAAGACTTATACAGTCTTTGAATAAAATCCTGAAAGTAATAATTTATAGTTAAAACAGTCTGATAATTGTTTTAAAATAGTCTATTACAAAATTTAAAATAGACTAAAAAAATATATAAAATAGTCTACTTTAAAAGTTAAAATAGTCTATTAGAAAAGTTAAATTAGACTATAAATAAAATTAAAATAGACTATTTTAAAAGTGAAATCAGACTATTACAAAAATTAAAATAGATTAATTTAATTATCCTGAAAGTAAGAAAAAGCTTTTTACAGTTGCTTAATTCAATTTATCCAAAGGACTGATTAATCCGTTACCCGAACGGTTAAGAAAGAAAACACTATGAAAATCCATAATCTTGTTGTAGAATATAGAAATGCCGAATACCGGCAGGGTGATAACAGGAAAACTTGAAAAAAATATGAATATGAAACTTAAAAAAGTATTGTTAGTGTTTTTATTCTCTATCGTTGTAAATTCCTTATTTGGAACAGAAATCCAATATAAAAAAGGAACATCTAAAAATACCTTATTTAATGAGTTTAAGAATCTTCAATATAAAAAAGATGATAAATATTACGTTTTACTTGATAGTAATAATTTAGAACAGATAGTTTTTTGGATAGATAACGATGTTGGATTATATTATGTTAAAGAAATCAGCAAATATTATACTGACGAAGAAATTTATTCAGAATTTCAAAAGAAAAAAAATGATCTTCAGAAAACATACGGAATCCCAAACAAAGAAGAACAAAAATCAATTTTTTGGAAAATTAAAAATAATGATATAGAATATATATGGATCTTTATTCAAGATTATGATGGTAAAAAATTTAAAATAATGATGGAAGTTCAATTCAGTAATAAAGAAGCGGACTTCTAATATTTTTGTCATAACAAAGGTTCGTAGCAGACAGCGGGTCGACCCCGCTACGGTATAACCAGTTGTTATGTGGACGCCCGCACAGGGGCGCTTTTGTGGAGAAATAAATGAAAAGATTCTTTTTGATTATGATTCTGCTTCTTGTAAGCGGAATAACTTCTGTTTTTGCAGGTTCTATACACAAGGTAACTCTTGGTGAAGAAGATGAATCTGTTATTTTCTTTAATGACAGCGAGATTTATTTTATGCTGCCTTATGAAAAGAAAATGATGAAGCTCGATAGAAAGCTTCTTGCCTATGACAAAGACGGATTCTTGAAGCTGACTTTTAACGGACGCCAGGCTCTTATTATTGACGGTCAAAATATGAAGCAGCTTTTTGCTAACTTTCGTACAGACGGAAAAAATAAATATGACCGTTATGCCAATTCAGAAGACTCCACAGGTGAATATTCACCTTTTCACAGCTATAATGTAAAGTCCATTTCTGCCTCTTCCAGCTTAAAAGAAAAACAGTACGGACAAGATATTGTTTATGCGCCAATCAATCTTTTCAGAGCTTTTGAAGTTGGCTGCAAATGTCACCCTTACTGGTGGAACAATGCTCATATTCCGTGGGTTGAAGGAGCAAAAGGAAACGGCATAAACGAAACAATTTCCATTGAATTTAATAATCCAGTTTACGGCTTTTCAATTCTCAACGGATATGCAGATGTTCAGAACATGAAGCTTTTTAAGGAAAACAGCCGCGTAAAAAAGTTGAAAGTAGAAGATCTTACAAACAAATTAGAATACACTATGAATTTTGAAGACAAGGTTTACTTCAATTACCTTGAGCTTTCAAAACCTTCTAATTCAATAAAGCTTACAATTCTTGAAGTTTACGAAGGAACAAAATATCAGGATACCTGTATCTCTGCTTTGATTGAAAATACTAGAGCTCCTTCAAAAGAGAACTGGGAAACAAAATATTTTGAAGACTACAAAGCCCGCTGTTCCTATTCAGATGATACCACTCTTTTTAATAAATATTTTGAATATGTTTCCCAGCCTTCAGGCAATTCTTCAATTTATGAGAAAACAGAAACCGTAAAAAAGGCGGTAAATCTTTTCAATAGAGATTACTACTGGTTAGATGCTTATAATGCTACCATAGGAGCATCAGAAAAATCAGACAGCCGTTATGTAACGCTTACTTTTACACTTAATAGAGAAAAATATGATTCCCAGAATGCTGATATGTATATCGACCAATACGGTTATAAGCACTTGAAGCTTTTTGATAAGAACATGAAGCTTGAACATCATTTTACTATTATTGATACATATACTGCCAAAGTAAATGACAGTGAAAACGAGTGGCTTTCTGAACCGAATACATTCCGCTATGCTTTTTTTGAGCATAAAACTGAATTGCTTAAAGATGATAAAGAAGCAGTTGCAAAATATTTTTCTGACTCTTCCTTTCTTTTCAACAATGGCAATAACATTGAAGCGTACAAAGCTTCGTCTTATCTGAAAGAAGGAAAGACCTCTTATGATGCCGAAAACACTGCTAAAATCTATAATATGATGACAAAAAGAGAGATAGCCTCGTGGAGTTCTCAGATACGCCCATGGGTTGAAGGCAAGAAAGGTGATGGAATTGGCGAAAGCTTTGAATTTGATACTACTTTTCCGAAAGGAGGTTTACCATTAGATATCCGCATTCTTAACGGATACGTTGATCCTTTAAAGCCACATCTTTTCAAAGAGAACAACCGCATCAAAAAAGCACTTCTTGAAACAGATACTGGCATCAAAAAAGAATTTGAATTCCGTGATGAAGTTGAGTTTACCCAGATTATTCTTCCAAGTGATGTAAAGCATATAAATCTCACAATTCTTGAAGTTTATAAGGGAACAAAATATCAGGATACCTGTATAACTTCTGTGGAAGTTAACAGAAAAGAGAGCGAAAGATAAATTACTGAAAAACGTATTAAAGTAACATAGTTTTTAATAAAAATTACATAACAAAGGTTCGTAGCCGACAGCGGGTCAAGCCCGCTGCGGTACAACCAGTTGTTATGTGGACGCCCGCACTGGGGCGCAGGAATAATATGGAATTTAAAATAAATGCATATCATCGTGACATTCCTAAAGAAGAATTAATTTCTGATTTGAGAAGAGTTGCGAATGAATTAAAAACAGATTATGTTTCTCGTTCAGTTTATGAAAAATATGGAAAATTTTCTGCAACACCCTTTATTTCAAATTTCGGTACATGGATACTAACATTAAAAGAAGCAGGATTGCGAACAGATAGAAACAAAACTGAGTATAAAAAAATATCTGATACCGATTTATTGGATAATGTAAAATATGTTGCTGAATATTTATCAAAAAATGCAATAACAACATCTGAATATAAAGAATATGGACTTTATTCAATTAGTATAATTTTAGATAGATTTGGCTCTTGGGAAAACACACTTAAAAAAGCAAACTTAGAAGAAACTGGTTTTATCAAGAAAATAGACACATATGATTTATTAAAAGAAATTGAACGATTATGGATTTTACTTGGACGACAACCAACAACAACGGATTTAAAAAATGGTAATTCAAAATATTCCTTGAATTCTTTTACTAGAAGATTTGGTGGTTGGAGAAATGCATTAGAAGAATTCGTAAAATATATTAATTCCGAAGAAACAATTCAAGCAAAAGAAGAAAAATCCGTAAAAATAGAAAAAGATACAAATGTTGAAATAAAAAATGTAAAAATAAAAACTCGGCGCACTCCACGTGATATAAATGAAAGATTGAGATTTCAAGTATTAAAACGGGACAATTTTAAATGTGTTTGTTGTGGAAAATCTCCAGCGACAAATTCAAATGTAGAACTGCATGTTGATCATATCATTCCGTGGTCAAAAGGCGGTGAAACTGTAATAGAGAATTTACAAACTTTATGCTCTAAATGTAATTTAGGGAAAAGTAATATAATATAACTCACATAACAAAGCTTCAAAGCCGACAAACCGGTCAAGCCGGTTTGCGGTTTAAGCAATTGTTATAGCGACACCGCTAGTAGCGGTGAAACAGGAAGAAAAAATGAATGAAAATGTAATTAAAGAATGTCTAGATCAATTAAATCTAACCTTATCAAATGGCTTAAAAAATTCTTTGTGGGATATTCTAATTCCAATTTTAACAACCGTATTTTCTGTTGTTGTTGGTGCTTTTTTAGGAACTTGGTTAACAAGTAGATCAGAACGAAAAAAAATAATAATTGAGAATCATAAAAAGTTTTTTGAAGATTTTAATGCTTTTTTTATAAAGGTTCATTCTCTATATCAGGAAATATATAGTAGTTATAATGAGTTAATAATACGCTTAGGTTTTCCAAATTTAATTTATGATTTTTCTAAAACTCACAATCAAAATATTCCCAATTTATTACAAGCCGAATCTGAATATATAAAATATAAAAAAGGTAAACAAAAATTTCCTAATAAAACTCAATATTGGGAATTGATAAATGGTACAATACAAAAATTAAAAGATTATAATTTAATAATAGATCTTGCAAGTTCTATGAATTCAAACGCTCAAGTTTCATCTATGTTTGTTTCAAAAAAAGTTAAAAAAGCCTTTGATTCTTTGATTTTAAAAACTCAAGAAATGTCTAAAAATAATTTTGCAACATTTAATTTACATCAATATCGATTGGAAGTTTTATCTGTTTTGCAATTGATAAAAAATGAAATTGATCCAAATAAAGAACCTCTTTTTTATGAACATCAAAATTCATCATTTCAAAAAGAGGAAAATGTAAAATTAACATTATTTGCCAATTCTTTTACAATAAAAAAAATAAAAGGAGACAAAGTAGTTTTAATCAATTCCAAAGGGGATAAATATATATTTGGAAAGAACGATATAGAGACGCTATAACATGCAGTTCAAATCCGACAAACCAGTCAAGCTGGTTTGCGGTTTAACTGCGTAGTTACACGGACACCCGCACTGGGGTGCTTTTTAGGAAGAAAATGAAGAAAAATGCTGTTATAGGTTTGTTTATTATTTTATTGTTTAGTTGTTCTCAAAAAAAAGCGGAAACTAATAAATCCGAAGAAATAATTACATCAAACTTTGTTGTTGAACAACAAAATGATTTTCCATCAAAAGACAGCCCAAATTCGGATACAGAAAATGTTGTTGTAGAGGAACAAGTTGATATTCCATCAAAAGGACCAATAAATTATGAAGAAATAAAACGTCTAAGTCTATTACACTTTAATGATGAAAATGTTATTGCTCGTAATAAAGTGGAATACTATCCGGAAACAGATGTAATAAAAAACATTGAAAACTTTGATCAAAAAGAAAGCTTCTATGATTATTTCAGAAAACCATTTTCCAACATTGAACTTAATGCTTATCAAAACAATCGAATGAAGTTAAAAGAATTATTAGCTCAGTTTAATATCATTGGTTATGATTTAAGTAGCTTAAACTCAGTAAATATGTATACAACAATAAAAATACCCCGAGATGGAATAAATTTGTATTTAACAAATGTTGGATCTGATACTTATAGAATCTTTGTTATTGAAATTGTTAATGACTCTGACGAATATAAATCATCTTTATCTTTAAATTCTTCACAAGAAGATATTATAGAATTACTAGGTGAACCGAATTTCTATACTGATGATAATTCAAATTTTATTTTCTCTTCGCTTAATGATTTACACCAATTAAATATTTCTTTCGAAAATAATAAGATAGAGAAGCTTCAGTATATTGTTTGGGAAGATATATAATTCATTAATTCTAAGAAGTTGAATAAATAAGAAACTAATAGAAAGCAAGTCAAGCTTGCTTTCTATTAGTTATTTGACTTTAGGGTGAAACTAGGAAGCGGTAGAACGCGACATTCGTCGCTTAAAGTTGTTCACAAAATAAAAAAATTTTGCTTTTGTAAATGAAACAGTATATTCTTTAAGAAAAGTAAGGAAGATAGTATTGTTTAGGAAATAATTTCGTGTAACAAAGGTTAGTAGCCGACAGGCAGTCAAGCTGCCTGCGGTACAACCAGTTGTTATACGCACAGCCCACTGGGCTGGTAGAGGAAGTAGGTACGAGACATTCGTCACTTATTTAAATCAACAGGGATTATGTGAAATAAAAAGTGGAGGTATAAAAATGAAAAAAAAGTCGTTAATTACAGTATTGATGATTCTATTTACCTTGGTTTATACAGAAGTTTTTGCTAATTCAAATATTTCGTTGAATAATGGGAAAGAATACACAGGAAAGGGCTTTGTTTTTACTGATAAATTAAAGATTAGAAATGCACCAAATCTTCAATCAGAAAAAACAGGCACCTTGGAATTCGGAGATGTCATTAC
>JAEEGL014696433.1_pt1 | contig 10030 bp, 7 predicted proteins | sample 9134231 | NCBI WGS metagenome assembly JAEEGL01 (sample SAMN16246548, study PRJNA631951) | gut metagenome | biome: gut microbiome; feature: rumen; material: fiber-attached | host: Bos | place: Iran: Karaj | collected 2018-10 | reverse complement strand
CCGTACAATTAAATACTTAATTATACTAACGCCTTAAAAATATCCTTGTCAAGTAAAAGATCACTCGACTTTGATCAGGAGCCTGTTGGCGTATTCACCCTCCGTTTTTTCGTATCTGATGGAAGAAGAAAAACCCCTGATTATCTTTACTGAAAGATCTTCATTTTCTTCCATGGCATTGAAGGCTTCTTTGCCGTATAAGGCCTGAATCTCAACTTCATTTTCCTTTTGGGAATAGATGACTTTGAAGTTTACTCTGTATTCATTGAGCCTTTTGATCAGAATACCCTGGCACAGTTCTTCGAATATGGATTGAATATGATTGGTTTTCAAATAGGAAATCTGATTTTTGACACAGTATTCGCTGATCTTTGAATAGGCACCATAAAAATCATATTCTTTTGAATCGATATAGATATTCAAAACTTTAAGTTTATTGATGAACTCTCTGGTCTTTTCTCTTTGTGGATTATTGAAGATCTCCTGAGGATCACCCTGTTCATAGATGCTGCCTTCATCCATATAGAAAAGACGTCTGCTGATGGTCCTAGCAAAATCCATGTCATGGGTTACTATAAGCATCGTCTTGCCCGAATGGGTAAGATCTCTGATAACGGCTTTTACTTCATCGACCATGGTAGGATCCAAGGCACTGGTCGGTTCATCGAGCAGGATGATCTCCGGATCCATGGCCAGAGTCCTGGCGATGGCGATACGCTGCTTCTGACCGCCGGAAAGCTGATCGGGATAACTGAAGGCTTTGGATGCAAGGTTGACTCTTTTGAGAAGTTCAACACTTTTTTCATAGGCTTCCTGCTTGCTTATTTTAAGGATGTCCATCTGCGGGATCATGATGTTTTCGATCGCCGTCATATGATCAAACAGATTAAAGGACTGGAAGACCATGCCGGCCTTTCGCGCTACTTTGCTCAGATCATATCCTTTTGCCGTGATCTCTTCACCATCAATAAAGATCTGACCTGATGTCGGCTTTTCCAACATATTGATGCATTTGATCAACGTTGACTTACCACAGCCTGAAGGACCGATGATGGCAATGATCTCGCTGTCGTTTATGGTCACGGAAAGATCTTTGATGATCGGATTTACCCGATAGATCTTGGTAAGATTTCTGATCTCTATCATTTTCTCTTTACCCCCTTGAGGATCTGCTCGGGACTACGTTTTCTTAGATCAAAGGCAGAATCGATCCTGTTCACAAGAACTGAAAGCAATCCTGACAAAACAAAGTAAAGGATCGTGACGACGATAAGCGGGAAGAAGGCTTCGTACGTCCTTGATCTGACCTGGTCACCGACTTTGGTCAGATCCTGAACGGCAATATAGCCGACTACGGCGGTCGCCTTGATCAAAGAAACGATCTCAGACTTGTATGAAGGCATGATGAATCTGATCGCCTGCGGCAGGATGATCCTGTAGAAAGTCTGTTTTTCACTGTAGCCCAGGGTAAAAGCGGCCTGTGCCTGGCCTTTGTCGATCGTCTTTACTGCCCCTGCCAGCATATTGAAAACAGCACAGCCAAAGGTCAAAGAAAAACCGACAATCGCGACCCAGAAACCGCTGATCGAAACCTTGCCGAAAATAATGTAGTAAAGCACCATCAGTAAAACGACTACCGGCATGCCCTGGATGATCCAGATCGAGGATCTGACCAGCTTAAGCAGTAAGCCTTCGTTGTTTCTGGTGTTTGTATAGACGATGAAGCCAAGGGCTGTTCCAAACACTATCGAAGCAATCGTAATCGCCAGTGTCGATAAGATTCCTTCGGCAAAGAGTTTCCAGCGATCTTCAACAATAAACGTGCTCCTGAAGCTGGATACAATATTCTCAAGGAAGTTACCCAGACTTCCTCCGTCGTTTCTTAACACCGCAACACTGCCGTAGATTATGGCATCAGGATCGGAAAAAATCACTGATTTGGCTCTTTCCTCAGTCCTGCCGATACCTCCGGCGGCAATATCGGCCTTGCCGGTCTGCACAGCTGAAAGAAGTCCGTCAAAATACATCTCATCGATCTTCAGCTTATAGCCATACTTCTCACAGAATAAGGCTGTAAGTTCTATCTCGTAGCCGGCGATCTGTCCGTTAAGCAGAATATTGAAAGGCGGCGAACCGGTCTGCGTGGCCAGGATGATCTCTCCATTTTCTCCGTTTAGTTTATCGATATCCAACATTCCGGTATCCGAATCATAGTTGAGCCATTTATGGTAGAGCTCATCCATCTGTCCGCTCTCCTTAAGTTCCTTAAGCAGAACATTCATCATTTCCGAAAGCTTCTGACCTTTTTCATTCTTGGCAAAGACCAGTCCGACATCAAAGCTTGTGACATGTTCACCGATCTTCATAACTTCCGGATTTTCTCTGGCAATCTCATCGATGATCGCATCATCGCCGACAAAACCGTCGATCTTATGGCCTTTAAGGGCGGCAGTCAGATCGGTATTGTTGTTGTAGTAGTAATAGACGGCATCAGGAAAAAGTCTCTTGGTCAGACCATCATAGATCGTTCCCTGCTTGATACCGATGCGCTTGTTTTTCAGATCTTCGATCGAACTGATACTGTTGCCTGCAGCGGAACTTTGACACGCAAAAAGGATCAGTGAGAGGATACTTATAAGCAAGATCTTTATAATTCTGTTTGTTTTCATATTCCTGATTACATTCTATTATCGCATATAGTCTTGTCTAAAAAAACAAGCTGATTTTTTTCAGCTTGTCTTTTACTTATTTAACGGTGATGATCTTCATGAAGTTGGCACTGCCTTCACCGGTCGGATAACCGGCGGAGAGAATAATCTGTGAACCAGGCTTGATGCCATAGGATTTAACTACGCTTGAAGCCAGTTCATCGTCGTTGGTCATGTTGTTTTCGACATATGAAAGTATCGGCTTAACACCCCAGTAGACTTCCAGCTTGCCCTGGGTCGACTTGGTGAACGTTACCGCAAAGATTGGTACAGGAGGACGGTATTTGGAGATCCTTCTGGCTGTTGTGCCGCCCTGGGTAAAGATGACGATCGCTGAGATATCCAGAGTCAGTGTCGCATCAGCGATAGCGATACCGATCGCATCCTGGATCGATTTATCATTGGTCATCTTGGCATGTTCAAGATTTTCCCTGTACGGGATGATCTTCTCGGTTGCTGCGGCAATTCTGGCCATCGTGTCGACAGCTTCAACCGGATATTCACCGGCTGCCGTTTCGGCTGAAAGCATTACCGCATCTGAACCGTCAAGAACGGCATTGGAAACATCGGCTGCTTCGGCACGCGTACAGCGCGGATTGCTGGTCATTGAGTCCAGCATGTGGGTAGCGGTGATGACAGCCTTGCCTTTACGGTTGGCGGCTTTGATGATCTTCTTCTGATAGATCGGCACATAGGCAGTCTCGACTTCGACGCCCAAATCGCCTCTGGCAACCATGACCCCGTCTGCTACTTCCAGGATCTGTTCAAGGTTATCGAAGCCTTCCTGGTTTTCGATCTTGGCGATGATCTGGATCTTCGGCTTGCCCATCTGAGTGATGATCCTTCTGATCGCCAGGACATCATCAGCTCTTCTGACAAATGAGGCGGCGATGAAGTCTACGTCATGCTCGCAGCCGAATTTGATATCTTCATCATCCTTGAGTGATATAAAAGGCATGGACAGTTTGACGCCCGGCACATTGCAGCCTTTCTTGGAAGCCAGAATGCCGTTTACTTCGACACGGCACTTCATTTCGTTGCGGTCGTTTTCCAGAACAGTCAGACGCTGCTTGCCGTCATTGACCAGGATGAAATCACCGGCCTTGACGTCGTCGAAGAGTTCCTTGCACTGGATCGTGAAACGATCATGAGTGCCCATGATATCTTCTCTTTGAATGGTGACGATCTCACCTTTCTGGTATTTCTCCTCACCTTTCTCGAAATCGCCCAGTCTGATCTCCGGACCCTTGGTATCAAGCAGGATGCCCAGATTGATGCCGTTTTCCTTTTCAACTTTTCTGACTAAAGCGATTCTTGCGGCATGCTCCTCATGGGTGCCGTGAGAAAAGTTCAGTCTTACGATATTCATACCGGCCTGTGACATTTTCAGAATCGTTTCATAATTATCCGAAGCCGGTCCCAATGTACATACGATCTTTGTTTGTTTATCTACCATATATAGTGCCCTCCTTAAATTGGAACACGCCTTAATTCTACCAGAATAAGGCTATTTCCAGCTATTTATCCTCTCAAGATATTCCTTGGTCTTGGTGTAGCCATGATAATATGACAGCAAAAGATCATCTTCATTCGATTCCAGACGTCCCACTTCCTGGATCGTCGGACGGATGATCATGGCCTTGCCGTTGCGTTCAAGCTCCTCACATAAAGCTACCTGATCTCTGTAGAGATCGTTTCTGTCCATCAGAGCTTTCAGAAATTCCGGATGACTGCCATAGATTCTTCTAAAGAGGATCTTGGCTGCATCATTGAATGTCGAATAATTGCCTTTCTTTCTGGTCAATACGACAACCAGCTTATCGCAATCATTATTCAAGGCTCTTTCTGCCGGAATCGAATCACAGATGCCGCCATCAAGATAGAGCTGGCCATCGATCTCGACCGGCGAAGTAAGACCCGGCATCGAACATGATGCCCGGCCGATCAGCTTGGCCCTTTCAGAATCATCAGTCTTCATATACTCCGGCAAGCCCGTTTCAATATTGGAAACGACAGCTTCCCATTCTATTCTGCTGGCGACAAAATCCTCATAGGAAAAGCCATACTGTACCGTGTATTCCTCAAAGACCTTATCAAGATCGACGAATTTGTGCGATGTGACCATCTGCGGTACGCCATAAAAGGAGTTGAAAGGATTCTTCTGAATCATACAGCTGCGGAAATAGCCTCTTTTTCCTGCGACATACTGATACATGTTGCAGCAGCCCGCACTGACTCCGACTACGTAGTCAAAAACGATATTGTGATCAAGGAAGCAGTCGATAACTCCCGAAGTAAAGACACCTCTGAGTCCGCCGCCTTCCAGTACTAATCCGATTTTATTCAATATACTCACCTGCTTTCTTTTTTATTTTATGAAATCCATGTCTTTGATTCTGACATAGATTGGTAGACCGATTGCCAGTACAACTATCTCACCGATAAATACCTGCAATATATATTCCGGGATCAAATTCCTGGTTTTAAGGATAAATCCAAGTTCCGTTCCGATGATCAGGCCGTTGATCAGGGCGATCATGAAGGCACTTAAGAGCGGATATTCCTTATAGCGTATGTCTCTTAATAAATATGCGCTTAAACAGGCTAGAAAGGTCGCCAGCGTGCCAAATATCACATCGACGATTCCTAATCCGCCTAGGAAGAGATTGGACAGGAGACAGCCCAGAACAACGCCCCAGAAGGCCCAGAGCTGATCAATGCTGAGCAGACAAAGGATCTCGGAAAATCTGAACTGGACAGGTCCGAAGCTCACAGGTTGCAATACTGCGCACAGTGCTACATAGATGGCAGCCAGAATTGCTACTTTTGCGATCTGCATATTCTTTTTCACATAAACAATAGTAACAGGTTCTCCCTGTTACTATTTTAATCCAATTGTGCTTTTCCGGTATAGAGCTGATAATATCTTCCTTTAAGTTTTATCAGATCTTCATGATTGCCTCTTTCAATAATCTGCCCATGTTCAAGGACGATGATCGCGTTGGCGTTTCTGACCGTTGAAAGACGGTGGGCGATGACAAAGGTCGTCCTGCCTCTCATCAGTTCATCCATGCCTTTTTCGATCAGCTTCTCGGTATGGGTATCGATCGAAGATGTCGCTTCATCAAGCACCATGACCGGCGGATCGGCTACCGCACATCTGGCGATGTTGAGCAGCTGTCTTTGACCCTGTGAAAGATTTGCACCGTTTGCCGTAAGCATCGTGTTGTAGCCCTGCGGCATTCTTTCAATGAAGGAATCCGCATTGCTTATCTTGGCAGCGGCGATGCATTCTTCATCTGTCGCATCAAGCCGGCCGTATCTGATGTTTTCCATGATTGTTCCGGAGAAGAGGTTGGTATCCTGCAATACCACACCGACCGATCTTCTAAGATCATCCTTTCTGATCTCCTTGATCGGAATACCGTCAAAAGTGATAAGGCCTTCCTGATCTTCAACATCATAGAAACGATTGATCAGATTGGTGATGGTCGTCTTTCCTGCACCGGTACTTCCGACAAAAGCGATTTTCTGTCCGGGATTGGCATATAGGGATACATGTTTAAGGATATCCTTGCCATCGACATACCTGAAGGTGACATCATCGAGTCTGATATCGCCTTTCAGTTCAATATACTGCGGCGGATCAAGCGGAATCTTCCAGGCCCAGCGTCTGGTCTTCCTGTCGGTTTCGATCAGCTCATCGCTGTTTTCCTCTACATTGACGAGTTCAATGATGCCGTAATCGAGTTCCGGTTCCTTGTTCATGAGATCGAAGACTCTTTCGGCACCGGCCAAAGACATCATGATGCCGTTGAACTGCTGGGAAAGATTGGATATCGGACCGGAGAACTGTCTGACAAACAGCAAGAACGAAGCCAGATCACCGATCTTCATCGTGCCTTCGATGCACATCCTGCCACCCGCCACTGCTACAACCGCATAGGCAACATAGGCCAGGTTGGCGTTGATCGGCATCAGCATCGAAGCATAGGCGTTGGTTCTCAGGGAATAATCATAAAGCTTATCATTGAATTTCTTGAATCCTTCAAGAGTCTCCTTTTCATGATTGAAGACCTTGATGACTTTCTGACCGGAAAACATCTCCTGGGCATAGCCGTTGATGTTTGAGACCTGCTGCTGCAGTCCGGCAAAGGTCTTTCGGGAACTCTTGGCCAGGAAGTAGGTTATAAAGAACATGCCCGTCAGCACAAAGACCATGATGAAGGCCAGTCTGACATTGATGATAAACATGAAGATAAAGGAACCGATGATCGTGATCATCGTCGTGATCAGGGTCGGGAAACCGTCGGCGATCATCGGACGGATCGTATCGATATCATTGGTATAGTAGTTCATCACTTCGCCATGGGTCCGGCGGTCAAAGAACTTGATCGGCAGCTTTTCCATGACTCTGAACAGATCCTGTCTCATCTCATTGAGCATGCCGGTAGAGACGATCGAAATCAGCTTGGAGAAAGCCAAAGAAGATATAATGCCGGAAGCATAGATGAAGATCATCAGTCCCAGCATCCTTGCGAAGCCGCTCATATCCGGGTTTTCCTTGCCGATATAAGGGACAATATAGTCATTGATGATCGGGGTGAAAAGATATGAACTCAAAACCCCGGTAAAGGAAGACAGGATGACGAAAATGATCGTTGCCGTAAACTGCAGCTTATAGTGTCTGTTGATATAGGCAAAGGTATTGGAGATCGTGCCGATCACATCGTTTGCCCTGGATGTCCTTAACTGTCGGTAATTGGTATCAGCCATTATTCCAGAGCTCCTTCCATTTGTGTATTGTACAGATCGCGATAGACATCATTGCGTTTCAACAGTTCTTCATGATTGCCGATATCACTGATCTGTCCTTCTTCCATGATGATGATGCGGTTGGCTTCCTTGACCGAACTTACCCGTTGGGCAATGATGATCGTCGTCATGCCGCCAAGCTTTTCCTTTAATGCCAGCTGGATGCGATGATCGGTATCGGTATCGACAGCGCTGGTCGAGTCATCAAGGATGATGATCTTAGGGTGCTTGAGCAAAGCTCTGGCAATGCACAGACGCTGCTTCTGACCGCCGGAAACATTAACACCGCCCTGACCGAGATCGGTCTCATATTTCTTAGGCATGTTCTGAATGAACTCATCAGCCTGGGCATAGCTGCAGGCTTCAACGATCTGTTCGTGGCTCGCTTCAGGATTGCCCCATTTCATATTCTCTTCGATTGTGCCGGTAAAAAGCGTGTTCTTCTGTAGGACCATCGCTACCGCATCACGCAGATTGTTCAGCTTATATTCCTTGACCGGTCTGCCGCCTACTCTGATTTCACCCTGTGAGACATCATAAAGACGCGGAATGAGCTGGACAAGTGTAGATTTACTTGAACCGGTAGGTCCAAGAATTCCGATGACTTCACCGGATTCAATCTTCAGATTGATATTGCTCAAGACATTCTTTTCACTACTTGCGAAATATTTGAAGGATACGTTATCAAATTCGATCGAACCATCTTCGACTTTTGCTTCAGGATCGGCATTCTCATCAGAGATCGTCGGCTTTTCATCCAGGATCTCGTTGGCACGGTCTACCGATGCCTGAGCCATGACGATCTGAAGGAAGACGTTGGAGATCATCAGCAAGGCAAAAAGGATCGCTCTTACATAAGAGAGAAAGGCCATGAAATTGCCGGTCGTCATGCTTCCGGCTATGACATCCTTGCCACCAAACCAGGCGATCGCGATCATGCAGCAGTACATGACGGTTTCAAAAAACGGCCTGTTGATGATGACGATGTTTTCCGCAAAGCGCTGAGCCTTCATGACATTATTGGAAGATCTCTGGAATTTCTCATTCTCGTAATCTTCCCTGACAAAGGTCTTGACGACTCTGATGCCGTCGATATTTTCCTCAAGGTTGGCATCCATGGCATCAAACTTCAGCATCATCTCACGGAAGCGCGGATGAGCTTTGGAATAGATAAAGATCAGACCGAAGCCCAAAACCGGGATGGCGATCGCAAAGATCCCCGCCAGTCTGTTATTAAGCGTATAGACAAAATAAGTGGAAACGACCAGATTGAACGGTGCTCTTATCAGCATTCTGACGATGCTGACATAGGCCATGCGCATCATGCGCATATCGGTAGTAAGACGCATGACAACTGTCGCTACCGGATACTTTTCAATGTTTTCAAAACTGTAATCCTGGATTTTTGAGAACATCGCATAGCGGATGTTTCTGATAAAGCGGGTCGAAGATATCGATGATGCCAGCCCGCTCATCGCTCCCAGCATGCCACCCAAAACTGCCAGAACGACCATCTGGATACCCTTGTTGAGGATATAATTCATATCTCCGCCAAGTTTATAGATTCCGACATCGATGATATCGGACATGACTAACGGAATAAAGGCATCGACAATGACTTCCAGGATCGTCAATACCGGTCCTAATAAGGCTGCCCACCATCCGTCCTTCGTATAGTTTTTCAATAATCTGAACATAACTAAATCTTACCATATTATCGTCATGATGATTCATAATCGCCGATTTCATTATGACCGGATAATACAAAAGTGATTTCAATACTTATAAAAAAAGAGAGAAATTTGATTTAAAATATTATTAGATACAGGAGGAAATAAATAATGAATCTACTGCAACTTTTAATGGGTACTCTTACAACTGACGACTCCCTTAAACAGGTCGAAAAGAAATCGGGTGTCAAGACTGATAAAGTCGTCAGAATCCTGATGATCGCTTTGCCTTTGCTTATCTCCTACATGACCAAGAACGCTTCCAAGAAGGAAGGTGCTCAGTCACTGTTAGGCGCCTTAGGCCAGCACACCAGCTCTCAGACAGTTTCTCAGCAGCTCAAGAATGCTGATGAAGTCGATGGCGACAAGATCATCTCTCACATCCTGGGCAAAGACAAGAAGAGCATCCTTAGCACACTGGCTGAACAGTCCGGTCTTTCTGCCAAACAGGTCGGCACATTGCTGAGCCTGATCGCTCCGGTACTTTTGAATTCTCTTTCAACCGCTACTACTGCTCAGGCTGCAAAACCTAAACCTCAAACCGGTTCTGTAGACCTTTCAGACGGCATCGATCTTACAGACATCGCTGCACTTTTAGGCGGCGGCAATGTAACCAATACCTACAGCAATCCGGCAGCAGGCTTACTAGGCAGCCTGTTAGGTTCCAACACTTCCAGCAAGCCAACTCAGGGCAACGATACCGCTGCTTTGCTGAATGCGCTTCTTGGCAGCAAACCTGCTCAAAGCAAGACTGACGGTTCTGAACTCTTAGGTCTT
>JAEEGL014602588.1_pt1 | contig 10030 bp, 9 predicted proteins | sample 9134231 | NCBI WGS metagenome assembly JAEEGL01 (sample SAMN16246548, study PRJNA631951) | gut metagenome | biome: gut microbiome; feature: rumen; material: fiber-attached | host: Bos | place: Iran: Karaj | collected 2018-10 | reverse complement strand
TGTTTAAGCTTTTTGACATCATCGATGTCCGCATGGCGGATATTCTGGACATTCTCATCATGTCCATTATCCTCTACTATGTGTTCCAGCTTTTCCGCGGGACCCGTGCCGTACAGATGCTTATCGGCGGCATGTTCCTGGTGGTGGCCTGGTTCCTTGCCCAATGGTGGGAACTCCACACCTTGCTCTGGCTTTTGACCAACCTTGCCACCTTGGGAATTATCGCCATTGTTATTCTATTCCAGCCCGAAATCCGTAGCGCACTGACCCGAATAGGCCAGACCGTGAGCCGGGCCAGCTGGCAGTCCATCTTTTTCCACCCCAGCGGTCTTGACGAGGTGACCAAGTCCATCACCACCGCCGTACAGGACCTAGCCAAGAACCATTTCGGTGCACTGATTGTGCTTGAAAAGCGAGTGGGCCTCAGAAACTACGAAGAAACCGGTGAAATTCTCAACGCTCGAATCAGCTCGCGTCTACTACGCTCCCTGTTCTTCCCCAATTCCGCCCTCCACGATGGCGCCGTGCTACTGAACAGCAAATGCATCGTTGCTGCGGGCTGTATTCTGCCCATGCCTACCGCCAATGCCGGCGGCGACACCGGTTACGGTATGCGTCACCGTGCGGCCCACGCCCTCGCCGCCGAATGCGACGCCCTAGTCATCGTGGTCTCCGAGGAGACCGGCTACATTTCTATTGCCTACCGTTCCAGCCTGCGCCGCAACCTGAGCATCAAGGAAGTGGAATTCGAGATCAAGAGGCACTGGGGCGAACTGTTCAAGGACGAACGAGTAGAAGATAAAGAAACGAAAGTCAATAACGAGTAGAGTTTGGTGCTAGAATGAGCGAAAACAAGAACGAAGAGATTGAAGCGAAGAACAAACGCAAGAAAAAGAACATTGTCATTCTGGTCTTGATGTTCCTCTTACTTCTGTGCCTGTTTATTGTACAGTGCCACCTGGACCGCATCAAGCAAGAAGCCCTGCGCCGTCAGCAAGAGACGGAACTGGAAGCCCGCCAGCGTTATATTCTAGACAGCCTCCGCCGTGCCGAGCAGATGAAGGCCGATAGTCTCGCCGCCCTGGAACAGGCACGCATCGCCGACAGCTTAAGAATTGCCGACAGCCTGCGCATCGCCGACAGCTTGCGCATAGCAGATTCCCTGGCAGCACTGAACCCCAAACTGAACCAGGACAGCCTGCGTCACGTACGGGACAGCATCCGCCATGTCCGGGATAGCCTGGCCGCCTTGGAAAAGGCCCGTAACGACAGCCTAAAGCGCATCGCCGACAGCCTGGCAGCCCTCGACAAGGCCAGGGCCGACTCTCTAGAAAAGAAACGCATCCAGGATAGCATCCGCGCCGCAGACCAAATTCCGCCCAACGCCGAAATCACGCCGCCCGCCGGACGCTACTACGACCCCATCAAGCTTAAGGTCAAGTGCGACGAAATCAAGTGCAAGACCTACCTCTCCATCGGTGACACCCTTCACCCACAGGAAGCCGGCAAGGCCATCGAATACAACAAGACCGGCTCCGTATTCTTCTTGGCCGAGGACTCTGTGGGCAACAGAAGCGCCTGGGAAGAGGCCAAGTACGACATGGCTAGCGACAACATCTGCGGCAAAAACGCCTACCCTGTTCCCGTTGGCGGCAAGACTGTATGCGTTGACGCCTACGAATACCCGAATGCCCCTGATGCAGACCCCAAGGACATGGTAAGCCAGGAACAGGCCGTAAGCCTCTGCGAACAGGCCGGCAAGCACCTGTGCACCATCGACGAATGGCAAGCCGCCTGCAAGGGCAAGGATGGCACCAAATATTCTTACGGAAACGCCTACAAGCAGAACAAGTGCAACACCAACACCAAGGCCGCCAAGAAGGCCGGCCGCAAGGAACAGTGCCGCAGCTGGTGGGGCATGTACGACATGAACGGAAACCTGTGGGAATGGACTGCTACACCTAGCAAGGAACACTCCAATATGTTCTACGTAGCCGGCGGTGCCTGGAACACCAACAACGGGAGTCAGTGCACCGAGAAGAAGTTCAGCTTCTACCCCCAGAACCAGTACCCCAGCGTCGGCTTTAGATGTTGTAGATAACAAAATAAGTCGGTCAAACAAAGTTTGACCTCTCGCACAAACTTTGTTTGTGCGAGATAAAATCGCTTATGTGCGAATAAATAACGCTTATTCGTTCAGTTCTAGGTGTAGGTGTTCGGCGTCGCCGCGCTCCCAAATAATCCTGAAGCGGGGGCTTAGCCGTTCTTCCGCCAACCTCACAATTTCGCGGCGCTGTTCGATGGGAATGTACTTTATACGGAAATCCATGGCCTTATTTTCGTAATGCTTGGACTTACGGGCATGGTAGGGCCAATCGTTCCCGCTGGTAATCACAGGCACGTAGTCATCGCCAACGACCTGATGGAACACATTCACGATTTCAAGGCCTGCAGTGTCCATGGCTGGTTCAAGGCTTTCAAGGTAGACACCCGGTTTCTGCATGGTCCGCTTTATTAGCAGCTTGTGGACTTCTCGCCCACTAAATGGTTTCATGTTCAGATGCCTGTAGTAATCCTCGGCACTCCAATCCACCTCCATTTCCGGCGATTCATATTTGGGAATGGGCCGCGTATTGGCCCGAATCAGCCAATAGACACCAACCAGCATCAAAATCGCAAGAATTGGAGTAATTAGGTAAACGTGCTTCATTTTCCCAGGAAAAATACTATTTTATGAAGCATGAAAAAAATCATCCCTTTTGCAACAATCGCTCTTTCTTCCCTGTTCCTTTTCGGCTGCGGACAGGACAACGTGAACTATACCGGCTGTTGGCTGGGCGAATCCAACATGGCCTTTGAAGTCCTTACCGAAAACGGCACTGACTTTACCATCCGCAACATCAACGGTGACCTGAAGGCTTCCATCCAAGATGGTGCTCTCCGCGGAAAAAACAGCCTGGATATGGAATACAAGATGAACGTGAAGGGAGACTCCGCCTACTACGAATTCGGCGGTATCGTCACGGGATACAAGAGAATTTCCAAGGAAGAGTACAACAAGGTTGTGGCTGATTTACAGAAAGCATCCGGATTTTAGTCCATTACGTCTTTCAGCAATTGCTCAATCATGTACTCGGTCGGAGCGCCGCTCCAGACCTGCTTGATGTAGCCGTCTTTATCCAACAGCATGAGGGTCGGAACCGCACGAATTCCGTAGCGGCGCCAAAGGTCTTGTGACGCATCCCGGTACAAAGGATAAGGCGATGCATGGATTTGGCTGTAAAAGGCATTCAACTCACTCAAGCCTTCATTTGAAATTCCAATAACCTCAAGACCCTTGTCTCCATATTTCTTGTAAATGTTGGCGAGCACAGGGAGTGTCTTACGACAAGGCCCGCACCAGGTGGCCCAGAAGTCCAACAAAGTAGCCTTGGGCTTAACCTTGCGTTTTTCGCTGTTCTTGTAGAAGTTCTTGCCAAACTCCGCAATCTTGCTACCGATAGCAGACCCCGTAAGGCTGCTGATGTCGTCGGGACGCTCAGTAAGGGAGGCTTCTACAGTCCGTTTCTTGCCGTCCCTCAGGATTTCCAGTTTAATTTTTTGCCCAGCCTTGTGGCTAGAAATGGCGGACTGAATCTGGGACATGTCCGTTAAGGCTTGGCCGTTCACGCCGATAAGGGTGTCGCCCGTGGTAACGCCCACTGCAAAGCATCCTGACTCAGGATGCACGCCCATGATGTCCAGGGCAAGATGATTGTTGTAAGTCGTTTTCTTGATAGAAAGTCCCAACCAGGGAGCAGCAAAAGAGGCTGTGCCAGCGAGAAGGAGAGCGAGAAAAAATTTTGACAAGGTTTTCATTTCTTCGGGTTGCGGTCGTCGTATTCGCCCAAGGACTTGTAGCCATCGTTCAGCAGGGCATCCGCAAGTTCTGCCCGCATGGCGTGGGCTGCCATCCAGCGGAATGCCACCACGGAGTAGCACTGTACGGCATCCACCCCCATCTTGATGAGGTCGTAAATCTTGTAGCCATGGTCGATACCGCCACAGGCAATGACGCTCATCTGTGGGTAATGCTCCCGAATATACTTAACGTTCCAGACCATGTTCTCGTAGAGAGGCCTACCCGAGAGTCCACCGCAATCGCCGTCAGCCCGGAGGGGCGTCAGGTCTTCGTGGGTCACGGACACCGGAAGCTCGCTGATCTTTGCCGTGGGGTAAGTGTTACCCACCACCACACCGTTCACACCAGTACGCACCAACATTTCCATAATAGAAATCAGGTGACGTTCCATCAGGTCGGGGCTGAGCTTAGCATACACAGCCTTGCGAATCCCGAGGCTGTTGCGGATCTTCATGATCTCCTCGAAAATCCGTTCCGAGAAGCTCATGTCCAGATCTACGCGGGACTCCCCCGTATTGGGGCAACTCACATTAATCTCGATGTAGTCCGCCGCCTTGTAGGCGATAGTGAAACTCTCAATAATGTCCTTGATTTTTTCTTCAGGATCGGTAAGGCCAGGAGTCTCCGCCACGGAAATTCCTACGCAGAGGCCCGCCTTGTGGGCCTTCACCAGCTGTTCGTCTACCCGCTTGGCGATGACCTCTACACCCTCGTTGTTGAGGCCCATGCTGTTGTAGATGGCACGGTCCTCTTCCAAGAATCCGATACGGGGACGATGGGTGTTGCCCTCCCTAAAATTGCGGGTGGCAGTGCCTACGGTAATTCCACCGAAACCTACGTTGGCGTAATCCTTGATGCGAAGTGCCGTCTTGTTGGCACCGGCGGCCAAGATGATGGGACACCCGAAATACAGGGAATTGCTGTGGTCCGCAAAAGTAATGACCCGCTTCAGGGGCTTGCGCAAGTCGGGGCGGCCTCCCATAAAGGGAATAAACGGGGCGAACCGCGCCACGTGCTTGAAGGAATCATGCCTGAACTCTGGGGACTTGCGGAAAATCCGACGAATCAGAGCCAAGACCTTGTCACTGAACTGCAAATAATATTCGTGATTCGTACACTGAAAACTCATACTGCGTAAATTATACAAAAATCAGCGTAATTTGCGTACTTCGTCCAAGGGGATACCTGTGATGACGGAAACCTTTTCCTCGGGGTCCCCATAATCAAGCATGTCCTTTGCTAGTTTACGAGTCCTCTCGTCTACAGCCTCGTCAATCAGGTCGTCAATCATTGCGCTTGGAATCATATCTCTAGCCTGCCTTTCGAGTATCTGCTTCGGGGTGCGGCGCACTCGCAATCGCTCGTATGCATCCCGTATGGGTTCAGTTGCCGTTTCGGGGACTTCTCGCCGCCGCTCGGAATTCGCAATCAGTTCGTACCACGCAAGTTCCTCGGGAGCGATGGAATCCTTGAACTTTTCCACTCTGGGCAACCGTATGAAAATATACTTTATTACGTCGCTGACAGGCAAGGCATTCGCTTTGCCTAAGTCGCTTTTCTTGTAAATGCCCCATTCTTCGCGGTAATATTCGCCGTTATCCACCAGCGGAAAGTTGCAAAGCCAGATGCAGATAACGTGCGGCATCTTGTAACGGGCCTTCTTGCCCAATTTCTTTTTCTCCTTTTCATAGGCACGCAAAGCCTCGCCATGGGCCTCGGCGGCAACAATGCCCGCATAGAGAACCGCCCGATCGTAAAAAGACCCGTGCCCTCGCCCCTGAATTTCGATATCAAAATACTGGTCCATGCCGTTGCGGGCGCGGACATCCACCGAGAAAATCTCGTCGGATGCCTGAATTAGGGCGATGTCCTTGTTGAGGATTTCCACACTTTGAATACGTGAATCGCCCTCAAGGTGCAGCACCGCATTGAGAAAGTCGCAGACCAGGCGGGCATCGCCAAAGAGCCGTTTGAAGGCTGGGTCCTTTTTGGCGTCCAAGAATACGCTATCCCTGAGGCTTTCCGGGATGTCGCTCTCGGGTGTGTCGACGAAGGTGTTGTAGAGGTCGGGCGTGTAGGCCGATTCTAGATTTTTGTCCATGTACAGTACTCCTTAACAAAAAAACATTTGACAATCGTCAAATGCCTTCTGGAGTCCGCACTATTCGGAAACGCAGGAAGAAGATAGTTTATATAGAGAAAAAGACAAGGGCTGATTTGTAAAAATTGTGTAAAAAAAGAAGGGCCGTGCACGCTGCGCGTGCTGGGCCCGTTGCCTAGCGTCTTTGACGCTTGGCAACACGCTAGGGGACTCCTACGGAGTCCCTCGCCGCTCGGCTCACCTATACGGAAATGCCAGCATTTCCGTGCAGGATTCGCCTCACTGCTAGTCCTTAAGGCAACGGACAGAGAACCCGTGGATCTTGTCGTAGCTGTCCAGGTACGCGTGGTCGTCGACGTAGCGCAGGTCCACGTGGTACGCGTAGTAGCTATTGGCCTCCGTAGAACTCCAGAAGTACGCGCTGAGGCCCTCACCGTAGTAATACCCACCGTTGTTCCTGCCGCCGGCAGGAAGCGCCGAAAAGGAAAGCCTGTTGAGCCCTGTTTTGGAGAATCCGGTAAACGCTATCAAGACGTACCATTCCTGGCTGCTAGGCAGGTGCCACCCAGCGGGGCAAGCTCTTTTTGCTGCGGCCCAGGTGTACAACCTGCCGTACTCCCAGCATTTTTCTGGATTGTCTTTGTAGCAGTAACTGTTTACACTTTCGTAGTTCAGGTTCTCCGCCATCCAAGTCTGGGAACATATTTTTACTGTTTTGTACGTTTTGCCATCGCGAGAGTCCGTCATAGTTGATTTATGCACGTCCTCCACAAACCCCTCTTCAAACGAACACACTAGTTTTACAGATCCATCCTTAGTGAATAGCGTATACTTGCCGTCCTTCTTTCCGGTTTCCTTGTCCACCTCAAAAACCTCTTTCGGTTTTGAATTGGCTTTGTCATAATAGGTATATTGTGTTTCTCTGTCCTTGCACCCTGGAAGACCCAATGCAAGGCATAGTTTATTCGCCCTTTCCTTGCACCCAGTAAAGGCCAGCACAAAGCATAGTAGGGTGAACGCCTTCAACATATTACTCTTCATACATTTCTCCTTATGTGCTTATCATTTTACATAAAAATCACAAAATTGTAATAGATTCAACAATTACGTTACCAAGGCTAATTGCATCACCCGTGACAGCAGAATAACAAAGAACAGCCAATCTTATTTTCTTATTCGCACACTTCGCCTGTACCAAGATTTGATGCAACGCCACATCGAGCGGACTAGCAAAGGACAACTCCGTTTCAGCACTGACAATCAATGCATTTTTAGAAGCAGTGTCCTCTCTTGAGGGCATTTCTTCAGGATAAAATACATTGTATTCCTTGTCCCCCTGCTTTAACAAGTATCCATCAGACCCCATAATCTTAAGACCCGTCAACTTGCCAAATGCATCGCATTGCATTTCCTGAATTATTCCTTCTATTTTGTAACTCATTATTTTCTCTCTTGTCGATTGTTAAGCCTTTTCCAGCCTGGTCCCTTTCCAATCCACAAAGTGGTCCGGGAACAATATTTCCTTGACATCGGCTTCGGTGCCATCACCGAACACCTGCGGAATCCCGCCACACCAGGCCCGCACATGGTCCTTGCCAAAAATGGCGACGGCGTTCACGATAGCCTTCGCGCCACGACTTACAGCCTCTTCCGTAAATCGATATTTTTTCACATATTCCATCATCTCGTCGTCATGGAGCCAACGTTTATCGCCCAGATGCCCCACAACCACGGTGCAATAGGCGGCATTATCAGAATCCTTGCGGTAACGGATTGCTTCCGAAAAAGCCTCCTGCCAAAGGATATCATCTGGCGGCAACTGGTAACCAAACAGAACTACATGTCGAGCCTTACGGAGCAAAACATGGGATTCCCGCTGGACCTCGTCCAAAAACGAGGTAGGCATCCCCTTTATCATGGTCTGCATAATCATGGGAGCATCACAGGTCCTAGTTTCTGCACCGCACGATACGCACTCCAATGAATCGTAGCGAAGTTTGGCTTTCCATGTTTTTTCTTTGTCGGTACGATTAAAATCATTATTTTCGAACAGAGGCACCGGGAAGGGAGGATTCATGTGCCTTGATTGATAATCCCATTCATCTCCCAGATAATACATCATCCGTCCACAAGCGGGACATTCACGCCAGTTGCAACACCCATGGGCAAAAAAGAAACTCCCTATACGGCCTATGGGAGACCCTGGTGTTTTGTATTCATTGCTGCGGAATACGGATGTTTCATCCTGCGAATAGGAAAATTCACCCGACTTGCGAGCGGAATCTTCCGTCGAGATTTTACGGCTCTTGCTCGCCACGCCAAAATACAGCCACTGTTGCATTTTCTGAGCCGTTTGCGGCAGATAATAGCCGTCATGATTTACCTTGCGGTTGGCATTGAACAACAGCCATAGAAAAACAGTTTCAAAATTCAGGGTGATGATTGCATTTGAAAGCCTATAAAAAGCCGGAGAGTTAAATTCATAGCCTTCGTCGGCAAGGCGCCCGCCCTCCTTTTGCATCAGGCGGGCGATGGATTCCATGAAACCCACATATTTCTGGAACATTTCCGCATTTTCGCCCTTGCTCAAACCATACCAGGCATTTGCAAAAAGGATACTGGTAAATAGAACCAGGCAATTGCGGGCCTTGGGCAAGCGATTTTTTTCGATAATGACTTCGGCTACTGTTCCTTCCTCTTTTTCCAGCCGAACCGTTAAACCCTGCCTGTCGCGCACCTTCATATCTATCATGGTATAGATGTCACGAATCAGGTTGTCTTCCATATCGTCATGGGGGCAAACCCGTATAATCTGCTTCAGGGCGTTCCAGTCGTATTCGCGGCGGAGTTCCATGACGCGGCTTTTGAGCATGCCTTCATCGACATCATCGCCAAATACAACTCGCCCATTACGCAAGTCCTCTTCATCGATGACATTCCAATCCTTTTCAAGGTCATCGCCCAAGAAACGGATAAAGGCGGCCATCACTTCGAGGTCGCGCCCCTTGAATGGAGGGGTCTTCCCGAAAATCTTTTCAGCCTTCCTATCGGCAAGGATATCTTCAAGGGAATCGAACGACTTTCTGTCTGCAAATGCACGGAAAATCTTGCTCTGCAAGTCACTTTGCGGCATGCCCAAAAGGGCGGTCGCCCCTGCTCCGATAAAGAGCACCGTCTCTGGCAATTCTAGGCTGTTTTTGGTCACTGTCATTTTTCTTACATTTTAATATATGCTTTTTTTTTACAAAATCAAATGTTTTTTGGGGGAAAACCCTTTTTGAATATTCCAAGTCGGAATATTCCGCACAAAACATTGCATTTATTCAAGGCGGATTTGCTATTTTCTAACCATTGGCTGTTTCTTCGGCTTTTTTGTCGGAATTCCCGACCTTTTCCATATCCCCCGACAGGGGCCCGCAAGGGGCATGCGTTCCATAGGATAGGCTATGGAGGAAAACAAGGGCGAAATCGTACTATATCAGCCGGAAGGCGAAGTGCGGTTGGAAGTTCGTGTAGAAAACGAAACTGTATGGCTTACACAGGCACAGATGGCAGAGTTGTTCCATGCAACAAAGCAAAACATCAGTCTGCACATCGTCAACATATTCAAGGAAGGAGAATTGACGAAAAATCGAACTGTCAAGGAATACTTGACAGTTCAACAGGAAGGGAAAAGAACCATTTCCCGCAAAGTTCTTTGGTACGATTTAGACGTCATCATCTCTGTGGGCTACCGTGTAAAGTCTATTGCAGGTACTCGTTTTAGGCAATGGGCACTTGCAATTCTCAAAGATTACATGCTCAAGGGCTATGCCATAAATCAGCGTAAGATTGCGACAGATTTGCAAATTGCGGACCGATTGCACGAACAACGGCAACTGATTGAACAGCAGAGTTCGAGACTAGAAAATGTGGACTCTCGCCTTTCCGCAGTCGAACAGCACATAGATTTCTTCGTTCAATCGGCACAAACTCCCACAGGCGGCATACTAGCGACAGGAACTCGGTTCGACGGGTTCGTACTGGTT
>JAEEGL013061791.1_pt1 | contig 10030 bp, 6 predicted proteins | sample 9134231 | NCBI WGS metagenome assembly JAEEGL01 (sample SAMN16246548, study PRJNA631951) | gut metagenome | biome: gut microbiome; feature: rumen; material: fiber-attached | host: Bos | place: Iran: Karaj | collected 2018-10 | reverse complement strand
GAGGTAGAACTCTTCACCTGGGAAAAACTCAACCGTACCGAAGCGCTGCGTGCCGCCTTCGGCCTCAACTAAAGAATAGGCAAGGGGTCGCTTTGAGCGACGTACGCTGCTCCTGTCGATACCCGGGGTGATGTTGTCATGTCATGTCGGTGCAATCGACACTAAGGACTTGACTGAAAACGTAATGAAGGGAATGAGCTCCGTCACGGAGCTCATTCCCTTTATTGATTTGGTGGTGGCTGTTTTTCTCTCATAGTAGTGATGATTTTTAATGTCACAGGCTTGCAAATTTGAATGCGTTTTTCTAATTTTGCGACGTGCTCGCTTATCCAGTTACCTGCCTTGGCAAGGAATACTGGCGCTCATTCATTGAGGACAATCCAAGCCAGACAATCAGGGGCTTGATTTACTGACACCATCAATTTGAAATTAAGTAATATGTTTAACTAAAATAAAGAACGGTTATGAGGACATTTAGACTACTTTCAATTTTTGCTCTGCTGTGTTGTGTGTCATCACTTCATGCTTATGATTTTATGGAAGGCGGGCTTGCCTATAAAATCAATAGTGACAGTGTCACTGTTAGGGTGACTTATAAGGCCATGTATACGTCTTATACAGGCGATATTGTCGTGCCTGAATCGGTAACACACAATGGAACCACCTATATGGTCACCGAGGTGGGTAGTGGCGCGTTTGGCTACATTACCAACATCGAATACTATGATGGCGATTCGATCCCGATGAGCTTCAGAGCCTATACCACAGTCACATCGGTAACCCTGCCGACAACTGTGACTAAAATTGGTGAAGCGGCTTTTGCTTACTGCAACGGCCTTACACATTTTGAGATGCCTAATTCTGTGACAATGATGTATTCCTATGCTTTTGCATGGTGTGAAAATCTGCAGCAAATTAAATTGTCAGAATCTTTAGAGAAAATCAGTGGACTTGCTTTCTATTATTGCAAATCACTGAGCGGTATAGAAATTCCGGCTTCGGTTGCATGGGTATCATTTCAGGCCTTTATGAACTGCCCGATGTTGAGTGAAATCACTGTGGACCCGGCGAACACGGTATATGATTCCCGTAACAATTGCAATGCCATTATTAACACGGCTACCAATGGGTTGGTTATTGGTGGTATTTCCACCGTCATTCCTGATGGCGTCGTGAGCATCGGCGAATATGCATTCATGGGCAGAACCAATCTGACGACGATCAATCTCCCTGAAAGTATCACCAGCATCGCATATAATGCATTCTCAGGTTGTTCTAACCTCGAAAGCATCTATTGCTACATTACCAGGGTCTTTGAGATTAGTACCAGCACCTTCAGCAGCGCTACCAATGCCACGCTCTATGTGCCTAGAGATCTGGTCAACACCTACAAGAACACTGCCGGATGGAATGTGATTCCCACGATTACCGCCTTGACACATAACATCGTGACTATTGCCAGCAACAACAAGGGTACAATCACAGTGAACGGTGCGGAGGTAACTGCCGGTGACATTGTTGAGGTGCAAATCAGCAGCGATGCCAACAACACGTTTGTCTTCACTCCCAGGAGCGGCTATGTACTGTATCAGGTACTCGTCGATGGCCTTGATGTTACTGCATCGGTCGAGGATTCGACACTGGTGAGTCGACTCCATGAAGGCGCAAAACTTGTTGTCGTGTTCAGCGAGGAGGCCGGAGATGTCAACGGTGATGGTGGTGTCAATATCGAAGATGTCACAACTCTTATCACCAGGATCCTGAGTGGACATTAATAATCGTCACTTCCTCACTTAAAATAGGAGGGATAACGACAATAAATGCAATGAAATACAACCTGGCGCCAGATTGTATTTCATTGCATTTATTGTCTTCTCTTTTATCCCGGGATTCTGTTTTGCGGGAGGGGTGACGGTGGTTATTTGGGAGCCTTCATGGCCTCCTTGATCTTGGCTTCGAGTTCCTCGGCGAGCTCGGGGTTGTCGGCCACCATCTGCTTGGCGGCGTCGCGGCCCTGGCCGAGCTTGGTGCCCTCGTAGGAGAACCATGCTCCACTCTTCTTAACGATGCCGAACTCAACGCCCAGGTCGATGATTTCGCCTACCTTGCTGATGCCCTCGCCAAAGCGGATTTCAAACTCGGTCTTGCGGAAGGGAGGCGCCACCTTGTTCTTCACGACCTTCACCCTGGTGAGGTTGCCCACTACCTGGTCGCCGTCCTTGATCTGACCCGTGCGGCGGATGTCAAGGCGTACGCTGCTGTAGAACTTCAAGGCGTTGCCGCCAGTGGTGGTCTCGGGGTTGCCAAACATCACGCCCAACTTCTCGCGCAATTGGTTGATGAAGATGCAGCAGGTGTTGGTACGGCTGATGGTGGCGGTGAGTTTGCGCAGGGCCTGACTCATCAGGCGGGCCTGCAGACCCATCTTGCTCTCGCCCATCTCGCCCTCGATCTCGGCCTTGGGGGTCAGGGCGGCGACACTGTCGATGACGATGATGTCGATGGCGCTGCTGCGGATGAGCTGGTCGGCAATCTCAAGGGCCTGCTCGCCGTTGTCGGGCTGGCTTATCCACAGGTTATTCACGTCAACACCCAGCGACTCGGCATAGAAGCGGTCGAAGGCGTGCTCGGCATCGATGATGGCAGCGATGCCACCCATCTTTTGTGCCTCGGCAATAGCGTGAATGGCGAGCGTGGTCTTACCCGATGACTCGGGACCGTAGATCTCGATGATGCGTCCGCGGGGATAACCGCCCACGCCCAGCGCATTGTCCAGGCCGATGGAGCCGGTGGGGATGACCTCGATGTCCTCAACGTGGTCGTCGCCCAATTTCATGATCGAACCGCTTCCAAAGGTCTTACCTATCTTGTCCATTGCCACCTGCAAGGCTTTGAGCTTCTCGGGGGAGACTTCCTTGCGCTGCGGCTGGTTCATTCCGTCTTGATTGATGATTTCTTCTGCCATTTTCAGTAGATATTTTTGATGTTATTTTTAATTGTCAATCCAACCTGCAAAGTTACGAAAAAGTTTTCGTAACTCAGTTTTTATCAGCCGGTTTTTTGGCCGCGCAAACTTATTTTTTTATTGTTGAAAAAAATATGTCTGCCAATGGGTCAGAGACGAAAAAAAATCATTACCTTTGCCCAATTAAATACACCGATGTCGAACAACTCATTATTAACCATTTAAATAATCTCACTGCAATGAAGAAATTCTTTACGTTATTAACCATGTGCTTGTTGGCCAGCACCGCCTGGGCACTTGACGTCACCTTTGTAGCAGGTGTTGACAACGGCACCAGTGACGGTACGGCCAAGCCATTCGTCATCGAGAAGGAAGGCATCAAGATTGACATCTCCAACGGTCTTGCCAACTCTAGCCACTACCGCATCTACAAGAACCAAACCGCGACCATCAGTTCGTCGATTGGCGCCATCACCCAGGTGGTGTTTGAGTGCACGGCAAACGGTGACGCCCAGTATGGCCCCGGCTGCTTCACGGTTTCGCCTGAAGGCTATACCTACGCAGACAAGATTGGTACCTGGGTCGGTTCAGCAAATCCCGTTGTTTTTACGGCTAGCGCCAATCAGGTTCGTGCCACCAAGATCATCGTGACCGTTGGCCAGCCTGGTCTTTCGGCACCCACTATCACCCCTGCTGCCGGCACCTACTATGCTCCCATCGAGGTGAACATCACTTGCGGTACTCCTGGTGCTAAGATTTATTACACCACCAACGGTAACACTCCCACCACCGGCTCTACCGAGTTCAAGGCTCCCTTCACCGTCAACACCAACATGACCATTAAGGCCATCTCGGCTCAGGACGGCGAGACCAGCGACGTGGTTGAGGCCGCTTACGAATTCAAGAGCGCTACTCCCGTTGCCAACATTGCCGAGTTCCAGAATGCAGACGACGACGCCGTGCTGGTATTCACTAACCCAGTGAATGTACTTGTACAGAGCGGCCAACGCATGTTCGTAGAGGACGCCTCCGGCAGGGCCTTGTTCTATGGCAATACCGGCCAAACCTACAAGAACGGTGACGTCATTCCCGCAGGCTTTGTCGGCACCAAGACGACCTGGGACGGTGAGCCCGAGTTGAAGGACCTCGCCAACTTCCTGCCCGCATCAAGCAACAGCCCCATTAATCCTGAGGTAATCACGACTGTTGATGTTGATGCTACGTTGTTTGCCGAGTATGTACAATTGGACAATGTCACCTTTGACAAGACTAACAAGCTTGTCATTGACGACAATGGCAGCGCTCCCTACTACTGCAACCTCTCCGTTAAGGACGACGACATCCAGGAAGGTCAATCCTATACCTTGTTAGCCATCGTTGGTTCACATGGCAAGGCTCCCAATACCGTTTACCAGCTGCTCCCCGTTAAGCTGATTGGCGAGCCCATCCCGGGTGGCTTCGGCTTTGAGCACATGAAGGCTACGCCCGACAACGAGATGGTCACCTTTGAAAAGAACATTATCGTTATTAAGCAGGCAGGCAGGTACCTGTATGCCATGGACGAGGACCAGAAGGGTTACGGCTTGATTTACGGCAACCTGAACAAGACCTATAATGAAGGCGACGTGATCCCCTTCGGCTTCAGCGGAAAGAAGACCACCTACAATGCCGAGCCTGAGCTGGCTGAGCCCTTTGAAAACTTTGGTGATGCCATCAGGAATGTTGGGGACATCAAGAACTATGCCAAGGAAATCAACCCCTCACAGGTAGGCACCGACATTTGGGCATACTATGTTAAGCTTAAAGATGTAAAGATCAACACCAGCGACAACACGCTGACCGATGCCAACGGCAATTCTTGCCCGCTGTACAACGGTACGTTCAACATCGCATTGCCCTCCGACCTGAGCAAGACCTATACAGTGTATGGCGTTGTCGGTTCTTACGGCAAGGCACCCAACACCGTTTACCAGCTGCTTCCCACCTTCATTGATGCACCCATCGACACCATCGACGTGGCTGGCATCGACGAGCTCTTTGCTCTGCAAAAGGGCCAGATTGCTCACTTCACCACTCCGTTGACCGCCATCTACCAGAACGCCAACAACCTGTATGTACAGGATGTTAAGGGCAATCAGACGCTGGTATTCGGCAATGTTCCCGGCACCTTTGTTAATGGTGACATCATCAACGACGCTATTGCAAGCTGGAGCGAGTACCAGGGTGCAAAGCAGATGATTCCTCTTGACAACTTCGTTGTTGCTGGCAAGGGCGAGAAGGTTGAGCCCATCGAGCCCCAGCCCATCGAGGAGGTATCTCAGGAATATGTCAACTACTACTTCTCATTCGAGGAGATGACCATCATCGAGGAAGAAGGCAAGTTCTACATGATTGATCCCGATGAGACTGGCCGCATCCAGCTCTACGACAAGTTCGGTTTGTTCCCCAATGGCTTCCCCATGGACGACACCTATTATATCGAAGGCTTCCTGACCATTTACAGGGGTGAGCTTGAGTTCTATCCCATCGTAATTGAAGGCCCCGTTGCTCCCTTCCTTCCCGGTGACGTGAACGGTGACGGTGAGGTGAACATCGCCGACATCAACGCTCTTATCGATATTATCCTGGGTGGTGCAGACAACTCTGAGGGCCGCTCAGATGTAAACAAGGATGGCGAGGTGAACATCGCCGATATCAACTCCATTATTGATATAATCCTGAAATCTTAATGATCCACTAATAACAGATCATCATTAAAATGAACAAGTGAGGATGCTCCCAAATTGAGGTGAGTTTCCTCACTTGTCCTTTTTCAAAGCACCACCTCATTCGCTTTGTATCATTTGCCCTCTAGGGATTTGTATTCATATTTCAAAACAATTTATCTTATTATGAAAAAAGTATTCGTCTCTCTACTATTGCTCATGACGGCACTGGCCTCGTGGGCCCTTGAAGTCGTATTTGTGCCCATGGGCACTGCAGACACCGCGCGACCCTTATACATCGAAAAAGATGGAGTGAGGCTCGAAATTACCAAAGGCATAGACAACGGATCCCATTTCCGTGTCTATAAGAATGAACAGATGATTATCACATCGCAAGTTGGCCCTATTACACAGATTGTGATTGAATGTATCGCATTAGGTACGGACATGTATGGCCCCGGCAATTTTATCAGCGAGCCTCCTGGCTATAGCAGCGAGGATAATATTGGCCTCTGGCGTGGCTCTTCTTATCAGGTCATTTTCACTGCCGTAGGCGGCCAAGTGCGCGTGACCAAAATCACCGTTACCATTGACGACGGCTTATCTAAGCCTGTAATCAGTCCAGCTAGCGGCACCTACTATGAGCCCATCGAGGTGAGCATGCTCTGCTACACACAGGACGCAACCATCCACTACACAATCGACGGCTCTACACCCACCACCAGCTCACCACAATACACCGCCCCCTTTGCCCTGAGCACCGATGCGACCATCAAGGCCATCTCCACCCTCGACGGCGAGGTGAGCGACGTGGTAACCGCCACCTACGAGTTCATCGAGCCCATTCCAGGGAATCCAGGGGACTGCTTTAGTGACTTTGCTGACTTGCCCGACGGCACAGTACTCACCTACCCATCCCCAGTCTATGCCATCTTCCAGCACAACAATTACCTGTTTGTAAAAGATCAATGCGGCGGCTACGCCTTGATTTACGGCAATACTGGCCAGACCTACAAGCAGGGTGACGTCATCCCTGAGGGATTTGTGGTTACCAAGGCCACCTACAGCGGCGAGCCCGAATACAAAAACCCAGCAAACTTCAAACCCGCCACCGCCAACGTCCCCATCGAGCCCGAAGAGATTACCGCCAACCAAGTGGGGCATGACTTGTTCGGCCACTATGTGGTCCTGCACAATGTCACCATTGTCAAGGAGGGTAATGTCTATTACGTCATCGACGAGAACGGCAACGTTGTCGCTGTATACTTTGGCTCACTAGGCGTTCCAGCACCTTCCGACCTTGAACACCATTATGACCTGTATGCTATCGTGGGGAGCTATGGAAGTAATACCACCGTTTACCAACTGCTGCCAGTCAGACTGGTTCCGCTCCCTATTATTCCTATAGTCACCCTTTGTGACATGGATGTGATACCCGATGGCGAAACTTTAACCTTTGACCAAGAGGCTATCGCAATCTACCAGAGTGGCAGATACCTGTACCTGAAACAAGGTGATTTTTGCTATGGTCTGGTCTATGGTGATATCGGTCAGACTTACAATCGTGGGGACATCATCCCGCCCGGTTGGGGTGGTACCAAGACCACCTATAACGGTGAGCCCGAACTCAAAAATCCCACGGGCTTCTCACCCTCAACCAGCCACGTTGACGTTGTGCCAGAGGTAATCCGCATCCCCGATATTGGGCACATGACATGGGCCCATTATGTAAGAATCAATGGTGTTCACATCGACCAGGAGCGACAAGTAATCATCGACTCGGAAGGCATCTCCTGTCCATATTATCCCAAACTGCCTTTCCAGATTGATCAAACTAAAATCTATAATGTGACAGGCATCATCACTTCCTATGGCAGGACCGAGGTGATTTATCAGTTCTGCTTCACCGATCTAGGCGATTTAATGCCGCCTCCACCAATAGTCTGCAGCATAAGTGAGGCAAAGCAGTATAATCCCGAGATTATTGTGCAGTTTGAATGTCCGTTGACCGTCATCTATCAGAATGGCATGTACCTCTATGTTAAGGACTCCTGTGGCGAATATGGGCTGATTTATGGTAATGCAGGTGGCCCATTCGTGAACGGCGACCTCATTATCGGCAAGGCTAAGGGTGGAACTTACTCTGATAACTTCCAGCTCAACGCAGTTGACGATTGGGTGAAAATAGGCCACGGCGACCCCGTCGAGCCTATCGAGACTGACTATGTGGAGGAAATCTATCAAGACATGTGTCACCAGTATATCCGTTTAGAGGATGTGAAAATCGTGTTTGATGAGAATGGCAATGCCCACATCGAGGACGAGACAGGCATCATCTTGCTGTTCGACAAATTCAATATCCAAGTCACTCATGGAGGCATCATCTTCACATTAAACCCATGCGACGTGAATTGGGATGGCGAGGTAAACATTGCCGACATCAATGCGCTGATTGAATATATCATTTCGACCCCAGATGAATGCGGGCCCATGAGATTGGCAATAGATGACATCGACCCCAACATCACCTACGACGTGGAAGGCTTCCTGTCCATCTACAAGAGTGAGTTAGAGTTGTTCCCCACCATGATCTGCCCTCATTATTCCATCCCCTATCCCAAGTGCCGATGGGACGTAAACGGTGACGGCGAAGTAACCATCGCCGACATCAACTGCGTCATCGACGCCATCCTCCAACACTGACACCACTAAAAGAAAGGAAGATAACGACAACACATTATTATAAAAGGAAGACTATAAGTACAATAAATACTAAAGCCATCCCAACCCACACCTGCGGCTAACTCCCCCTCTTAGACAAGAGGGGGTGCCCGTCAGGGCGGGGGCGTTGGAACCACAAGACACATAATAACACCTTAAATTAAACAGGAAGACAATAAGTACAATATCAGGGGGTCAACCAGCAGGATAGCATTGTACTTATTGTCTTCCCTTTTATCTGTTGGGAAAAAGAATTTAAACGAATTGTAAATAATTACCCAAAGCCATCTTGCAATTTCTACATTTTTTCACTATTTTTGCGCCATTATTGATAGGCATTCACCTTAAGGCATAAATTCCCAACATTTCAAAGAATCCGTGACTTATCTCCAACGCATTCAAATAAAGAAACAACAAATAACAACTCAATAACAATAAACCACAAACAACTATGAAACATCTCAAAAAAATCACCTTTTTCCTCATGCTGGCACTCTTACTGCCAGCTACCGCCACCGCCCATGACTTCGAAGTCGATGGCATCTACTACGACATCAATGGCAACAAAGCCTCAGTCACCTATCGAGGGACGAATTATGACACCTATTCCGATGAATACATTGGTAACGTGGTCATTCCTGCTACAGTCACCTATAATGGTGCGACTTACACTGTCACGGCCATCGGAGCATATGCTTTCTCTTCATGCTCCAGTTTGACCTCCATCACAATCCCCTCAAGTGTGACCAGTATTGGCTCTTACGCTTTTAATTATTGCATTAGTCTAGCTGGAGTACTCAGTATTCCCAACTCGGTCACTTATATTGGCAGAGGAGCGTTCTATGGCTGTAGCGCGCTTACGGGAGAATTGAAAATTCCAAACTCTATCACAATGATTGAAACTGAAACGTTCCGATACTGTAGTGGCTTGACAAGCCTTGTCATTCCAAACTCTGTCAAATCAATCGACTCACATGCATTCGGTGGATGCACAGCACTAAGCCGTGTTACAATTGGTAACTCAGTTACCTCAATAGATTACAATGCGTTTTCTAGCTGCACTGGATTGACTAGCGTTCATATAACAGACTTAACTTCATGGTGCAAGATTGCATTTATTACTTCAGATTCCAATCCTCTATACTATGCAAATCATTTATTCTTGAATGGTGTGGAAGTTAGGGATCTAATTATACCAAGTAATATTTCCGCTATTGGCAACTATGCCTTCCCTAGCTGCAAAGGATTGACAAGTGTTACCATAACAACCTACTAAATTGTTGTACCTTTTCTTGGAAGTTTCAGTAAATCAGTGTAATTTCGCCCCCAGAACGTACAAACTTTAAAACTATTGAGATATGAGAACGACCAAGAACAACAAGAACGCGACCACAACCACCAACGGCAAGCGTGGTAAAGCGGTTATTTGGGTAAGGGTTTCGACCGACAAGCAGGAAATTGAAACCCAACGTGAACAACTAACCAACCAAGCCCTAAAGTGGAAAAGCCGCACGCGTTTGATCCCCGAGGTCACGCGGTGCTGACCCTGTAGGGCACTTTTCCACAGACCCTTTCCGGCAAAATAAAAAAGACCCCTGAAAGCTATTGCTATCAGGGGCGTTTTTTATAGTTTTGAGCT
>JAEEGL012370632.1_pt1 | contig 10030 bp, 8 predicted proteins | sample 9134231 | NCBI WGS metagenome assembly JAEEGL01 (sample SAMN16246548, study PRJNA631951) | gut metagenome | biome: gut microbiome; feature: rumen; material: fiber-attached | host: Bos | place: Iran: Karaj | collected 2018-10 | reverse complement strand
CAGATCCGCCTCCGTCGTGGCCCAGTCGGTGGCCAGTCTTATAACCGTGTGGGTGTCATCATACTTCTCCCAGAAGCTGTAGCCCACGTTCTCTTCCAGTTCCTTTAACTTATCATCCGTGATGATAATGAACTGCTGATTAGTGGGAGAGTCTAAAAAGAGCTCATACCCCTTGTCCTTAAGGATACCCCTAAGCTTCTCTGCCATATCTATGGCGTTTTTGCTGATATCAAAGTACAGGTTGTCTGTAAACAGGGTATCGAACTGGATGCCCAGAAGCCACCCCTTGGCCAGGAGCGCCCCGTGCTGCTTGATGATGGGAATATGGTGCGCAGGCTTTCCGCCCTTTGTGAACACAACCGCCTCGCCAAGCATTGCACCCACCTTGGTTCCTCCTATGTAAAAGACATCTGTAAGCTCTGCTATATCACCGAGGGTTACGTCAGTTCTTTTGCTCATAAGGCCGTATCCAAGCCGGGCTCCGTCCAGGAAAAGAGGGATCTTGAATTCACCGCAGACAGCAGAAATATCCTGAAGCTCCTTCTTTGTATAAAGAGTTCCGTACTCCGTGGGGTGTGAGATATAGACTGCACCGGGAAATACCATGTGCTCGTGGTTGTCATCCCCGTAGAAGGTCTCAAGGTAAGCCTTAAGCTCTTTTGCAGAAATCTTACCCACGTTGGAACCGTATTTCTCAGTGTCTGTCTCCTCGCCAATCGAAGGAAGTGTCAGCACCTTGTGGCCGGAAAACTCGATGGCTCCCGCCTCGTGAGCTGCCACGTGGCCGGTCTGTGCCGCAACCACGCCTTCGTAGGGTTTAAGGAGCATATCGATTATGGTCTGGTTGGTCTGGGTTCCGCCCGCCAGAAAGAACACTTCAGCTTCAGGGCACTTACATGCCTCTCTTATCCTGTCTGCTGCGCTCCTGCATATATCATCTGTGCCGTAGCCCACGTTCTGCTCCCGGCCCATGTCCATGAGCCTCTTGAGGATCAGGGGATGGGCAGTTCTTGTATAGTCACTTGAAAAAGATATCTTCTGTCCCATTTTATATCTCAATAACCTCCTCGAGGGTCCGCACGAAAGTCTCAAGCCCCTCTTTATCTGCATCGTCAAAGCGGCCAAGGCTTGGGCTGTCGATATCAAGGACCGCTACAACCTTTCCGTCTTTGTGTATGGGAACCACAATCTCCGAGTTGGATGCACTGTCGCAGGCGATATGCCCCGGGAACTGATGCACGTCTTTTACCAGCTGGGTCTTATCCTCTGCTACTGCAGTTCCGCAGACTCCCTTGCCCACCTCTATCCTGATGCAGGCCACCTTACCCTGGAAGGGTCCCAGCATCAGGGAGCCCTTGTCCATAAGGTAGAAGCCGGCCCAGTTAAGGTCCTCCATGTTCTCATATAAAAGCGCGGACGCATTGCTCATCACAGGGATGAAGTTGGGTTCATCCTCAGCAAGTGACTTTATCTGCGCCGCAAGCAGCTTGTAATCTGTCATATCTATCAATTCTCCCTGTCAAATAATTCTATTTGACTGTGATTCTAACATCATTTTAATTTGCGCACAATACAATAGCAGGCGCTTCTTCAATCATTATCTGTCAGGGTTTTTATGACAGTGATCATAAGTCTTTCGCCTTTTATGCTGACTTTAATATCATCTGACAGGGAAGTCAGCATGGTCTTTTCCAGATCATCCGTGGCCTCACCGCTCTGTTTATATGTACTGTAGGATATGCTCTCGTCCTTTGCGGAAGAATCCCCTCTGTAGAGCATGCGCTTTATGAAGCCCGCAAAACCTCCGCTCTCGTTTATTCCGCCAGAGGCCAACCCCTCCAGCCTTTGCCTGTCTTCCCGGTCTATACGTATTTTTATGTCAAGCTGGATAAAGGCCTTATCTCTTGTACCTTCAACCCAGTAGACTGCCTCGTTCCATTCTGTCAGACCGCCGGAAAAGACAATAAGGTCCTCCGTCAGGATCTTGAGTATCCTGTTATTTGTATTGACGATCTGGAAGTAATCAGAAAACTGATTTGTGATCTCAAGGGCCTTGTCTATATCCTCTATATCTGAATTCAGAAGTACCCTGTCTGTCTTGATACGGGTGTTTCTTCTGTATTTTTTATAGGACGAACGTCTCTGATCGGAATCTGTCTCCTGCTTCTGGCGCTCATAAATATTGACACACTGATACGGGATCTCTATGTCGTTTTCATCTAGTGCCTGGATGATCGCCTTGCGCACCTCTGTGCAGACCAGGAAGTTGTCATTGCCCTTCTCTGTCCATATAACAGTCTTAAACATATAACTGCTTGAGTCCATAGAAGTCAGATACACATCTCCATATCCACCAAGGTCCTTGTTTCTTAAATTGCCCGGCACTGTATAAGGACAGCTTTTTACCGCTTCCCGAATAACATGGACGGTCTTCGAAACATCAGCTTCATAGGAAACAGGTATCTCAATGATCGTTCCCAATAAATCCTTCCTGTAACTGCAGTTCATGATGATCTTCTTATCCATCTCGCTGTTGGGAACAATATAGTGCAGATTGTCCATGGTTCTAAGGACCGTATTCCTCAGGGTCATTGTCTCCACAACACAGGGCAGGCTTACCCCGTCTATGAGGATCCTGTCTCCCACATCAAAGGGCCTGTCGATACTTATCATGATTCCCGCCAGGATATTCTTAAGTGCGTTCTGAGCCGCAAAGCCTACCACAGCAGTAATTACTACCGTGGATCCAAGAACGCTCCTCAATAAAAATGTAAATCCATTGGTTGAGTAAAATGCCGCAACTGTGCACACTGTGATGATCAGTATTCTAATGAGGATCCTGAAAAAGGTATAGTGCAGCTTTTTCTGCTTATCGAGCAGTTTTTTGAAAATTATCTCGTTTATTGTAAGTAAAACAATTAAAACCACCAGTGCAATTACTATATTTATAACGATGTCCTTCGAAGTCGCCATAACCCTTGAAATTCCTCCTGGTTTTTTTCAGAGCAATATGAGTCCGCTTTGTAACCCCTGTCCTTACATCTCATCACACACCTGGAAGATCACGAACTTCAGGTAGTAGGATGCACTTCCGCCCCAGAGGATGGGGTGATCCATGGCCTGCTGGCGAAGCTCCACCTGCCTGAGCCGCTTGTGGGCGTCCCTTGCTGCATCTGCGATGGTCTTTAAAAAGAGCTCCTCATCCATGAAGTGTGAGCAGGAACAGGTGGCCAGGTATCCGCCGTCCTTTACAAGGCGCATACCTCTTAAGTTGATCTCCTTGTAGCCTGTGACTGCCTTCTTGATGGAGGCCCTGGACTTGGTGAAGGCCGGGGGATCCAGGATCACTACATCAAAGAGCTCTCCCTTTTTCTCAAGCTCAGGCAAAAGCTCAAATACGTCGGCGCACCGGAAGGTGGCAATATTCTCAAGGCCGTTAAGGGCTGCGTTCTCCCTGGCCTGCTCACAGCCAAGCTCTGAGGCATCAACGCCCAGCACAGAAGATGCGCCGCCTGCTGCCGCATTAAGGGCAAAGGAGCCCGTGTGGGTGAAGCAGTCCAGCACCTTCTTGCCCTTGCAGAGCCCGCGGATGGCCTGTCTGTTGAACTTCTGGTCCAGGAAGAACCCGGTCTTCTGGCCGTTCTCCACATCCACATAATATTTGATGCCGTTCTCTTCTATCAGGACCTTGGTGTCAAAGCTCTCACCAATAAAGCCCTTGGTCCTCTGAAGACCCTCAAGCTCTCTGACCTTGGCATCACTCCTCTCATAGACCCCGCGGATATGCACCCCGTCCTCCGAAAGGACCTTTTTGCACAGGTCAATTATCTTTTCCTTCATCCTGTCGGTGCCAAGGGCCAGTGATTCAATAACAAGGACGTCAGAGAATTTGTCGATGGTCACTCCGGGAATATAATCAGCCTCTCCGAATATGAGCCTGCAGGAGAGCCTTGTAAGGGCATCTGCCTTTTCCTCTTCTGTGGCATTTAAAAGACTACCTCCCTTTATCAGGTACCTCTCGGCGTAGCTCCTCATGATGTTCTTCCTGTGGTTCCAGGCATCACGCACTCTTTTTTCAAGGAGCATCAGGTCCACAGGGTTTTCCTTTTTGCGGCTCATGACCCTTACCCTTATCTTTGAATGTTCATTGATGAAGCCATAGCCCAGAAAATATCCGTCAAAATCATGGAGCTCCACGATATCACCGTTTTCAAAGCTGCCCTCAACCCGGTCTATCTCATTGTCGTATATCCAGGCGCCGCCTGCCTTGAACTCTCTGCCCTGTCCTTTTCTAAGAATCACTTCTGCCATGTGTCCACACCTCTCTCAGTCATTGAAAAAAATCATTTGCTAAAAATTTTAAAATCCATGTTGACAATAATTTAATTTTATTCTAAAATCAATTCGTTGTCACCTCTTGTGACATGCGCGATAGTAGCTTAGTTGGTAAAGCGCCACCTTGCCAAGGTGGAGACCGCGGGTTCGAGCCCCGTCTATCGCTTATTTTTTTGCCCAAAATTAATGCTATAATGTTTTTACAGGCACCAAAAAACATACACAATTATCCATTACGGAGGGCAAAGTCATGTCAAAGCGCTCAGTGTTCTTATCTGTAGCAATCAGTATTATAGCTCTTTTGATCTCTATCTCATCCCTGATAGCCGTAAACAGGCCGGATCCCACAACGCAGGAAAAAGATGTTCAATACGTACTGTATCTTGGAACCAATGACAAGGATACCAATGAACCGGTATTTCCGCCGGATGAAGCCCTTGAACATGCCAAGGCAATTCTCATTGACCACTTCGGCGGATACACCATCCAGGAAGCAAACGGCGGATGGATCGACGGCGAGAAGGTTTATCAGGAACATACTCTTGTTATCTATCTGAGCGACACCGACCTTGAAGCTATACACAAGGCCTGCGATGATATGATAAAAGAATTTAACCAGTCATCAGTTCTTATCCAGGCAAATGAAACCACAACTGAATTTTATGCAGGAGGTTGATATGGATAACAGCAATAAGACCAGTCTTATAAGTGACAATTCCTATGAAGGAAAGGCCATCGTTACCTTTCCTGCAGAGAGCCTTATCCTTAAGGAGGGCGACGTTACCGCTGAGATGTACAAGATCATCCAGGGCCGGGCTGAGATGTATGTGGGGTACGGCACCGACCACGAGGTACTTGTGGGGATCATCGGCCCCGGGGCCTGCTTTGGGGAGCTGGGCCTTCTGATGCAGGAGCCGGCCATCTATACCATCATAGCCTACACAGAGGTCTATGCCATAAGGGTTACCCTGGACAGGATTGGTACCTTCATCCAGGAGAATCACTCCAGCATCCTGCAGATCATGACCAACATGGCCAAGACCATGTCCGTTATGCAGCACCAGATCACTTACTTAAGTCAGGAGCTAAGCTCCTACAACAGCGAAAAGAAAGACAGCTTTGAGGATGTCAAAAAGGATCTTCTGCGCAGCCTCTACAATCCCAACGGTTTCGGGATGAGGGGAACCATGTACTATCTTGACGGCGCAAAGCGAAGCGAAAAGCGGCGATAAAACTAATATGGGGGAGAAATGCTTTTTTCCGCGGGGGAGGAAATACAGCAATGAACGACAAGGTTCTTAAGTTAAAAGAGAACATGGAAAAAAGAATTGTTGGAAAGGGGGCTGTTATCGACAGGATCATAACAGCGCTTCTGTCCGGAGGGCATGTGCTTTTGGAGGACGTCCCGGGTGTGGGCAAGACCACTCTTGCCAAGGCCCTTGCGGAGTCTCTCTCCCTTTCTTTTGCACGGATCCAGTGCACGCCTGATACCATGCCCTCTGACATCACGGGCATCTCGGTGTATGACCGGGAAAAGGGGACCTTTTCCGTGATGCAGGGCCCGGTCCTGAGTAACATAGTCCTGGCGGATGAGCTAAACCGCACATCCCCCAAGACCCAGTCTGCCCTCCTTGAAGTCATGGAGGAGCACAGGGTCACCATCGACGGTACATCCTATCCCGTTCCCGAGCCCTTCATGGTCATCGGGACCCAGAATCCATCTGAAATGGCAGGAACCTATCCCCTGCCCGAATCCCAGCTTGACCGCTTTATGATGAAACTCTCCGTGGGCTACCCTGAAAAAGCAGCCTCTGAAGATATGGCAAAGCGTTTTCTCTCAGGAAACCTTCATCAGGAAACAGCCGCAGTCCTTACCGGCAGCGATGTCTGCAAAATGCAGAAAGACGTAGCGGCAGTTACCATTCACGACAACCTTCTGTCCTACTGTGCAGCCATTGTTGATGCCTCCAGGACCCGGGCGGAGATATCTGTGGGAGCATCTCCCAGAGCTCTTTTGTCCATGCTGCGCTGCTGCCAGACCCTGGCCTTTCTTGACGACAGAAACTACTGCATACCCGAGGACATCGCAGATGCCGCCATGCTGACCCTCCCCCACAGGCTTATGCTGACAGGGGAAGCCCGCATCAGCCGCATCACAGGTGAAGATCTGTTAAAAGACATTCTCGGAAAGATCAAAGTACAATGAAGATCACGTTCACCTGGCGCAATCTCATAATTTATCTTGCTTTCCTTGCAGCCGGAATCGTATTTGCAAGCTTTTTTGGCGGCGCAGTGGCCTATGCGCCCCTGTCCGTGCTGTTTCTTTTGCTGCCGGTATCTGCCCTGTACATCTTTATCTGCTACAGGTTCCTCAGGGTCTACCAGGAGGTAGAGGTCCACAAGCTCACCAAGGGCGAAGTCCACAGATACCGCGCCTCCTTTGAAAACGCGGGGCTACTTCCCATCCACGAGATGGGGATCGTCCTGTACAGGGACCGCTGCAGCCTTTATGACATCCCCGCGGGCACAAGGCTTTCCCTTAATGCCCGCCGGAAAAAAGAGCTTAAGTCCGGCATCAACTGCCTCTTTGCCGGAGCCTATTACGTTGGCATCGAAAGCGTCTCTTTTGCCGCTCCCTTTCATATTTTTGAGGTGACCCTGGACGTGCCCTATTCCTTCCGGGCCCTGGTAAAGCCCAGGATAACGGACATCGCGGGAAAAGCTCTGGACCTTGAGAACCTCTTTAACAGCACCGGGCAAAAGAGCCTGCGGCTATTTGAGGATACTCCCGGAAGCGATGTCCGGCCCTATGTAAAGGGGGATCCCAAAACCGGTATCAACTGGAAGGTATCCGCCAGGACCGGGGAGCTGATGGTTCGGATCCCGGACAAAATGGAGAAAAGATGCGTCTCCATCATCATGAATACCAGAAATACTCCGGAGCGGCAATGGGACAACGCCTTCTTAAAGAGCCGCGACTTTTTCCTGGAATTTGTTGTGTCTGCGGCCAGGCACTTTGCGGACCAGGGGATCCCTTTGACCGTAATCTACCCCGCAGGCAGGATCACGGAAACCAGGATCGACTCAGACAGAAGCTTTACCGAATTCTACGAGCGTATCTCAGACGGCCTGTTCTACTCATCGGATGAAGATGAGACGCGCCTTAAACAGCTTATAGCCAAGCACAGGGACAATACCAATGACAGAGAAACCTGGATCATCATCAACGAAAACCCAAGCAGAGGAGAAAACTTCATCGACATTTGCTCATGAGGCAGAGGCTCACCTCTTCGCCTTCTGTTTTGCTGCTCTGTCCTGCGCAGCCTATCTTTTGTATGCACCTTCAGAAGATCGCATTAGTACCGCCGCCTTTCCCTTCCTTGTGACAGGAGTTTTCCTTATCTGCTGCGGTCTGGAGCACCTCTTTTCCCTGTTTGTCTCATGGCGGATATCAGCTCTTTTCTCACTGGTCCCATGGCTTATACTGCTGTTTTTCATAAAGCGCATCGATGCTCTTTTTATGCTCGTGCCTGCCATTGTCCTGGGCGTACTGCTAAGGCTGTGTGTAAGGATCCTGCCCCATGGTAAAAGAACTTTCGTACCCGGTACGCTCTGTCTTGACACAGCAGCCCTGTATCTGTATTTTGATCACGGCCAGTTTGGGGAAGATGACCTCTCCTCGAGACTTCTTTGCATCTTTCTTGTGATCCTGACCCTGTCTGCCATAGAGCGGACATTTTTTGCAAAAAAGACACACGGCTTTCCCATCCACTTCTTTTTGTGCCTTGGGCTTATTTCTCTTTTCATGCCAATGGCACCAAAGCCCATCGACTGGTCTCCTGTGGAAAGGGCCGGAGAGAGGATCGTATCCGGCATCGAAAAAGCCGCCGATAACCTCTCCTACTATTTTGCCTTCGCCTTTGGAAACAGCTATACGGCAGGCTACAGCTCTTTTGCACCTACCGGTGAAAAGATCGATATGTCCCAAAAGGACCAGCTGCTTGTAGAGATGGATGAGCTGCCCTATCACACCTTTGTGGATGAAGAGACGGGTAAGCTCACCAACATGCGAAAGACCCTGTACCTGTCCGGAGGAATTGGCGCTGATGAGGTGCAGTTTGTGGGCTTTCTGGGATTTCTTTATCAGAACGGCGTTACCCGTGACACAGCGCTGTCTTTTTCTGATGTAAGCCGCCTTAGCCTTGAATATGTGTACCTTGATACCCGGGATGAGATCGTGCCGTCAACCGCCTTTCTTGTAACAGACTGGGACGGCAGGGTGAATGGCGGAAAGAGCAAAGCCGTTCATCACAAGGGCTACCGGACAGATGCGCAGTATCTGGACATTGACTATGGAAGTGCCACTCTTGTGGAGCTGTACAGGTCTGCTGCCTCATCCACAGCGCTTCACAGTTCTGCTGCGTCCTATGGTGCCCCTGACTATACAGAGGCTTCCTCCTACGCTAAAGAGCTGTGGGACATAGACCTTAGTGAGGTTCTGTCTGAAGATGAATATGAGTCTGCTCTCAAGAAGTTCTCAGAGCGGGATGCTGACGTTTTGGATGAATATCTGGACGCGACCGGAACAGATGATAAGTTAAAAGAGCTTACGGATGAGATCACCCTTGAGGGCTCCAATGACTATGACAAATGCCGTCAGATAGAGATGTACCTGCGGCAGTTTGCCTACAGCAGGGATGCTGTGGGGGGCTACAATGCCTCTTCTGACATGGGCAGCGCAGAGGGTATGGCAGATATCGCAGAGCGGTTTCTCTTTGATACGGGAAAGGGCTACTGCGTCCATTTCACCTCCGCCATGGTGATGATGCTTCGCCTTTGTGGCATCCCCGCAAGAGCCGTTACAGGCTACAGGTACTCCTTCCCCTTTGAGGCAAGAGGTGAATACCTGGTCAGCAGCAGCTGTGCCCACACCTGGCCGGAAGCCTATATCCCGGGGGCAGGCTGGGTTCCCTTTGAGCCCACCTCAGGCTACTACGCGCCCTCAGATAATACCTGGCACACAAGTGCCGGCTCTTTGGGGGCCTATACGCCTTCAAAGCCGCTGCCGTCCCCTGCCACCGCTCCGTCTTCCGAGGATCTTCCCGCGGATGAAACGGCATCTTCAGGCAGCTCCATCATACTGGCTCTTAAGGTGCTCTGGCCCTTTGTCCTTTCCGCGGTCATCATAATCCTTTTGCTTGTTGCAGGAACCGGGCTCTACAGGGCCCTTCGCTACCGCTTGTCCTCTCCCTCACAGAAGCTCCTCTGGGATCTGGAGCTGATAAAGAAAGAACTTGTGGCACTGTCCGGAAAACCATTCTCTGACAGAGGCCTTTTATCAGACTACCTCGCAATCGCTCCCGCCGGGATAAGGCCTGACCTTCAGCGCGTATTCTCCGCTTCCTACAAAGTCCTTTACAGCGGTGATGGCGCCGCGGATCCCACTCCCGAGGAAAATGCCCTGGCCAGAGACCTTCGGGAAAGACTCCGAAAAAAAACTGTTGACAACAATCCGATTCTGGTTTAAGATTTATCTTGCTGTTGGAAACAACACATGCGATAGTAGCTTAGTTGGTAAAGCGCCACCTTGCCAAGGTGGAGACCGCGGGTTCGAGCCCCGTCTATCGCTCGCCTAATTAAATTCCGAAATGCCTAGTATTCATGGGCGTTTCGGAGTTTTTTATTTGTCCAAAAT
>JAEEGL011932139.1_pt1 | contig 10030 bp, 7 predicted proteins | sample 9134231 | NCBI WGS metagenome assembly JAEEGL01 (sample SAMN16246548, study PRJNA631951) | gut metagenome | biome: gut microbiome; feature: rumen; material: fiber-attached | host: Bos | place: Iran: Karaj | collected 2018-10 | reverse complement strand
TTGCTGCGCAGACGCTTTCGCTCGGCGCCCCGACTCTTATCTTCTACTTTACACTATAAAAAGAAATAGGTATAATAAAAGGGTTGAACAAATGTTCTAAAGCAGCATAAGAAAGGGATCCACACATGCGCTTTCTGATCCAGCGCGTCAGCCGCGCCTCCGTCTCTGTGGACGGCGCCTGCGTCGGCGCCATCGACAAAGGATTTCTGGTCCTCATCGGCATCTCCCATACGGACGACCGCGCCGTCGCGGACAAGATGGTGAAAAAGCTCTGCGGCCTGCGGATCTTCGAGGACGCCCAGGGCAAGACGAACCTCGCGCCCGCGGACGTGGGCGGCAACCTGCTCCTCATCTCCCAGTTCACGCTCTACGCGGATTGTAAGCACGGCTACCGGCCGAGCTTCACGAACGCCGCCGGTCCTGCGGAAGCAGAAGCGCTGTACGAGTACGTCCTGGCGGCCTGCCGGGAACGGTTCCCCGCGCTGGCCTGCGGCCGCTTCGGCGCGGACATGAAGGTGGAGCTCTGCAACGAAGGCCCCTTCACGGTCCTGCTGGATTCGGCGGAGCTCTGATCCGCCTGCCCGGACGGCGGGCGGCGCGAAGACACGAAATACGAAGATGGAAGAAAAGCGATTCAAACTGCATTCCGAATATCAGATGACGGGCGATCAGCCGGAGGCGGTGGAACGCCTCTGCGAGGGCCTGCTGGCCGGCAAACGGCATCAGACCCTGCTGGGCGTCACCGGCTCGGGCAAGACCTTCACCATGGCGAACGTCATCGCCCGCATGAACCGGCCCACGCTGGTGCTCTCGCACAACAAGACGCTGGCCGCGCAGCTCTGCGGGGAGTTCAAGGAATTCTTCCCCGAGAACGCGGTGGAGTTCTTCGTCTCTTATTATGATTATTACCAGCCGGAGGCCTACGTGCCTTCCACGGACACCTATATCGAAAAGGACTCGGACATCAACGCGGAGATCGAGAAGCTGCGCCACTCCGCCACGGCCGCGCTCGCGGAGCGGCGGGACGTGGTGATCGTCGCCTCCGTCTCCGGCATCTACGGCCTGGGCAGCCCCATCGACTACGAGAACCAGGTGCTCTCGCTGCGCCCCGGCATGGAGCGCCCCAGAAACGAGATCCTGCAGCGCCTGGTGGAGATCCAGTACAGCCGCAACGACCTGGAGCTGCAGCGCGGCTCCTTCCGCGTGCGGGGCGACATCATCGACATCTATCCCGCCGGCGCGGAGTCCCCGGTGCGCGTGGAGCTCTTCGGCGACGAGGTGGAGTGCATCAAGGAGATCCATCCGGTCACGGGAGAGATCCTGGGCCTGCGCAGCCACATCTCCGTCTTTCCCGCCTCCCACTACGTCACCTCGCGCGAGAAGCTGGAGCACGCGCTGGAGACCATCGAGGAGGAACTGGAGGAGCGCGTGGCCTGGTTCAAGTCCGAAGGAAAGCTCATCGAGGCGCAGCGCATCGAGCAGCGGACCCGCTACGACATGGAGATGCTCCGCGAGGTCGGGAGCTGCAAGGGCATCGAGAACTATTCCAGGCACATCAACGGTCTGGCGCCCGGCAGCCGGCCCTATACGCTGATCGACTACTTCCCGCGGGACTTCCTGCTCCTGGTGGACGAATCCCACGTGATGCTCCCGCAGCTGCGGGCGATGAGCGCCGGAGACCGCTCCCGCAAGCAGTCCCTGGTGGACTACGGCTTCCGCCTCCCTTCCGCGCTGGACAACCGTCCGCTGAACTTCGACGAGTTCCAGAGCCTCATCCCGCAGGCGATCTACGTGAGCGCGACGCCGGCCCCCTGGGAGAAGGAGCAGAGCGGCGGCATCTCGGCCGAGCAGGTCATCCGCCCCACGGGACTGCTGGATCCGCCCATCGAGGTCCGGCCCACCGAGGGGCAGATCGACGATCTCATGGAGGAGATCCGCAAGGTCAGCGCCGGGGGAGAGCGGACCCTGGTGACCACGCTGACCAAGAAGATGGCGGAGCGCCTCACGGACTATCTGAAAAACGCGGGCATCCGGGTGCGCTACCTGCATTCCGAGGTGGACACGCTGGAGCGCATGGCCATCCTGCGGGATCTGCGCCTGGGCGCCTTCGACGTGCTGGTGGGCATCAACCTGCTGCGCGAGGGGCTGGACATCCCGGAGGTCGCGCTGGTGGCCATCCTGGACGCGGACAAGGAAGGCTTCCTGCGCACGGAGACCTCGCTGATCCAGACGGTGGGGCGGGCCGCCCGCAACGCGGAAGGCAGGGTCATCATGTACGCGGACAGCATCAGCCCGGCCATGGAGGCCACGCTGCGCGAGACGGAGCGCCGCCGGGAGATCCAGCAGCGCTACAACCGGGAGCACGGCATCACGCCGCAGAGCGTGCGGAAGTCCGTCCGCGACATCATCGAGGCGACCAAGGTGGCGGAGCCGCAGGCGGAGTACTATCACGGCAAGAAGCCGAACGAGCTGACCCGCAAGGAGCGGCAGGAATACGCGAAACTTTTGGAAAAGGAAATGAAGCAGGCGGCGGCGGACCTGCAGTTCGAGCGGGCCGCCCAGCTCAGGGACCTGCTCTTCGAATACCGGGTCCGCTCGTAGGGCGGCCCGCCCGCGGCAGGCGTATCACTTGGCAGAACGGAAAGAACGGATCGCATGAAATACATCAAGATCAAAGGCGCGCGCGTCAACAACCTGAAGAACATAGACGTCAGCATCCCCAGGGACAAAATGGTGGTCATCACCGGCCTCTCCGGCAGCGGCAAGTCCTCGCTCGCCTTCGACACCGTCTATGCCGAAGGGCAGCGGCGCTACGTGGAGAGCCTCTCTTCTTATGCGCGGCAGTTCCTGGGCCGCATGGACAAGCCGGACGTGGACTACATCGAAGGCCTCTCGCCGGCCATCTCCATCGACCAGAAGACCACCAGCAAGAACCCCCGCTCCACCGTGGGCACCGTCACGGAGATCCACGACTATCTGCGCCTGCTCTACGCCCGCATCGGCGTGCCGCACTGTCCGGTCTGCGGCCGGGAGATCAGCAGCCAGACCGTGGACCAGATCGTGGACCGCATCATGGATCTCGGGGAGGGCGTGCGCGTGAGCGTCCTGGCCCCCGTGGTCAGAGAGCGCAAGGGCGAGCACGAGAAGGTGCTGGACCGCATCCGCCGCGAGGGCTTCACGCGGGTGCGCGTGGACGGCGAGACCAGAGACCTCTCGGAGGAGACGGTCAAGCTGGACAAGAAGTTCAAGCACAGCATCGACATCGTGGTGGACCGGATCATCGTGAAGCCGGAGTCCCGCAGCCGCGTGGCGGAATCCGTGGAGCTCGCCATCCATCACGGAGAGGGGCTCGTCAAGGCCTTCTGCCAGTGGAAGGCGCAGGCGGAGGGGGAAGAGGACCACGAAGAAGAGTACCTCTTCAGCACGCTGCTCTCCTGCCCGGATCACGGCGTCTCCATCGAGGAGATGGAACCCCGCATGTTCTCGTTCAACAGCCCCTTTGGCGCCTGCCCGGCCTGCAGCGGCCTGGGCTTCCTGCTGCGGGTGGACCCGGATCTGATCATCGAGGACCCGAGCAAGTCCATCGCGGACGGCGCGCTCTCCAAGATCTTCAGCAGCATGGAGATGATCGCCAGCTTCTACCGGCAGATGGTGGAAGCCCTGGCCAGGGAGCACAAAGTCAGCCTGGACACGCCCTTCGAGGACCTTCCTCCCAGGTTCGTGGAGGAGCTGCTCTACGGCACGGGCGAGCGCAAGCTGAACTATACCTACGTGACCCGCAGCGGCGACAAATATCAGCGCAATCACCCCTTCGAGGGGCTCATCAACAACCTGCAGCGGCGCTACGAGGAGAGCATGTCCGACTACGCCAAGGAGAAGATGGAGGCCTACATGGCCGTCACGCCCTGCAAGGCCTGCGGCGGCAAGCGCCTGAAGCCGGAGGTGCTGGCGGTCACCGTGGGCGGCCTGAACATCGCGGCCCTTTCGGACCTCTCCGTACGGGAAGCCCTGGAATTCATCGACCGTTTGCAGCTGACGCCCAGAGAGGAAGCCATCGCGCGGCAGATCCGCAAGGAGATCAAAGCCAGGCTCAGCTTTCTGGTGGACGTGGGCCTGGACTATCTGACCCTTTCGCGGGCGGCGGGCAGCCTCTCCGGCGGCGAGAGCCAGCGGATCCGCCTGGCCACCCAGATCGGCTCCGGGCTCACCGGCGTGCTCTACATCCTGGACGAGCCTTCCATCGGCCTGCACCAGAAGGACAACGACAAGCTCCTGGCCTCGCTGCGCGGCCTCACGGACATGGGCAACACGCTGCTGGTGGTGGAGCACGACGAAGACACCATGTACGCGGCGGACCACATCATAGACATCGGGCCCGGCGCCGGCCGGGAAGGCGGCTATCTGGTGGCGCAGGGCACGGTGGAGGAGATCAAGGCCTGCCCGGCCTCTCTGACGGGGCAGTACCTTTCCGGCGCCCGCAAGATCGCCGTGCCGGAGTTCCGCAGGCCGGGGAACGGCCTGGAGCTGCGCCTGCTGGGCGCCGCGGAGAACAATCTGAAGGGCCTGAACGTCAGCTTCCCGCTCGGAAAATTCATCTGCGTCACCGGCGTCTCCGGCTCCGGCAAGAGCACGCTGGTGAACGAGATCCTGTATAAGCGCCTGGCGCAGGACCTGTACCGCGCCAAGGACCGGCCCGGACGGCACAAGGGCATCCGGGGCGAAGAGAACATCGACAAGGTCATCAACATCGACCAGTCTCCGATCGGGCGCACGCCGCGCTCCAATCCGGCCACCTACACCGGCGTCTTCACCGCCATCCGCGATCTCTTCGCCTCCCTGCCGGAGTCCAAGATGCGCGGCTTCGGCAAGAGCCGCTACAGCTTCAACGTGAAGGGCGGCCGCTGCGAAGCCTGCTCCGGCGACGGCGTCAAGCGCATCGAGATGCACTTCCTGCCGGACGTCTACGTCCCCTGCGAGGTCTGCAAGGGCAAGCGCTACAACCGCGAGACGCTGGAAGTCAAGTATAAAGGCAAGAGCATCTTCGACGTGCTGGACATGAGCGTCAGCGAGGCCCTCGAGTTCTTCAAGAACCTGCCGGCCATCACGCGGCAGCTGCGGACCCTGGAAGAGGTGGGCCTCGGCTACATCAAGCTCGGACAGCCCTCCACGCAGCTCTCCGGCGGCGAGGCGCAGCGCGTGAAGCTCGCCACCGAGCTCTCCCGCCGCAGCACCGGCCGCACGCTCTACATCCTGGACGAGCCGACCACGGGCCTGCATTTCGCGGACGTGGACAAGCTGGTGGGCGTGCTGGCACGGCTGGTGGACGCGGGCAACACGGTGCTCGTCATCGAGCACAACCTGGACGTCATCAAGCAGGCGGACCACATCATCGACCTCGGGCCGGACGGCGGAGACCGGGGCGGGCAGGTGGTCGCCGTCGGCACACCGGAGGAGATCGTCGCCGCCGGAACGTATACCGGGCAGTATTTGAAGCGCATGCTTTGACAATCAGCGGAAGCCGTGCTAATATAATCTATTATCGTTTTCATCGTTCTTTGCGGCAGAGTACTGAAGCGACCTGAGGAGGAAAAGGATGAACAACAACGGCTCCAGCATGAACCTGACCATGCTGACGGACTACTATGAACTGACCATGGCGAACGGCTACTTTTTGAACGGCAGACAGGATCAGGTGGCCGTGTTCGATATGTTCTTCCGGCGCATCCCGGACGAGGGCGGCTTTGCCGTCATGGCCGGCGTGGAACAGCTGATCCAGTACCTCAGCGATCTGCATTTCACGGAGGAGGACATCAGCTTCCTGCGCGGCAAGGGCTGCTTCTCCGAGGGCTTCCTGGACTATCTGCGGAACTTCAAGTTCGCCTGCGACGTCTGGGCCGTGCCGGAAGGCACGCCGGTCTTCCCCGGCGAGCCCCTCGTGGTGGTCCGCGGACCCATCATGCAGGCGCAATTCGTGGAGACCATCCTGCTGCTTGCCATCAACCACCAGAGCCTCATCGCGACCAAGGCGAACCGCATCGTGCGGGCCGCCAAGGGCCGTCCCGTCATGGAGTTCGGCAGCCGCAGGGCACAGGGCGGTTCCGGCGCCATGCTGGGCGCCCGCGCCGCCTACATCGGCGGCTGCGCCGGCACCGCCTGCGCCATCGTGGAGCGCGACTACGGCATCCCGGCGCTGGGCACCATGGCGCACAGCTGGGTCCAGAGCTTCCCGAACGAATACGAAGCCTTCCTGGCCTACGCAAAGCTCTATCCGGAGAACTGCACCCTGCTGGTAGACACCTACAACACCCTGAAGTCCGGCATCCCCAACGCCATCCGCGTCTTCCGGGAGCTGGGGCTCACGGATCATCTGGGCATCCGCATCGACAGCGGCGACGTCACCTATCTGAGCAAGCAGGCCCGCAAGATGCTGGATGAAGCGGGCTTCCCGCAGTGCAAGATCGTCATCTCCAATTCGCTGGACGAATACATCATTCAGGACGTTCTGGCGCAGGGGGCCGAGATCGACTCCTTCGGCGTCGGCGAGCGTCTCATCACCTCCAAGTCCGAGCCCGTCTTCGGCGGCGTTTACAAGATCTCCGCGCTGGAGGAGAACGGGGAGATCATCCCCAAGATCAAGATCAGCAACAACGTGGAGAAGATCACCACGCCGGGCTTCAAGACCGTCTACCGTCTCTACGACAAGGAGACGAACAAGGCCATCGCGGACCTCATCGCCCTGCGCGGCGAGCCCATGCCGACGGAGGACGGCTTCGAGATCTTCGATCCCCGCTACACCTGGAAACGCAAGACGCTGCGCAACTATTACGCCAAGGAGCTGCTGGTGCCGATCTTCGAAAAAGGCAAGGTGGTGTATCAGAGCCCCGGCATCGAGGAGATCAAGAAGTACTGCAAGGCGCAGATCGAGACGCTCTGGGAAGAGCTGCTCCGCTTCGAGAACCCGCACGAGTACTTCGTGGACATGAGCCAGAAGCTCTGGGACACCCGCAAGCGGCTCATCGAAGAGCATCGCGTGTAAGCATCGTTACGTGCCGACGGCCTGCCGCCGGGAAAGATAAAAAGAAAGGATGAATGTATCATGAAGTACGATTTTTCCATTACCAGGACCACAACGCCCAAGCAGAAGCCGGACATCAGCACCGTCACCTTCGGCACCTCCTTCACGGATCACATGTTCCTCATGAACTATGACCCCGAACACGGCTGGCACGACGGCCGCGTAGTGCCCTACGCGCCGCTGAGCCTGGATCCCGCCACCGTCTTTCTGCACTACGCGCAGGGCATCTTTGAGGGCATGAAGGCCTACAGAGATCCCCAGGGCAAGGTACAGCTCTTCCGCCCGGACATGAACGCCAAGAGAACGCAGTCCTCCAGCAAGCGCATGTGCATCCCCACCATCGACGTGGATATGTACGTGGAGGCCGTCAAGACGCTGGTCCGCGTGGATCAGGACTGGGTCCCCTCCGCGCCGGGCAGCTCCCTCTACATTCGTCCTTTCATCTTCGCTTCCGAGTGCTTCGTGGGCGTCCGTCCTTCCAATGAATTCATCTTCTGCATCATCTGCTGCCCCGTCGGTTCCTACTACAAGGGCGGCATGAAGCCCACCAAGATCTACGTGGAGGAAGAATACACCCGCGCCGTCAAGGGCGGCACCGGCTCCAGCAAGGTCTGCGGCAACTACGCCCCCGGCCTGCTCAGAGAGCGCGAGATCCACGAGCTCGGCTACGACCAGATCCTCTGGCTGGACGGCGCGGAGCACAAGTACGTGGAAGAGATCGGCACCTCCAACGCCGTATTCAAGGTCGGTGACGAGATCTGGACCGCCACGCTGGAGACCGGCACCATCCTGCCCGGCATCACCAGAGATTCCGCCCTCCAGGTCCTGCGGAGCTGGGGCTATAAGGTCTGTGAGAAGCGCTTCACCATCGAGGAGATCTACGAGGCCTACAAAGCCGGCCAGCTGAAGGAAGTCTTCGCCACCGGCACCGCCGCCGTCATCTCCCCCGTGGGCGAGCTCTTCTGGCACGGCCACCACATGATCATCAACAACGGCGAGATCGGCGAGACCGCCCAGAAGCTCTACGACGAGCTCTACGGCATCCAGACCGGCCGCGTGGAAGACAAGTTCGGCTGGATCGTCAAGCTGGACGACTAAAGCGGACGAAACAGGATATTTGCGACAGACAAGCGTGCCCGGAGAAGGATCTCCGGGCATGTTTTTCGGAGAGGAGACGCGATGGACACGAAAGAGATCCTGCGGCAGGCGATGCTGCGCCGGGCCGCGGCGCTGCCGGCGCTCTACAAAACGAGCGCTTCCGCGGTGATGCGCGCCGCCCTTCTGGGATCGGAAGCATACCGGGCAGCCCGCTGCCTCTTTCTGTACGTGAGCACGGAGAACGAGCCGGAGACCCGGGAGATCCTGCGCCAGGCGCTGGAAGAGGGGAAGACCGTTCTGGTGCCGCGCTGCGGCAAGGACGGACGGATGGATGCCGTGCGGATCGAGGGGACGGACGCGCTGCGGCCGGGCGCCCTCGGCATTCCGGAACCGCCGGCGGAGGCGCCGGCCGCCGCGGAGGCGCCGGACCTGGTCCTCGTGCCCTGCGTTTCGGCCGGAAAGGACGGCGGACGCCTGGGCCACGGCGGCGGCTATTACGACCGCTGGCTGCAGAGCTGCCCCGCGCCGCGGATCTGCCTTTGCTTCGAACGTCTGCGCTCCGAAGGGATCCCCATGGAAGCGCGGGACGTGCGCATGGACTTCCTGCTCACGGAGCAGGGGCTCATCCCCTGCGAGGGCGATCCGCGCAGACAGTAGGCGCCGCGCGGAAAATGAAAGAAAAAGAGACGGCCGCAGCCGTCTCTTTTTGATTCAGAACCAATAGGAGAACGCGGAGGGGAGGGCGCAGCGCGCCGCGAGGTCTTCCGGGGAGGCCCAGCGAAAGCCCTCCGGCAGCGCGGGCGGCGGCGCGGGAAGGAGCGCCGCGCGGGCCTGCATGAGCCATTCCTTATGCGTGAAGACGTGCCTGGCGGAGGGCAGGGGCTCCAGCGCGGAGACCGGCAGGCCCAGCGCCTGCAGGGCGGCGCAGAGCGAGGTGTCGTCTCCGTGTCCCTCCAGGTTCGGCAGCTCCCAAAGGCCCGCGAGCAGGCCCTTGGCGGGCCGTTTGCGCAGCAGGAGCGAGTCGCCGCAGCGGATGAGGAAGACGGTCTTCTTTTCCACGCCGCGGGCCTTTTTGGCGCTGCGGCGCGGCAGGGAGAGCTCGCGGCCCGTCGCTCTGGCGGCGCAGCAGTCCGCCCAGGGGCAGCGCTCGCAGAGCGGCCTGCCGTTCGGCAGGCAGACCAGCGCGCCGAGCTCCATCAGCGCCTGCGTGAAAGCGCCGCAGGGGTTCGGCGCGGGCGTGCCGCGCGCGGCGAGCGCTTCCTGCACGGCGCGTACTTCCGCTTCAAAAGCGCGCTTCGTCTCCGGCAGATCCGTGTCGGCTTCGCTCGCGTGGAAGCGCGAGAGCACCCGCAGTACGTTGCCGTCCACGGCCGGCGCCGGCAGACCGAAGGCGATGGAGGCGATGGCGCCGGCCGTATAGGCGCCGATGCCCGGCAGCGCCAGCAGCGCTTCGAAGGAAGCGGGCAGCGCGCCGCCGTAGCGTTCGCAGACGATCCGCGCGGCCTTCTGCAAATTGCGCACCCGGTTGTAATAGCCGAGCCCTTCCCAGAGCTTCAGCAGCTGCTCCTCCGGGGCCGCCGCCAGCGCGGCCGCGTCCGGCAGCGCCTCCACGAAACGCAGGAAATAGGCCTTCCCGGCCTCCACGCGCGTCTGCTGCAGCATGATCTCCGAGATCCAGACGCGGTAGGGCGCAGGGTCCCGCCGCCACGGGAGATCCCGGGCGTTCCGCAGGTACCAGTCTAAGAGCGCGTCCGCGCGCGCGGGCAAAAGAGCAAAGGATTCCATGGGGAAAAGTTTAGCACATTTTCTCCCCGCGTGGGGCATCTTGTGTTAAAATGAAAAAAATAGGGGGGCGGG
>JAEEGL011812958.1_pt1 | contig 10030 bp, 5 predicted proteins | sample 9134231 | NCBI WGS metagenome assembly JAEEGL01 (sample SAMN16246548, study PRJNA631951) | gut metagenome | biome: gut microbiome; feature: rumen; material: fiber-attached | host: Bos | place: Iran: Karaj | collected 2018-10 | reverse complement strand
TTCTCAATGGTCTTTTTGTATGCAGCTATAGCCTGGTCGTTCTGCCCGAGGTTGCGGTACAGCATCGCACGCTCCAGCGAAGCCTTGCGGGCCAGGTTCGAGTGCGGGTAGTTATTGAGCAACTGTTCGTAGGTCACTATCGCACCCCGCTCATCGTCCTGCTGCAATTGCGCACGGGCTATCTCATACACGCCGTCGTCGGCATAGTCGGACTTGGGATAACGCTTCACCAGTTCGCGAAGTACATTGATTTTCTCCGCGTACTTATGCTGCAGTCCCAGGGCGTAGCCGCGTTGGAACAGGGCATAGTCGGCACCCGAAGCCTGCAGATTGCTCACCTGCGAATAATAGGTGATGGCCTGCTGGAACTGACGGTTGTTGAAATAGCAGTCTCCGATTCGGTTCAGCGCATCCGCGTAGGTCGGTTCGGTGGCCAACGCCGCATCAATATAGGTGGAGAAGGCATTGCGGGCCTTGTCATACTCCTTCTGCGAGAAGAAGCAATAGCCCTGCAGGTACCGCGCGATCACATAGTTGGACGACTGCTTCACATCCCTGCGCGCGAAGAACTTGTTCAGGTCCTGCTCGCAGGCCAAGTAGTTGCGCAAGCGGTAGTTGGCCTCCGCACGCACATAGTAAGCCTCCGTCGTATATTTGTCCGACTCGCTCGCGTGACTGATCACCTCGCTCGCCCAATCAGCCGATTGCTGCATCTTGCCTTGCAGGAAATGGTCTGCGCTCAATTGATAACGCAGGTACTGCTTGGTCTCACGCATCTTGGGCGAGGGATTGGGTATCGAATCGAGCGTGTTGATGGCTGCGGCGTAGTTCTTGCTCTGCATCAGCGCATCGCTCAGCAAACGGTATATGTTGGCCTCGTATTTGGAGTCCGGGAACCGCCGCAAGAAATCGTTGAACGCCCGCACCGACTCGCCTAACGCACTGGAACTCTGATAGGTACAGAGCGTGTAGTTATAGCTGGCCTCTTCGGTCACTTCGGGCGTCAGTCCGTATCCGGCAGCAGCCTGGTAGGACAGCATGGCCTGTTCCGGCTGTTTGAGCTTGACATAGGCGTGACCCATCGTCAGACAGGTGGCCTCGGACAGTGTATCTTTCTCCTGCTTCACCTGTTTGAACGACTTGATGGCCTCTTCGTAGTCACCCAACCGGTACTGCGCCGAACCGAGCATGTACATGTCGTTGCGCACCGGCTCTAACTTCTGCTCATTGGCGGAAGCCTGATAGCGCTGCAAGTGCTCCACGGCCTGCGCATAGTCCTCCTTCATGAAGTACATCTCGCCCAACACGCGGTGCAGCTCACCGTTGTTGGGACTGTCCGGATGCTCCCTAAGCAGGGTGTTCGCACGCGTCTCCACTTCCTCGTAATTGCCCTGCGCGTAGTACAGCTGTACCAGATAATAGGGCACGGTCTTCGAGTAGGCAGGCTCGTTCTCGAGTCGGAGAAAAGCAGGCAAGGCCTTGTCGTACTTCTCCTGCTTGTACATGCAGTAGGCGTAGTAATAGGTCGCGCGCGTCGCATAACGGCTGTCACCCTTACTCAGTTGCCCGAAATAGATAGATGCCCGTTGGTACTCCTGCATCATTAGGTAGGCGTATCCGCGGTAGAATGAATAGTCGGTCTGGTGCTGCTTGGTCAGCGCCTGTACTTCTATCGGTTCGAGGATCTTGAGACCCTGTTTGTAATGGCCTTTCTCCACCTGCAGCACACCTTGCATGAACTTGACCTCATCGGCAAAAGTGGTGTAGGGGAAGGCCTCGAGATAGGTCTTGAGGTCCCGCTGCAACAGCTTGTCACGCCCGTCGAAACGCGCGGACAGCTCATTGTAGCGCTGCTCCATCTCCGTCGTCTGGGCAAAGAGAGGAGAGCCTGGAATACAGAGTACAGAATACAGACCTAAAATGATGAGAAGTCTTCTCATTAAATTTTTAATTTTTAATTCTTAATTTTTAATTAAAAGTTAGCGCGCTAACTTAATTTCATTCCACATCTCGAGCAGCATCTCCTGGCTCTCGCCGGCATCGTGCATGAGGGCACAACGGTCGATGATGCTTTTGTCGGCATAGTAAACGGGGTTGAGGTGCAGTTTGTGCGGGTCGAGCCACTCGCCGTCCACTTCTATCGGGTCCTCGCCGAAGAAATAGCTGGCGTCCACGGTCTCCGGCCACTCTTCCGCGTCGTTCTGAGCCTCCAGAATCACCTCGGCTGCTTTCTCACCGCCGGCGCAGGACACATAGCCTATCTCGTCCATGTTAGCCAGCGCATTGTCTGCACGGCACATATAGTCGATGAAATAGGTAGCAGCCTTCACGTTCTTGGCATATTTGGGTATCACCCAACCGTCGAACCACACATTCGAGCCCTCTTGCGGCACGATATAATCGAGCATCACGCCCATCTCGGCAGCCTCTTCGATAGCGAACTGCGCATCGCCGGACCAGCTCAGGTTGAGCCATGCTTTGCCTTTGGTCATCTCCTCCTTGCCGAAATCCACTTCCCATCCGCAGATCTGCTTCTTGGCCTCTAACAGGATCTCCTTCACCTTGGCCACACGGGCACGGCTGATGTTGCGCACCAACTCGTCGCGGTTCACCAGACCTTTCTCGATATCGTCGGCATAAGCATAGAGCACGAGTACCGAATAGACATCGCGGAACGCATCTTTCATCAGGATGCGGTTTTCGAACTTAGGATTGAGGATAGCGCCCCAACTAACCAGGTCCTCACGATTAACAAACTGCGGGTTGAAGATGAAACCCGTGGTGCCCCACATGTATCCCACCGTGTAGTCGCTCACTTGCAAGGCGGCGTTCGGTGCCATCTGCTGGAACTTGTTGAGCACAAACGGCGAGATGTTGTCGAAATACCAGATCGAATCGGGAATCAGGTCCTTCTGAATGGGCAGGATGAGTTCTTTCTTCAGCATCCGCTCGATGATGTACTCCGACGGGCAGAACACATCGTAGTCCTCGTGACCCACTTCGATCTTCGTCAAAGCCGTCTCGTTGATGTCGAAGGTCTCGTAAACCAACTGTACTTTTTCGCCCGTTTGGTCGAAATACCACTGCTCAAAATTGGCCTTGACATCCTCGTCAATATAGTCGGCCCAGTTAAGCACTTTCAGCTGATGTGCGCGGTCTACGCGGTTACACGAACTGAACACGATGGCTGCAATAGCCAGCACGGAGAGAAGAATCTTTTTCATAATTTTAATCTTTTTGATGTTTATTATTGCGAATATTGATTACTATCAAAGCCACTAACATCACCAGCAGGATGAGGGTGAACAGCGGACGCAGTTCCGGAGTCAAACCGCCTTTGCGTGCATCCGAATAGATGAATGTGCTCAGCGTCTCCAGTCCGCCGCTGCCTTTGGTGAAGAATGTCACGCCGAAGTCGTCCACACTCAGCGTCAGCGCCAGGATGAATCCCGACAGCATACCCGGCCATAACTCCGGCAGCATGACCATTCGTAGAGCCTGCGCAGGCGTGGCGCCCAAGTCCAACGCCGCTTCGTAGGTGTTCGGGTTCATACGGCTCAGACGAGGCAGCACACTCAGTACCACATACGGCGTACAGAACACTACATGCGCGATGCACACCGTCGCCAGGCCCTGACTCATGCCCAACGCCACGAACAGCAGGAACAGCGATATACCCGTGATGATATCGGGGTTGATCATCGGCACCGAGTTGAGCAGGCTGACCATCTTGCGGCTCCGGGCACGCATGTTGTAGATGCCGATAGCGGCCAAGGTACCGAGAATAGTGGACACCACTGCGGCTATCAAGGCAATGACTACCGTGTACCAGATAGCGCTGTTCAGACCCGCATCCGCTTTGCCCGTGAACAGGTTCACATACAGGTCCATCGAGAAGCCTGTCCAGTTACCGAGTATCTTGCTCTTGGTGAACGAGAACACGGCTATCAACGCTATCGGCGCATAGAGAACAAGCAGCAACAGCCATAGGTACAGCTGCGAACCGTAGTGACGGCGGTTGCCCATCCGTTTGCGGCGAAGTATCTCTTGCTCCACGGGCGGCAATAGTCTCTCCTTGCGGCGGCTGTAGATGATGTAACCGCCGTACGCAGCCGTGCCTGCCAACAGCAGACCTGCAAACAGCCACCATATCCAGCCGCTACCCCGTTTCTTGGCTGCCGTATGCGACACCACATACTCCTCAAAGGTCTTGTATGCGTTCGCCACCAGCACGCGTTGCCCGCGGTTCTTGATCTCCTTGTTGCTCCGCCAAACGGTCCACGCCACCTCCGCCTCATCCGTGTAGCTGTAGATGCTGTCAAATCTATCAGCCAACTTTGGCTGATCCTCGCTTGCAAACACGAAGTCCAAGGCCTCTATGTCCCGTAACCCGTAACCCGTAACCTGTAACCCGTAACCCGTAACCGTTATATTCACCTTCTCCCCCGCATAGCTCTCCGGGAACTCCTCCAGCAGCTTCACTTCTCCCGTCGTCCCCACCTTCAGCTCGTAAGTCAAGTTCGACTGGGCAAAAGCGCTGAGGCAAATGACCAATGACAAATGACCAATGACCAATAGCCTTCTCATACCAGCCCTCCTTTCTCTCCGCCGGCGGAGTCACTGTCCCCGAGGAACGAGGTCAGACCGATGATCACCAGCAGCACGAGACTCAGCGTCGCGCCGTAGTTGAGCAGGTCGGTCGTCGTTATATAGTCCTGAATGAGGCTACCGAACAGTTTGATGTTGTTGTGCGTCAGCAGTTCCGCCACGGCAAACGTACTCACCGTCGGCATGAACACCATCACCACACCGCTGTACACGCCGGGCAGACTGAGCGGCACAATCACTTTCCAGAAGCAGGTCCATTTGTTCGCGCCTAAGTCCTGCGCAGCTTCGACGAGCGAGTTATCCATCTTCTGCAGGGTGTTGTATATCGGGTAGATCATGAACGGCAGGAAGTCGTAGCACAGACCGAACAGCAGAGCCCCTTCGCCCAACGGCAAACCGCACATGTTGAACAGCTCGACCGTTGCCACCGTACGCAGCAGGAAGTTGATCCACATCGGCAGGATGAACAGCATCGCCATCACTTTGGGCGTGCGGAAGTCTTCCTGCGCCATGATGTACGCCGCCGGATAGCCGATCAGCAGACAGATCGTCGTGTTGAAAAGGGCTATCATGAGCGAATAGATGAAGGTCTGAATCGCCTCGCTGTGCGTGAAGAACTTCGCAAAATTGCGCAGCGTGAAATGGCCCTCTATGTCCGTGAACGCATACACGCCCACCAGGATGAGCGGCAACACCACGAACACCGCCATGAACGCTATATACGGCCACGCCCATGTCCTCCGCGAAGAAAATATCTGTACGAGCTTACTCATCAATCTTAAATCTTCAATCTTCAATCTTCAATTTATCAATCCTTATATGCTTCGGATTGATAACGATTCCCACGCGGTCGCCGTCGTCCCACACATCATTCGTGTTCACATACAGGTTATGCCCCTCGTCCGTACGGATCGTCAGGTGGTAGTGGTTGCCCTTGAACAGGATGAAATGTACCTCGCCGGACAACTTGCCTTCCTCTTCGTAGTCCTGCAGGTCGATGTCGCGGAACTTGACGCGCACTTGCACTTTCTCGCCGGCCTCCAGGCCCTCCAACTGCTTCTCGTCCACTTCCCATTCGGCATCCAGGAACCACACCTTGCCGTTTTTGAGCACCTCGCCCTCGAAATAATTCCAGATATAGTGCTCTTTTTTCATGATCTGAATATCTTCGGGTCGGACTAACATACCCACTTCCGTTCCGGGCAGGAACTCGTGGTAGTCCTGAATCAGGAACTCGTACTTATCCGGCGTCAGCACGCGCATCTCGTAGTGCACACCCTTGAAGATACAGCTCTGCACCTCCCCGTACCACTTCGTGAACTTACCCTTGGGTATTCGATCCTCCGGATCCACATCTTCTTGCTCGGAAAGGCCATTCCCCCTCTCTTGAGGAGAGGGTTGGGGAGAGGTTCTCCAAATATAGATATCTTCGGGACGAATCACCACATCCACGGGATTGTCCTCGCCGAAACCGGCGTCGATACAGTCGAACTCCTGTCCGCAGAACTCCACGCGGTAGTCACGGATCATCGTTCCGCTCAGGATATTGCTCTCGCCGATAAAATCTGCCACAAAGCAGTTCTGCGGCTCGTTGTATATGTCTGTCGGCGTGCCTATCTGTTGAATCTTTCCCTCGTTCATCACCACTACGCGGTCGCTTAGCGTCAGCGCCTCTTCCTGGTCGTGCGTCACATAGATGAAGGTGATACCGAGTTTCTCGTGCAGCTCCTTCAACTCGATCTGCATGTCGTGCCGCATCTTCAGATCCAGCGCACTCAACGGCTCGTCCAACAGCAGCACTTCCGGCTTGTTCACTATCGCCCGCGCTATCGCCACGCGTTGCTGCTGGCCGCCGCTCAGGGTATCCACCTTGCGCTCCTCGTAGCCCGTCAGGTTCGCCATCTTCAACGCCTGACGCACTTTCTTCTTGATCACCTCCGGGTCCTCTTTCTTCAGCTTCAAACCGAAGGCTACATTGTTAAAGACATTCAAATGGGGGAACAGCGCATATTTCTGAAACACCGTGTTCACGGGACGCTGGTAGGGAGGAGTCTTCGTCACGTCCTCGCCTTTGAGCAGGATGTCGCCTGAACTCGCCACCTGAAACCCTGCTATGCAACGCAGCAATGTGGTCTTACCGCAGCCCGAAGGACCCAAAATGGTCACAAACTCGCCCTTCTTCACCTGAAGACTCACATCGTCCAATGCAAATTTACCGTCCTCGAACTGCTTCGAGACATGATTCACTTCAATAATAAATTCCGATTTTGCCATTTCCTTATTTTGTATCCGCCAAGTTTGGCGGATTGCTCGTCTCTTGTCCTTTTTATTTCATTTTTAACGCGCACGTCAGTGCGCATATGTGCACATTTACGCAATTTGGGCACAAAAGTACTACAATTTTTGCATATATGCAAGCATTCGGGCATTTTTTTGCCAAATAAAATGAAATTTTATCTATTTAGCACGCTATATAGCATCTATGCTTGCATAAGATGGTATCTGAACGGACTATATAGGTTAGCCTTTAGGCTTGGCAAAAAATGCCCGCCTTTGTATATATCCCGCACAATGCGACCGTACTTTCGAAGGGGTCCCCATCTTGATGGGGGAGAAGGTCGAAGTACAACAAATAGTTAGTTACGAAAAAAAGAGACCCTTACCGGGTCTCGTTTTCTTTCTCTCGCAGGTCTAGTGCTCGCAGATGTCTCTGCGAGAGTAACACCTGTGTCCCAACAGAGGTTCTCTCGCCCTAAAGCCGATGTTAAACCGATGCAAAAGCGCGTGATTAGCGCGTTATAAGCGGGTGCTTAGCGCGTCCTAACCACGATATTCATACAATGTAAAGCCGGGATAACTTCAAGAATCTGCCAAAATGGCAGACATGGAATATATTTATAATATATTCCGCAAAAATCATGCCAAACAATGAGCTGAATTGAATTTCTTACACAAAATACTCAAAATTATCTCATTTCAGCGCAGAGGCAACGCTTTTTCTGTATCTTGGTTCGGCCGGTCCAGATAGATAGTGAGGCTTTCAGTCCGGCGGTCCAGGGATGCATGGCTCCGGTCTTGTCGGTACCGATGAGACCGTGGTATTCATTCATAAAGGTGTATCCGTTGCGTTCGTTGGCAAATCCCAACTGCGCATCGGGACCGGAAGCCGGATTATTGAAACGCTGCGGCATCCATTGTGCATAGGCCGCTACCGTCAGTTCCGCGCGTTCGCCCAGACGCATCAGCACGCCCGCTTCGGCATAGAGCGCCAGGCTGACCGACCGCAGATGGCGGGTGAAAGACTCTTGCCGGCGGGTATAGGGTTCGGTCTCAAACCGTCCGGGTACATCGTGCAGCAACAGGTTCCACTGCGGATACCACCCCGTATGGGTGATCTCACCGGAGGTGTGCGTATAACGCGCGCGTACAGGCATGGAGAGCAGCACTCCCGCCGCCACATGCAGTCCGAAACGACTATCCGCTGCATTGGCATAACTGACCGCCGGAAAATGCCGAAAACGCAAGCCGATCGGCACTTGCAGCAAAAAGACCTGCTGTTGTTCCCGCCAATTGGTAAAAGAAGCGATATGCGTATATTCTTCGCCCATATAGTCGGTCAGCCGGCGTCCGTCCTGCCATGTGGTCCACTGCATCGGTTCGGTCAGCACAGCCGTAGTACCCAACGAAGTGAAGAGCAGGCCGGTTTGAAGACCAGCCGACGGAAGGAAGAACCATGTATAACCGATTCCGGCAGAATAGGAGGGCGAAAGGAAAGTACGCCCGCCGTTCAACTCATAACCCAGCGATCCCACACCCGCCGAAGCATGAAAATCCACAAAATGCCCGTTAGCCGCCGAAATCCGCAGAGAAACAGCCACACATACTATAAAAACATACGGTTTCATCGGATAAATTGCCCGAGAACAGTATAACTCTTTTCGCCCACTACCAGCACGATCTGTCCGTCTTTGAGCAACTTGCGATACGGGGTCTCGGCAGGTTGCGGTTCCATACCCATCGTAGGCCTCATCTCATACCGGCAGCTGCAATAGGTAGTGCCGTCCTCCGTGGTCATTTCCACATGATAGATGCCGTTCAAAGAAGGATACTCATAGAGGAACTGGTCGGTTTCATCGGACAAAAGGACTCCGTCACGGTACCAATGGTAGGCCACAAAAGTGAGTCCGTCGTGCGTATGCCGTCCGCTGTTATCCACAAAGAGTATATCTTCCCCTTTGCGGCGCACATACCCGTCCAAGTCAATAGAGAAAGTCAGCTTTTTAGGGGTACTCCTGCGGCACGATTCGGGCACATCGGCATCGGTATAGAAGACAATAGTCATCGTCTGTTCGCCAAGCGGGACACGACTGGGCAGCGGTACGTCAATGGTGCCTGAAGATGGCAAAATAACTCCGATGGAATCGCGAAAACCAGCCTCATGCGCGCTATGTTCGAATGTAAGGTCAAACAGGTTCGGTGTACCGCTGAGGATAGTGAAAGCGATGGTCATATGCGTTGAGGTCTGGCATACCGAAACCACCGGTTCCACCTCCACCTCCGGCATAGGCGTCACAGCGCCGGTCAACGTGACCTCCAACGGACAGCCTTCTGTCGTTACATCCTGCACCATATAGGTCTGACGGTCCTGTTGGAACGTGTACGTCCGTGTCTGCCCGTCCGCAAACGTATAGGTATAATCGTACGGCAATTCTCCCGCACAGCAGGCCACCGTCTCGTTGCGCTTCTCAGCACGTCCTATACGCCATACAGCGGTTCCCTCCGACACTTTCCATTCTCCTTCACAGAGTGCGTTTTTCACCGCGCGCCGGATACATAGCGTAACCGGCACCGTAAGGCCGTACACACCAAGAGGTATCGTCCTGTTCAAGGACGGTCCGTCATAGCGGATGGTATCCAAGGGTCGGGTGTCTTCACTGCCGCGATAAAGGAGCCAGCAATAATCGAACACACTGCCTATATCGCCTTGCGCTGTCTCCGTCTCACGGATATGCACCTGCAAATTTTCCGGTTCTATGGACTCCGTACAGATCTGCTCGTCAGACGATTCCACCGCTCCGGCCGTATAATCGCCATAGACGGAGACGGTTACTTGCCCGCGTGACGCTACCCAGCCCGACAAACCTGTACCGTCCTTCACCTCGCGCGTGAAGACATATGTATTGCCCGCTTGCATCGGGAATCCTGTCAGTGAAAGCGTCTTACTGTCTGTGCCCTCCATCACTTCTCCGTTGCAGAGCCAGCGATAAGAATAGAGACCGTCGCCGTCGGTGACATGTCCTTTTTCGTGTATCGTTTCCGTACATTCGGGTACACATAGATTCCGCACAAAAGTCTCGATGGAACCGGGCTTTATTGCCTCATAAACCACTACTACATGGGGCCTTTTGGATTCCTTCGGAAC
>JAEEGL011590708.1_pt1 | contig 10030 bp, 7 predicted proteins | sample 9134231 | NCBI WGS metagenome assembly JAEEGL01 (sample SAMN16246548, study PRJNA631951) | gut metagenome | biome: gut microbiome; feature: rumen; material: fiber-attached | host: Bos | place: Iran: Karaj | collected 2018-10 | reverse complement strand
TCAGACGCAAAACTTTTTTAATATTGGGCCGTCGCCAAGCGGTAAGGCACAGGGTTTTGATCCCTGCATTCGCTGGTTCGAATCCAGTCGGCCCAGCTTGGAGACACATTAAGTCCCATATCTTTAATACGGGCCACTAGCTCAGTCGGTAGAGCACTTGACTTTTAATCAAGTTGTCGCGGGTTCGATTCCCACGTGGCTCACGGTGATAACCCTCATGGATAAAAGGTCCGTGGGGGTTGTGTTATTTATGGCACATATTGCGGATAGCGGCATTCTATGGTAATATGTAGTGTGCATGTTAAATGGGAAGAAATGCGGTGTTGAGGCGCAGATGAGATCGACCAGATGATCCGAGTAAGTGATATCCATAAAAAATACGGTCATAAAACAATCCTTGAAGGCGCCGGACTTGAAGCCGCTCCCGGACAGACAGTTGCCATAGTGGGCAGGAACGGATGCGGTAAGACCACACTCTTACAGATAATCGCAGGTGCGCTAAGGCCTGATGGCGGGGAAGTGACGATATTCGGTAAGGATGCACTTAAGGATATGAAGGTGTTCGGACAGTTCGTGGGATATGTCCCGCAGGATGATCCGCTTATCGGCAGTCTGAGCGTACGGGACAATCTTAAGTTCTGGGCATCGGGCGTAAAGGAGCCTGATAAGTCAGTCGCTGATACTTTTGACCTTAAGGATATACTCGATAAGCAGGTTGATACATTATCTGGCGGCATGAGACGCAGGCTGTCCATAGCATGTGCCATAGAGCGTAAGACACCGGTCCTCATACTGGATGAACCTACGACTTCGCTTGATATATATTATCAGGAGTGCATAAGGGACTGGATGAAGGAATATACCGCCGCTAACGGTACCATCATAATGTCCACCCACAGCATGGCGGAGATCGAGAGTGCAGACAGGGTATATATCCTTGAGGACGGCAGGACAGAGTGCATGGAGAGCGGCTCCATAGACACTGATGAGATACGTAAGACATTTCGTATAACGAATTGATCATATATATTATGAAGAAGTGAGAAAGAGGAGGAGACACATGAGTATTACTTATGATCCCATTACGGGAGAACCTATTGAGACTCCGGGTGTACCGGAAGTAACGGAAGCAGCCGGTGAAGCTGCAGATGCTGTTACTGAGGCCGCAGCCGGAGCAGCAGAGACAGTGAATGAGACTGTAAGTGAGGCAGCGGATGCAGCTGCTGAGACTGCTTCAGATGTTGCCGGAGCAGTTGAGGATGCTGCAGATCAGGCGGCTGCAGTTACTGAGGAAGCAGCCGATACGGTACAGGATGCAGTAAATGAAGTGGTTGAGACTACAGACGGATCAGGCGGATATTCAAGCCCCATCCCTCCGGAGCCTGCAAAGAGCGGATTTGATCCCAAGTGGATCATCTTCGGTGCCATAGGACTGGTTGCAGTGGCAGCGATCGTATTTATTCTCACTCAGCTGGTATTCTCCAAGAGAGTAAGAGTTGAGAAGGCCATCGCCAAGACCATGAACATCGACTCGCAGTTATATAAGGACTGCAAGAACCTTGCAGGTATCCTCAAGGGTAAGAGCTATACATTTACAGCGGACATCGACGCTGACAGCGTGGGATCTGCAAGCGGAACCGTAGTTGTGGACGGCAAGGATAAGCAGATAGCCGTAGATGCGGATATTACAGGCGTTCCCAGCTTCTCTGTATTAGCCGGGATCGATGACAAGAGTGTTAAGTTCGAGGCACCTGATTTCTCTGATTATCTCTTCGTATACAACTATAATGAAGACAATGACGGTTACCTTTCTGATATGGCAGGTGAAGATACTGTCGATTCGCTTAATTCCGCATGTAAGCTTCTGTACAACTACAGCAGCGGTTCTGACGAGTATTCTCAGAAGGTTGCCAAGCTTACAAGGGATTATGAGAAGAAGCTTAAGTGGAAGACTGCCGATACCAAGACCTACAAGGTAAATGACAAGAAGGTTAAGTGTAAGGGCTATGTGACCACTATTGATAAGGATCTGGCTCTTGATTACTGGGACGACTTTACCGATCTCTATCTTGATGAATTCGGTGAGCTCAATGACGAACTCAAGAAGCTGAGCGCCACTGATCTTAAGGACAGCCTTAAGGATATCCGTGATGAGATCAAGTCGATGAAGGAAACGGATATCACATTCTATATCTACAAGGGTGCTCTTGCAGCAATTGAAGTGGATGCAGGCAAGAACGGCTCTGCAAGCATCAAGTTCAAGGGCGGAGATTTCAGAGCCCAGAATATGGAGTTTGAGGCTGACGGCGAAGAGATCTTCGAGATCGAAGGTGAGAAGAGCAAGGATAAAGAGACATACACTATCACAGCCGGCCGTGATGAAGTGGAGATCATATACAATACCAAGAAGGGAACGATCGAGATCGATACCGGAAGTGAAGATGTGGAGTTTGACATCAAGTCAACGAGCAAGAGTTTTGTGATCTCAGCAGATGAGATGGATATAGAAGGCGAAGACGTTAGCTTCAGCCTTGAGATCAATAATTCCGGCAAGCTCCAGAAGTATACCAACAAGGATGAGTTTGATCTCGGAACAGCCGATAAGGATGATTTCGAGGATCTCATTGATTCATTCGATATGGACAAGCTGGGCAGCCTTGGTTATTTGTTCTAGAGATATGATATATAGTTTTCTGAAGCTTGAACTTAAAAACAGTATAAAGGCTGTCAGGAAGACTGTTACAGGAATGATTGCTTTGATACTTATGCTGACTGTCGCGATCGCGGCAGTCAGCTTTGTAATAGGGCAGGAGCAGAGTCTGACGCCCCTTAAGGCAGCTGTCATCTTAAGAGATGATGACAGCTTAAGCCGCATGGTCATAAGATATATATCCCAGACCGACAGTATCAGGGCGATATCCGAGTTTGACTACATGGATGAAGAAGAGGCTTTTGCCGCGCTGGATCAGCATAAGGCGGACATAGTCATCGACATCCCTGCCGACTTCTATAACAATGTCAACATGGGCATCAATACTCCCGTGGATATCTATATGAGGCAGGATGCCGGATTCATAACCGATATGTTTGCAGAAGTCATAGCTGACGGGACAGGTTATGTGAGGACAACAGAAGCTGCGGTATATGCATTCTTAGATGTCAGTTCTTCAGGTGAGTACAGAGTCATCCTGTCCGATGCACCTGTAGGTGACTATATCGCAACAGTCTATGCAAACAGGATCATGCACAGGTTACGACTGTTTGACAGTATTGTCATATCAGAGTACGGAAGCCTTAAGGTATTTCAGTTTTACTTTATGACGATCATGATGATACTGATGCTATACTCGGGCTTAAGCTTTAACTATCTCTATGACAGGGAGACTATGGCCATAGAGGATAAGTTAAGGGTCTACGGGATGGGCAGATTCTGCACGGCTCTTATTAAAGAGGCCGTCATGACGCTTCATCTCTTTGTATTATCGGCTGCAGTATATGTCCTCTTCCTTTGGCTTCAGAATGTACTCGGGATAGAGATATATACATATGAGGCAGGTCATTTACCTGCACTGCTCATACTGAGTCTCAGTACGGCAGTGTTATACAACATGCTCTATTCGATCGCGGGAGACAGTTACGAGGCACAGCCTGTTATACTGATCCTGGCTTTCATAGCGCTTCTCATATCCGGGATGCTGCTCCCGTACAGCCATATGCCGCACGCCGTATTGGTCGTGGGAAGAGTCCTGCCTGTCACGTATATGAGAGACTGTTTTGAGTGGATCTTCTATAAGAACAGTGCATGCATGACCGGTGGACTGATCTTGGTGCCCGTAATGATCGTTGAACAGACTCTGGGGGTATTATGGAACAGAAGATGACCAGATTTTTCCTCTATCTTAAGTCCATAGCCGCAAGTAAGACCCTCTATGTGACACTGGTGTCGATGGTGATCGCCTGCATTCTCCTGGCCGGTATCAGGCCGGGTTCGCCTAATGAGATAACCATAGGTGTCCTGTGCACGGAAGGCGGCAGGTTCAGCGATGCACTTATGACTGAACTTGAAGACACATCTTATACCTGTGTGACATTTGATGATGAAGAGAGCCTTAAGGAAGCAGTTCTTAAGGGCGATGCGGATTACGGATTCTGTGTTCGCGGGGATGTGCGAGAGGCTGTCAGGGATGATGATACGGACAGAACGGTTGTCTTTTATACTACACCGTTTGCCGTATACGGAGAGGTAGTCAAGGAGAGCTTCGCAGGGTGCTATATGGCTGCCATAAGTGACTACATCATAGAGGATGAGGCAGGTAATGTCTTTGATACGACGGACGGAGATCCGCTTGCAAGGCTTCTTGAAAAAAACAAGGAGTACTCAGACAGTGAGCTGCTCTTTGATGTGAACATCATCAGGACGAACACCGGTGACGGGGGAGAAGTAAGCCCGGATGATGCGGCACATTCACCGGGTGCTGACTATATAAGGATCGTTATCGCAACTGCGGTATTTATGAGCATTATGGCCGTATACGGCAGGACATACAAGGGAGATATGAAGGCTCTGCTGTGCTGCATGGACAGGAGAGAGCGGAGCATCAACACGATCCTTTATATGCTTGCGGCTGCACTGCCGGTCGCTCTTGCCGGACTTATAACGGGCGGAGCGCTTATGGGTCTTAAGACTGTCCCTTTGATGGGATTACGGATGATATTACTTATTATTTATGGTATACTTTGGGCAGTAATATGTGGCAGGATCGCGAGAAGGAGCGATACATACGCAGCGCTCATACCTGTGATCATCGGACTGCAGCTTATGTTCTGTCTCATATATGTCAATATGAGGGACTATGTCCCTGTACTTTCGGTTATTAGATTTCTGTTCCCGGCAGGGATGATGCTGTAGGGACATATCTGTATATTAACATGATCGTGGAAGCAGCTTCTTGCTTCCGTGCGATGATTTCAGGTGGTTTAAGATGAGTTCGTATGAAGAGAATAAGATGGGCACTATGCCTGTTGGGAAGCTGCTTGTGACAATGTCGGTTCCCATGATGTGCTCAATGCTTGTACAGGCACTTTATAATATAGTAGATTCGATATTTGTAGCCCGTATAGAGGAGGATGCGCTGACGGCTGTGTCGATGGCATTCCCGCTTCAGTCTCTCATGTTCGCGATGGGCATAGGAATGGGTGTCGGTGTCAATGCGATGCTCAGTAAGTCACTCGGCGAGAAGGATTATGATCTGGTCAACAAGTCTGCGACCAACGGCATATTCCTGTCTTTTATCAACTACATCATCTTCCTTATAATAGGACTGACACTGGTCGAGCCGTTCTACAGAGGACAGACGGCCAACGAAAATATAGTGCGGTACGGAGTGACATATCTCACTATCTGTACAACCATAAGCTTCGGAGTCTTCACTCAGATCATCTTTGAGAGACTGTTACAGTCCACGGGTAAGACTATATACAACATGATCACTCAGGGTACAGGAGCGATCGTCAACCTGATCCTTGATCCCATCCTTATATTCGGCCGTCTGGGTGTGCCGAAGCTCGGGATCGCGGGTGCCGCGATAGCTACGGTCACAGGTCAGATAGTAGCAGGCATACTGGCTATCTTCTTTAACCTTAAGGTCAATAAGGAGATCACCCTGTCGTTTAAGGGATTTAAGCCTGACATGTCCGTCATAAAGAGGATATATACTGTGGGTCTTCCTTCGATAATCATGCAGTCCATTGGTTCGCTCATGGTCTATGGCATGAACAAGATCTTAGCAGGATTCTCAACAACCGCTGTGGCAGTCTTCGGCGTATACTTCAAGCTTCAGAGCTTTGTGTTCATGCCGGTATTCGGACTCAACAACGGCATGGTGCCCATCGTGGCATACAACTACGGAGCAGAGAAGAGGCTTCGTATGATACGTACTATCAAGCTGGCGACCATATTCGCCATGAGCATTATGACATTCGGACTGCTGGTGTTCGAGGTATTCCCGGGCCAGCTCTTTACCCTGTTCAAGGCGTCCGACCATATGCTGTCGATGGGTAAGCCGGCGTTACGCATAATAGCCATACATTTTCCCATAGCGGCTTACTGTATTGTGATCGGTTCGGTATTCCAGAGCCTGGGTAACGGCGTGTACAGCATGATCAATTCGATCATGCGTCAGATCGTGGTGCTCCTGCCGGCGGCATATCTTCTGTCGCTGACGGGCAATGTCAACAATGTATGGTGGTCATTCCCGATCGCGGAGCTTATGTCAGCGACAATGACCACGATATTCCTTATAAAGATCAACAAGGATATAATAAGCAGGGTTCCTGAGGGAGACCTGTAGGTCATATATCAGTTATCAGGAAAAAGGGTGTAAAGGGCAGGATGGAAGACAGCAGATTTGACCTGTGTATGAGCAGGCTTAAAGACGGCGACAAAGACGCTTTACATGAGATCTATACGGAGTACGGTCCGTATATCTATCATTTTGTCCTCGGGATCCTTAAGAGCAGGGAAGACGCCGAGGATGTCACAAGTGAGTTCTTCATTCGTCTGTGGAAGACTGCCGAAAAGTACAAGCCGGGCAGCGGCCATAAGACTTATATTACGACTATCGCGCGCAATATGGCGATAGATTTTCTGCGTGCCAGAGGTAAAGAATCTCTGATCGAAGATATTTTTCCACAAAAAAGTGATGATTCAGACGTATATATTACAGAAGACATGATCACGGCCGGTACGGACGCCGGTGCAGTGGGCGTTTTGGCATCTTCTTCTGACGGAGGAAGTATGTCCGGCGATGTGTCTTCTGCAGACGTAACCGCGTCTGAGGCCATAGGCAAGGTGACGATGGAGGAAGCTCTGTCCAAGCTTAAGCCGCCCGAGCCCCAGATCATTCACATGAAGTTCGCACTCGATATGACCTTTGCAGAGATAGCAGAGGTGCTTAAGATACCCATGGGTACAGTCACCTGGAAGTATCGGGAAGCGATCGGTAAGTTAAGGAGGTGTGGCTATGCCTTCTGATTTTGAGAGAGAATATAAAAAGTACATAGAATCCGATATGCCTGATCTCTGGAGCAGGATCGAAGCCGGGATCACGGCTGATGAGCCTGATGGTGCTAAGGCAGCTGATGAGAAGGCTGGATCAGATGCAGTTGTGTCAGAGCCTTCCGAGGCAGTTAAGCCCGCAGAGACTCCTGTGGTATCTGATAATAAGAAGATCATCAGATGGGGTATATATGCCAAGAGAGCGGGACAGATAGCTGCGGCGGTAGCACTGTTATTTGTTGCATATTTCCTGTTACAGTTCATGGCAACGAAAGGGATGCGTGCTTCGGAGAGCGCGGCACCGATGGCGGATGCGGCAGCAGAAGCTCCGGCTATGGCTGAGGCAGATGTGGCAGCTGCAGACACTTATGAGGCTGAGGCCCCGGATATGGCTGACAGTGCTCCGATGGCAGAGGCTGCTGCTTCGGATTCCGAAGCCCCGATGCTCGGCAGGGAATCGGATACGATCAGTATGGATGAAGCAGTTAATTCCATCAGGGAAAAGGCTGCGGCTTCAGCGGATAACAGGAAGTATAAGGCCGACACGGATAAGACCGCCATGGCGGAGGATGCAGAGGCCGCAGCGGAAGAGACGGATGAGATATACCCGGAATCTGCTGAGTTTGAATCCGCTAAGCTTATCGATATGACTGAGATCGCTCCGGCTGAGAGAGTTACTTCTTCATCCGGCACGCAGTATAAGTTCGGGCTTACATTTGAGACTGATGATATGACCGTTTACTGCCTTATAAGTGAGTCTGATATCAAGCACTACGCAGAGAACGGAGTTCATCTTAATAAGGGAGAGTCATATAAGATCGACATAGATCTTCGTGAAGATATCGATCCGGCCGACAGCAGATATCCGTATCTGCTCAAAGCAATCGAAAATGCGAAATAGACAGGACGTTGAACCAGGTTGGCGCTCTGCGCCAACCCAATAAGAACAGGACTTGAACCAGGTTGGCGCAAAGCGCCAACCCTACAAAAGTGCCGACGGCACTTTTGTTAATCAGGTTCCAGTCCGTATGTTATCCACATAAAAGGGATAGGCTTACACCTATCCCTTTTATGCGGATAACAGGACTTGAACCTGCACGGTCTCCCACCAGAACCTAAATCTGGCGCGTCTGCCAATTCCGCCATATCCGCCTGTATGCATATTTCGCAAGAAGTATTATATATATTTCAAGGCGTTCGTGTCAAAGAAAAAATATTTTAAAAATTTTTACAAAAAACCCCATAAAAAAATATAAGCCCTCACGTATATATATCAGATACGAAAAACAAAGCGGTTTTTCGAAGACGAAAAAGGCTGTTTTAAATAAGGAGGAGCTTATTATGTTAAAGAAGAATTTACTCACAACAAGAACAATGGTAATCGTTATCGCATTGTCTATGGCAATGTCAGGACTCGCAGGATGCGGAAACAAGCAGAGCGCTACAATGGCTGATACTACAGCGGAAGCACCTGCGGCAGAGTCACCGGCAAGCACGTATGAGGCTCAGGACTATTACGAGCCCGTAGCAGAGGCAGAAGACTACTATGACATCAGTATGGATGCAGCAGCAGAGAGCGGAGCCTATGATATGGAAAGCCTCGGGGAGAATAAGATCGCAGCAGCACCTGATGCATCAAGATCTGCTCAGAACTTCAAGTATGCAATGCCTGATACGGGGCATAACTACTATCCGGGTACAGAAGAGTATACCAAGGCTGAGGAGAACGGCTTTAAGTTAACTGAGGTCGAGCCGTTATCGACATTCTCGGCTGATGTGGATACAGCTTCTTATGCAAATGTCCGCAGGATGATAATGGATGGTTATCCGATGGAATATATAGATCCCAATGCCGTAAGACCTGAGGAGTTCATCAACTACTTCTCATATGATCTCAATGAGCCCAAGAAGGGTGAGAAGTTCGGTCTTACAAAGGAGATGAGCGAGTGTCCGTGGAACCCCGATCATAAGCTTCTTATGGTTGGCATGAAGACAAAACCCATCAAGAGAGATGATGCGAAGCCCACAAACCTTGTGTTCCTTATAGATGTATCAGGTTCAATGTTCGGTGATGACAGATTAGGTCTTCTCCAGAAGTCATTTAAGGAACTTACGGAAGAACTTACTGAAAACGACCGTGTATCAATAGTTACTTATGCCAGCGGTGTGGATAGCGTTCTTGAAGGCGCTGCAGGCGATGACAGAGGAAAGAGAAAGATCAAGAAGGCTCTTGATAATCTTGAGGCAGGCGGAAGCACAAACGGTGAAGGCGGACTTAAGCTCGCATACGAACTGGCTGAAGAAAACTTCATAGAGGATGGCAATAACCGCGTGATCCTTGCAACAGACGGAGATCTTAACGTAGGTATCTCAAGTGAGTCTGAACTTAAGAAGTTTATCGAGAAGAAGAGAAAGAGCGGCGTTTACCTCTCAGTTCTGGGCTTCGGCAGCGGCAACCTCAAGGACAACAAGATGGAGACTCTTGTAGACTACGGCAACGGCAACTATAACTATATCGATTCTCTTATGGAAGCCAAGAAGGTGCTCGTATCAGAGATGAGTGCAACACTTGAGACTGTAGCAGATGATGTGAAGCTCCAGGTTGAGTTCAATCCCGAGTATGTAAATGCATACAGACTCATCGGTTATGAGAACCGTATGCTCGAAGCAACAGACTTCAACGATGACACTAAGGATGCAGGTGAGATCGGTGCAGGCCATTCAGTTATCGCACTCTATGAGATAGTACCTGCAGGTGCTGAGAATGCAATAAACCTTAAGTACGGCAAAAATGATGAGGTTAAAACCACAACCGGAAAGAAGTCAGGAAGCAGTGAATTCGAAGGCGAATATGCAACTCTCTCGGTAAGATATAAGGAGCCCGGTGAATCCAAGTCCAAGCTTTTCGATGTAGTCATAGATGAAGATGATTATAGCAGAAGACCCAGTGATGACTTTACATTCGCGGCAAGT
>JAEEGL011367487.1_pt1 | contig 10030 bp, 8 predicted proteins | sample 9134231 | NCBI WGS metagenome assembly JAEEGL01 (sample SAMN16246548, study PRJNA631951) | gut metagenome | biome: gut microbiome; feature: rumen; material: fiber-attached | host: Bos | place: Iran: Karaj | collected 2018-10 | reverse complement strand
TGACGTTGGTTCTCCTGAAGTTCAAGTTTCTATCCTCACGGAGCGCATTAAGGAAGTTACTGAGCACGTGAAGAATAACAAACATGACTTTATGGCCAAAAGAGGTTTGATGCAAATGGTAGGGAAGCGCAAGAAGCTTCTCAAATACCTAGAAGAGACCGATTTTGAGCTATACAAAGCCACTGTTAAGAAGCTCGGCCTCAGAAAATAGTTTTGACAAGAATAAAAAAGTCCCGCCTTTACCGGCGGGATTTTTATTGGGCTTCGTAGAAGTCTCGAATTTGCATATTGAGCAAGTCAACTGCTGAGCAGGCTTGAGCTAGTTTTTTAAACATTCTATCAAGCTGTTCTTCGTCTACTTCTTTGTTGTCCTCTTTGGGCTTGTATCTAATTTCATGTTCGATAGTTGCCCAGTTGTCTTGAGGAAGGGTCCTAATCTGGACTTCTGTGGTAAGAAGTCTATTGCCGTCCCTAGTCGGTATTAAGACTTTGCAGATTAAATGGTAACCTGCGTATCCGTTTGGCTTAGGGTCTTTGATGTAATCTTTAACCTTTACGACGGTAAGTCCGGGGATCTTTTTGATCTCCTCAACTAGTTCTGGTATTTTGTCGAGATATTTACAAATAACTCTGCTGCCTACGAAATCTCCGAGTCTGTCTTCGATTTCTTCGGGTTTGATACCTTTCCTGTCACACTTTTCTTTCATGGATGGGCAAGTCTTTATTCTAGAAGAAATGTTTCCAAAGATAAGATCAGTGTCTTTTTTGATAATGTTCAAGTGGTAATTCATGTGGTCATGTAAACGTTCGTAATCACGTAAGTTGGCCACGTAAAACTCTTCAATCGTCAATTATTTCACCCCCTTTTATGTGTTCTATGACGATACCATATATAATTATAGCACAAACGGAATAAAAAGTCAACCCCTCAAGAGGGGTTGTCCGTTCTGTGTCGCTCGAAAAAAGAAAACAAGTTTTCTTTTTGCTCGCTTCCTTGAACGGTCAAGCTATGGTATAATTGAGTTAACATTAACAACGGGAAGACGGCAGATACGAGATAGGGGACTCATATCTGAGGTTTTCCCAAGAAAGGAAATTTTTTATGGAAATTATAAATCCAAACGGCAAGAAGACTCTCCGCGTGGAAACGGATTGGCTTGGCCGCAAACTTACTCTCGAAGTAAACAGAGTAGGTTTTCGTACCACTTCTTCTGTGCTCGTAACTTACGGTGATACCGTAGTACTCGGCTCAGTAGTAGTTGGCACCAAACCGGTAGTGCAAGATTTCTTCCCACTTTCAATCGATTACGAAGAAAAATTCTACGCTGCTGGCAAAATCAGTGGTTCAAAATTCATTAAGCGTGAAGGCAAGCCAGCTGACGAGGCTGTACTTGTAGGTCGCCTTATCGACCGCCCTATTCGCCCACTATTTCCAAAGGGCTACCGTCAAGAAGTACAGGTAGTTTGTACTGTGCTATCTATGGATCCAGCTTTCCGTCCAGACTGTGTAGCTATGCTTGCTGCATCTGCTGCTCTTATGAATGCTGGTGTGCCATTTGATGGCCCAGTTGCTGGTATTCGTATCGGTAGAATCGGTGGTGAATTTAAGGGCTTCCTATCCGCTGAGGAACGCGAGCAGTCTCCAATGGATCTTGTAGTTGCATGTAAGGATGGCAAGATTATGATGGTTGAAGCTGGCATGAAAGAAGTTCCAGAAGAAACTATTATCGAGGCTATGCATTGGGCGGTAGAGAACGTAAAGCCAGCTCTTGATCTCCAACGCGAGCTTGCTAAGCTAGTTGCCGCTAAGGAACAAGAATATGAACTAGTTCTTCCTGATGAAAACATCTTGAAAGAGGTAGAAGACTGGTGCAGTGGCAAGTTTGGTACCAAGATTCGTGGCAACGTAATGGAGCGTGCACAAATCCTTGATGATATTAAATATGCAATGCATGATGAATTTGCTTTATCAAAGGGCGAAGGCGAAACCGATACCGAGAAGGTTGAATGGTATGATGCAAATCTCCGTGATGTTTATGATCAAGCATTTGAGCTTGCTGTTCACAAAGAAGTTCGCCGTGGCATCGTAGAAGAAGGCGTACGCCCAGATGGTCGTAAGCTTGATGAGGTTCGTCCTCTATCTTCACAAGTTGGTATTTTGCCACGTGTTCACGGTTCATCACTATTTACCCGTGGTGTAACTCAGGCTATGAATATTGTAACTCTAGCACCACTATCCTACGCACAAGATGTAGATACTATGGAAATTACTGATGGCAAGCGTCGCTATATGCATCACTACAATGCTCCATCCTACACCGTAGGTGAGCCAGGCCGCATCGGTTCACCAGGGCGTCGTGAGATTGGCCACGGCTATCTAGCAGAGCGTGCTCTTCTTCCAGTACTTCCATCTGAAGAAGACTTCCCATATGCAATTCGTTCTGTAACTGAAATTATGTCTCAAAACGGTTCTACTTCTATGGCTGCTACCTGCTCATCTTGTATGGCTCTTATGGATGCCGGCGTGCCTTTGAAACGCCCTGTATCTGGTGTAGCTATGGGTCTTATGGTAGATGTACCAAAGGGTACTCCAATTGAAGCAAAAGATATTGATAAGGCATATGTTCTTACTGACCTCATGGATGCTGAGGACTTTGCTGGTGATATGGACTTTAAGGTAACTGGTACTACCGAAGGTGTAACTGCTCTTCAGATGGATATGAAAGTACATGGTCTTCCGGTAGAAATCATGGAGAAAGCTCTTAAGCAATCTCACGAAGGCAGAATGTTTATCTTGAAGCATATTCTAGAGGTAATTCCAGGTCCACGTGATCATATTTCTAAGTATGCTCCACAGATTGAGAAACTCATGATTAATCCTGATAAAATTGGTGCAGTCATTGGCAAGGGTGGCGAGATGATTAATAAGATCACCTCTGAGACTGGTGCTGAAGTAAACATCGAAGATAACGGTCTTGTGACTATCGCTGGCACTGATCCAGAAAAGATTCAAAAGGCTCTTGAATGGATTAAAGGCCTTACTGAAGAACCAGAAGTAGGCAAAATCTACAATGGTACCGTAGTAACAATTAAGGACTTTGGCGCATTTGTAAACATTATGCCTGGTATTGATGGTATGCTTCACATTTCTCAAATCTCTACCAAGAGACTAAAAACTGTAGAGGAAGTACTTCATGTAGGCGACAAGGTCCGCGTAAGACTAGTCGCAATCGACGACAAGGGTAGACTATCTCTATCTATGCTTGGCGTAGACTAATCTGCAACAATAGAACTCTGCCTTTCTGTAAGGCAGAGTTTTTTGTTGTGGAAAACTTTTGAAAAAAAAATTATGTTTTTGTACTTGCAATAAACATAAGTATATTATAAAATTAGTTCAAATAGGTCATACATTAAAATAAACAAGGTGTGTTAAAATGCAAACAAAAATGCATTTTTCTGCTGGGAAAACTCGCAGTGTTTTTTCGGAGCAGATAAGAATAGATAAAAAATTGCATATGTCGGCAGTAGTTTCTGCTAGCTTTTTGTTTGTATTTGCAGGCTTAGCTGTATTTCCTGTAGCTAGCGGTTTGGATACCCAGGCTGCTAATATTATCAGTGAAACCACCCTTGCTATGACCACAGAAGATATTGCACTAACTTTTAATGTAGACAACCCAAATGGTACTTTCTCTGCTTCAGACCCTACAGAGTTTACCGTAATTACAAATAACTATTCCGGATATACACTAAGTATTAGTGCAAAAGAAGATAATGCAAATAATTCTAAATTAATCAATGATGAGTACCAGTTTAATTCTATTAGTTCTGCATCTGGTGAGAGTGATTTCACTAATGGTACTTGGGGTTACAAACCGAGCAAGATTAATTCTGCAGCTAACACTAGCTATCTCCCAGCTCCATCCTATGCTGGAGATACATTGGATGTAACTGCAGCTGCTAATAACGAAGCTAACACATATAGTATCGCTCTAGGTGCCAAAGCAGACTATTCACTACCTGCCGGTGAGTACTCCAATACTTTTGTGGTAACAGCCGTTGGTAATCCGGTTGGTTACCAAATTACTTATGATGACAATACAGAAGATACTGTAACAAATATGCCAAGTGCACAAACTGGCGACGTAACTGCCACGGAAGTAGCTATTGCCAGCGAAGTACCAGTTCGCTCTGGATATACATTCAACAACTGGTGCCCTGGTACTGTTACTACTACAAATGGTGTAGATTCATGTGATGCTACCACGCTCCAACCAGATGAAGTGCTAACTCTAAGCCAAACTACAACAAATATATATGCCTTGAAGGCTATGTGGAACCGTACTTATACTATTACTTTTAATGCCAATGATGGTACCGGTACTATGGACCCACAAACTATTACCGGCTCATCTGCCACACTTACCACCAACGCCTACACCAGAACTGGCTACGACTTTGATGGTTGGAATACCGCTGCAAATGGCTCTGGCACCGGCTACGACGACGAAGACACCTTCACTGTACCAGCTAGTGGTACTGGCACTACCCTATATGCGCAGTGGCAACTGCAACTCCAAGCAACCACTTTCGACCAAGCCTTCGCTGCTGCCGGCAAATCCAAAATCACTGTTTCTGGTAACCAGTACTACCAAATGCAAGACATGACTCCTGCGATTTGTGAGGCTGTAGAAATTGGACAAACTAGCACTCTTGTAGATATTCGCGACAATACTATTTACCATATTGGAAAACTTGCGGACGATAGATGCTGGCTTCTAGATAACCTTGCACTTAATCTCCTAGACTCCAATGTCCAAACCACAATGATAAACAATCCATCATATACTAACGCAGATGCAGACTCTCTCACCTCACTATTTTCTGGTAATCGTACTAATGGTGATAATTACGCTACTGCTGGTGTATCCAACTGGACTAGCTCTTATAGCTATTCTGCACCACTAATCAATGTATCCAACAAAGACGTACTTCCAACTGCATATAATGGTAGAGACGAGCCACTAGCATCCACTGTAACCAACGAAAACTGGAAAGTAGGAGTATATTACAACTACTGTGCAGCTTCGGCTGGCAGCTATTGTTATGGAGATGGTACATATTTTAGTACAGCATTAGACAAACCAAACACCGCCATTGATGCAGAATACGACATCTGTCCATCTGGCTGGCGTATGCCAACAAGCTCTAATTACCACACTACAACTCGTCCAGATGGTGGTGAATACCTAGCCCTCTACATTGCTTATTCTGGTACTAGTGGCACAGGAGAAGGAAGTAAATACGCTAACATTAGAAAAGCTCTGCGCCTTCCCCTCTTGGGCTACTTCGACAATGGCTCGGTCTACGATCAGGGTCGCTACGGCTACTTCTGGTCCTCTACATACAACACTGGCGGCATTATGTACCGCCTCAGCGTCACAGACCGTATCGATCCGCAGAGTATCTACTATCGCTACTACGGATACTCTGTACGTTGTATAGCCCGTAATGGTGAAGAGCCGGGTACATTTAATAAAGCCTTTGCGGATGCAAACAAGACCAAAGCAACGGCTAATGACGGTAAGCAATATTACAAAATGCAAGATATGAGTACATCAATTTGTGACGCTGTGACCACTCCAACCGACACCACTACCTATAAAGATACCCCGGAAGCACAACTAGTAGACATCCGCGATGGCAAGACCTATTGGGTGGCAAAGCTATTGGACGGCAAATGTTGGATGACACAAAACCTAGACCTAGACCTAGAAGCTACCGCTACTAATGTAGCTGCACTTACATCAGAAAACACAGACCTCACCACCTATGGCTCCAATGGCTATGATTCAAGTAATGGCTACAGCCAGGTAAATAATGTCATTACTTGGATTCCAACTAGAGCTACTATACCTACCACCAGTATTGCCAGTGACGGTACTATCTCTAACTGGACCAACGACGATAATACTCCATACTCTGTAGACCCAGGAAACTGGTATTGGACAGACACCTGGTATACATCTACTAGAAACGAATATCTTACAGGAAACGTAGGTGACCCAGCTAAATTCCAAAAAGATGAGACATACACTGGTAATGGCAAGCACGGCCACGTAGGTAACTATTACAACTGGTCTGCCGCTGTTGCAAGTAACGATTCTTCTAGCTACGCTTCATCAACATATAATGCTACCACAGATAACCCACAAAACTCCATCTGTCCTGCTGGGTGGAAACTTCCAATTAGTACAAGTTATACTTCTGGTGCCCAGGGCAATAATGATTTCTATAATTTAGCAAACAAATATGGTAATGTAACCGATACAGATTCCTATATTACGGCGAACCCTCTATGGTTTGTACGTGGCGGGTACGTCTATTCCGGCAGTCTGTACACTTCAGGCTTCGTCGGCAACTATTGGTCTAGCACGGTGCGCGGTAGTGACGTCGCTTACTACCTGTACTTCCGCTCTGGCGGTATCGGTCCCGCGAGCAGCGACAACCGCTACTACGGCCGATCTGTACGCTGTGTGGTTCGCTAGTCTCAGCCACTGTTCGTAGCTCCTCTGTGATATAATGTATCTATGGATAAGATTCGTAATTTCTGTATCATTGCGCATATCGACCATGGTAAGTCTACTTTGGCTGATAGAATGATGGAATTAACTGGTACAGTGGCAAAGCGCGACATGAAGTCGCAGCTTCTTGATTCGATGGAGCTAGAGCGTGAGAAGGGCATTACTATTAAACTCACCCCTGTTACGATGAACTGGAAGGGTTATACTCTTAACCTTATTGATACTCCGGGCCATGTGGACTTTTCTTATGAAGTTTCTAGATCTTTGCAGGCAGTGGAATCTGCTGTGCTCGTAGTGGATGCTGCTCAAGGTATTCAAGCACAAACCCTTGCTAATGTATACCTTGCTTTGGAACAAGATTTGGTAATTATTCCTGTAATTAATAAAGTTGATCTTCCTGCAGCGGATGTTGAGGGTGTGGCTGCACAGATTATTAATCTTCTTGGATGTAAACGCGAAGATATTGTGGGCGTTTCGGCTAAAACTGGTCTTAACGTAGAAAAAGTTCTCGACGAAATTATAGAGAAGGGCCCTGCTCCAAAGAAGTAATCTGTGATATAATACAGATAGTTCTTTGAGTGGGAGAAAGCAAATTAGGAAGGGGGGATTTTTATGTCACTTAAGCTATATGTCATTCGTCATGGACAGAGTGATTCGAACTTAGCAGAGCGTTTTTACGATGATTCTAAAGCTGACCTTACTACACTTGGTAAAGCTCAAGCAATGGATGTAGGTATGAGAATTGTCGATGAGCTTGGCAGAAATGTCGATGCTATCTATTGTTCTACTTACGAAAGGGCCAAAGCTACCTGCGCGATTGCGCTGGAATATGCTAGGATGAAAAGTCGTAAGAAGGACGTGGTATATGAAGATTGCTTGGTAGAGAGAAATCTAGAAGGACTATACGGAGAACCGTTTAATTCCGACCACTGGAAAGCTCTACAAAATTTTCAATCTGACCTTGCCGAAAAAGAAGGCGTCGAGACTCTTGATGAGATGGAAGCTAGAGTAAAAGGGTTCTTAGAAGAAGTAAAATCTAAGTATTCTGATGGTACGATACTTGTATTTACTCATGGACTTTTGGAATTAGCATTCTATACTACGATATATGGAAGACCAGAAAGTGGTACCACATATGATTTGAGGCTCCTGAAAAATGGCGAATGGAGAATCTACGAGATAGAGTGACATAAAGGCCTGGCGGTAGCGCTGGGCCTTTTTTCATGTTATAATATAGATATGTCTACAAGGGCACTGATATTTGATTCTTATTTTGATGATTATCGTGGCGTGGTTTTATACGTCCGCATTTTTGACGGGGAAATTCCAAAGAACTCTGAAATTTTGATGATGGCGGCGGAGACTAAAGGCCTTGCGCTTGAAGTCGGTATTTTGACGCCAAAAATGACGCCGCGCGATAAGTTGAACGAGGGTGAGATCGGCTATATTGTAACGAACCTCAAGACTACGCGTGAGGCAAAAGTGGGTGATACGGTGACGCTTGCAAAATCTCCAGCTGAAGAAGCTTTGCCAGGCTACAAGAACGTGCTTCCTTTTGTGTATGCGGGATTTTTCCCAGTATCAAACGACCAGTACAAGGATTTAAAAGAAGCGATTGAAAAGTTGGCGCTTTCTGATTCTGCGCTTAGATTTGAACCAGAAAATTCTCCTGTGCTTGGATTTGGCCTTCGTATTGGATTTCTCGGGCTTCTCCATATGGATATTATTCGCGAGAGGCTTGAACGTGAGTTTGGGCTAGATCTAATTGTAACGAATCCTTCTACAAACTATGAAGTCGTAATGAATAATGGCGAAATTATTGAGATCAAATCGGCGGCAGATCTTCCGGATGCATCTGAAATTCGTGAGATTCGTGAACCATGGGTAAAAGGTGAAATCATTGTGCCTTCAACTATGATTGGAAACGTTCTTAATTTGATTAATGAGAAACGCGGGCACCAAACGAACCTAAGTTACATTGAAGATCGTGCAGTTATCGATTTTGAAGCGCCGATGGCAAACCTTCTTACGGATTTTTATGATCAGCTAAAGTCTGCAACGAGCGGCTATGCTTCATTTAATTACGAACTTAATGGTTACAAGGCTGAAGATTTGGTGCGTGTGGATTTTCTAGTGGCGGGAAACAAGATGGACGCACTCTCTGTGATGGCTCACAGGAGCGAAGCGGATGGAATTGGCCGCGAAGTAACAAAGAAACTAAAAGAAGTGATCCCGCGTCAAAATTTTGAAGTAGCTCTTCAGGCTGCAATTGGTGCTAGAATTATTGCGCGTGAAACGATTGGTGCATATCGCAAGGATGTAACGGTAAAGATTCATACTGGTGACCGTGACCGCAAGGCCAAACTTCTTGAAAAGCAGAAACGCGGTAAGGCCCGCATGAAGAGATTTGGTAAAATCGATATCCCATCCGAAGCATTTACTGTAATGCTAAAGCGTGATTAATGATATAATTATAAACATGAAGAAATTTTTCGCAGTTTTTGCAGTATTAGTGCTGAGCGCGGTGAGCGTGGGTGCTTTTGCTGAAGGCGAAAAGATTTCAAACTGCAGCAAAATCAAAGAGAGTTTGGTGAATTTGCAACACGCAGATTCTAGGACTCGTGTATATCTTGGCCGTTATTACGAAACGGTTCAAAACAAGTTTATTGTGCCTTTAAACCTTAGACTTGTTGAAAACAATATTTCTGATTCTGAACTAGTAAATACTCAGGGTGAATTTAAAGAGACTCGCCAAGCATTTATTGATGATTATATTTCTTATCAACAGAAACTTGAGGAGCTTGTGTCGATTAATTGTGAAGAAGAGGCTCCAAGATTTAAAGAAGTACTAAGTGTTACTCGTGAAAAACGCCAGGTTGTAGCGCAAGATATTTCTAAGCTTCGTGGATTGATGGAAAAACAAGTACAACTTGTGAATAACCTAATTGGGAGGCTAAAGTAATGACAACCGGCGGCAGAAATTTGGTGATTCTTGGTATCGCTTCTACTGTAGTAGCAATCGCTACGGCTGGCGTGTCACTTGCGATTTATCACAATACTGGAGACATTTATCTTGATCGTTCTCGTCCTGGATTCTTGCCTGACGAGGAGGAAATCGAGCAAGACGATATTGTTGAAGAAGACTACAAACTAGAATCTAGTGGTGAGCTTACTGAGGAGATTTTGAAAGAATATATCGAAAAGTTAAATCTAGAGATTAGAGCAGTAGACGCTTATGAGAGGCCGTTCGATGCAGATGCTCTAAGTGACGAGAGATTAGGACTATAAAAAAAGGGCAATTGCCCTTGTGGTCTGGGTGACCTGACTTGAACAGGCGACCTCAGCGTCCCGAACGCTGCGCGCTACCAACTGCGCCACACCCAGATGTGAACATTATAGCACAAAAAATGGTCTGGGTGACAGGACTTGAACCTGCGACCTCGACTTCC
>JAEEGL010601531.1_pt1 | contig 10030 bp, 3 predicted proteins | sample 9134231 | NCBI WGS metagenome assembly JAEEGL01 (sample SAMN16246548, study PRJNA631951) | gut metagenome | biome: gut microbiome; feature: rumen; material: fiber-attached | host: Bos | place: Iran: Karaj | collected 2018-10 | reverse complement strand
CTGATGCTTATGGATCAGCACGCCGCTCATGAAAAAGTCAATTTTGAGCGCTTCATGGCTCGCATAAAGTCAAGAAAGGAAATACCGTCCCAGCTTGTTGCTCCTCCTGACATATGCACACTGTCAAACCGTGAAAAACAGGTACTCATGGACAATATCGAGCATTTCAGGATCATGGGATTCGAGATAGAAGACTTCGGTGAGCATGAGGTGGCTATCCGTTCCGTGCCTTTGGATCTGTTCGGCAACAGCCCCTCGGATCTTATCAATGAGATAATAACAGACCTTATCGATATGAAAAAGTCCGAAACACCCGATTCTATAAGGACGCGCATCGCAACCATGGCCTGCAAGGCATCGGTTAAGGGCAACAATAAAATGAGCACAGAGGAGGTCGAAACTCTTCTTGACGAGATGCTGACTCTTGATAATCCATATAACTGTCCGCACGGAAGGCCTACACTCATTACAATGACAAAGAATGAGCTGGACAAAAGATTCCACCGAATCGTTTGAAGTCAGGCCACGATGCTGTTTTTGAACCATCTTACAAAAGCTTGTCTGTTTATACATGAACGATATCTCTGACAAAAGAAAACTCATAATAATAGCAGGACCCACAGCCGTAGGCAAATCCGATCTCGGGGTTGAACTTGCGCTCCGAATCGGAGGTGAGGTCATATCTGCCGATTCCATGCAGGTCTATAAGCATATGGATATCGGTACTGCCAAGATAATGCCTGATGAGATGCGTGGTGTACCTCACCATATGATAGATATCATTGAACCGACCGAAAGCTATCATGTATATGATTTCAAGAACAGGGCTATGGCAGCCTGTGAAGAGATATATTCAAGAGGACATGTGCCCATAGTTGTAGGCGGAACCGGGTTTTATATTCAGGCTCTTCTGTATGATATAGAATTCTCGGATCAGGGCGAAGACGAAGCCATGCGCCTTGAACTTAAGAATATCGCTGACACCAAAGGTCCCGAAGCCCTTCACGCAGTCCTCGATGAACTCGATCCCGAAACCGCAAAAACACTTCATCCAAATAATGTCAAGCGCGTTATCCGCGCGATCGAATATGCCAGGCAAAACGGCGGCACGATATATGAGCACAACAAAGAACAGCGTGCCAGAGAAAGTGTGTTTGATCATAAATACTGTGTTATAACAGATGACCGGTCCCTGATATATGACCGCATTGACAGAAGAGTTGACCGTATGATCGAAGCAGGCCTCGAAGATGAGGTCAGAATGCTTCTTAATATGGGCTGTACTCCCGAAATGACCTCAATGCAGGGAATAGGATATAAGCAGATGATCAGATATATTTTTGGTGAATATGACCTGGATGAAGCAATCCGGCTTATTAAGCGTGATTCAAGACATTACGCCAAACGCCAGATGACCTGGCTTAACCGCGAAAATGATCTGATACTTATAGACAGACGCGAATTTCCCGATCCGGAATCACAATGTGATTATATTCTTAATATTTCTTAATTATTTCGTAACAAATCATTTAATGTTCAAAGTGTTAGTTGTATAATTTTGTCATTGGGTTTTTGTTTTAAAAATACTATGGAAGGAGATAAAACCATGAAAAAACAAAGATTGCTTGCTGCAATCCTCAGTCTGTGCATGCTGATTACCGAGACTCCAATGACTACGCTTGCGGCAGAAACCACGGGTGTAACGCCTGTCGACGAAACAGTTATTGAGGTACAGGAGATAGCTGTTGAGAGAGATTCCGTCATCGATGACACATCATTGATTACGGATGATGTAATGATTGATGAGGACAAAGCAGATGACGCGATCATAACCGAAGGCAATGATCAGTCAACAAACAGTGTTGCAGCTGATAATGCAACTACAATCAGCACGGCTGCCGATCTTATTGCTATCGGCGATACATCCGGTGATTATATACTGGCTGCCGACATCGATATGACCGGCTATACCACATGGACTCCAATAGGTTCTACAAACGGTACAAGTTATTCCGGTATCTTTGATGGTAACGGACATACGATCACCTTTGGAGATGTTTCAGGAACTGATTTCGAATACTACGGATTATTCGGATATGTTAAGAACTCTACAATTAAAGATCTTAATGTTGTAATAAATGTGACCGGAGGAAAAACAGTCGGATGTATAGCGGGTCGTACTGACAATACAAATATCATTGCTTGTTCTTCAAGCGGAAACATTACAGGAAGCGGAGACGTTGGCGGCCTTGTCGGATATTTTTATAATTCATTGATTCAAAACTGTTATTCCAAGACAAATGTAACCGGAACAGGATCAAATTCTGGAGATGGTGTCGGAGGTCTGGTTGGAGAACAGTACGCTTATGGCAGCCAGAGCAGGATTACAACTTCCTATGTTGCAGGAAAGATCGAAAAACCTAACAACGGGGGAGGTATAGGTGGTATTGTCGGAACCCAGGGGTCATGGAATTCCGGTTCTTACCCTGTTGTTGCCTGTTTTTTTGATGCCGAAAAGACCGGCACATCCGATACATGCAAAGGTTTTGGTGTAACAACTTCAGAATTACAGAATACCGGTACACTTATTGGATGGGATTTCACCAATATCTGGGGTATTGACAGCTCAAAAAATGGCGGATATCCGTATTTAAAGGTCGGGACTTATCAGAAATTTAACCTTTCGGGAACAGGCAAGAACGATAATCCTTATATCGTAACAAGTGCCGAAGAACTGGCGGCCATTGCAAGAGGTGAAATAGGTAATGATAACTTTACTGCATGCTACAAGCTGGCAAATGATATAGAACTCACCGGAAATTACTGGACACCCATCGGCGGTAACGGTATGAATAATTTTTCCGGAACGTTTGACGGCGACGGACATACAATATCAGGTGTAAAAATCAATTATTCCGGTTATGAGTATGAAGGTTTATTTGGAGTTGTCAGCGGAACTATCAAGAATCTTGATGTTGTTGCAGACATTCAAAACGGCCTGACTGTCGGTGCTTTAGCCGGTAGAACAGAAGGAGCAACTATCAGTTCATGTTCTTCTTCAGGTGAAGTAAAAGGAAGTTATGATGTCGGAGGACTTATAGGATATTTTTATAATTCTGCAATTCAAAACAGTTATTCGGTTGCTGATGTTACGGGTACAGGCACCGGTAGTGGCGATGGAGTAGGAGGTTTAGTCGGAGAGCAGTATGCTTATGGTAACAAATGTAAGATCATCACATCATATACTGCCGGGAGAGTCAAATCTAATTCCAATGCGTCCGGCGGAATTGTCGGAACCCAGGGTTCATGGAATAGCGGACAAAACATCATATTAGACAGTTATTTCAGTGCAGGAACCGGACAGTCTGACATTAAGAGAGGCTTTTCTGTCAACAGGCAATCGATGAAAAAACAGTCCACCTTTACTTACTGGGATTTTGAAAATGTATGGGGGATTAACAGTTCTATAAATAGCGGTTATCCATATCTTACACGCGTAAAAGAATATGAGAATGTCAAGTTTAACGGCTTGGGTACATCTATTTCACCATATATAATAGAAGACGAGTACCAGCTTGCAGCTGTTGCAAGAGGTGAAAACGGACTCAAGAATTATTCATCATTCTATAAGCTTGCTAATGATATAGAGATCACTACTGACAACTGGACACCTATAGGCGGAAACGGATCCGATGCTTTTTCCGGTAATTTTGACGGTGCAGGACATAAGATCAGCGGATTGAAGATCGATTATGCCGGATATGAATATGAAGGTCTTTTCGGAGAGGTTACCGGAACTATAAAGAATGTCGAGGTAAGTGTTTCGATCGGTGAAGGCGTGACAGTTGGTTCTCTGGCCGGATACACGGATAATGCTGTGATTACATCCTGTTCCTCAAACGGAAATCTGACCGGAAGTTCGGATGTTGGTGGTTTGATCGGATATCTGCACAATTCTACTGTTCAAAACTGCTATTCAAGAACAAATGTAACCTGTACATCTACTGATTCCGGTAGCGGCGCCGGAGGTTTGGTTGGAGAACAATATGCTTATGGAAATTCTTGTAAAATTGTAACTTCTTATGCTGCCGGAAAGGTAACAAAAGCAAACACATCGGGAACAGGTGGAGTAACAGGTGTGTTAGGTAGCTGGAACTCAGGCCGTAATATCGTATGCGATTCTTATTCTGATGTTGATGTAACCACAATTTCTAATTTGTATTGTGGCTTTGACGTTCATACTGAAGTTATGAAGGACAGAACAACCTATACATATTGGGATTTTGTAAATGTATGGGGTATCGATCCTGCGATCAATGACGGATATCCTTATCTGACATTTAAAAAAGAATACAGTACGATTGAACCTGAGGGGACCGGTACAGAAAGAGATCCCTATATCATTACCAATGAATATGAACTGGCAGCTCTTGCACGTCATGAAACTTCTTTTGACGCATATTATGTACTTGATGGAGATATCTATATTTCTTCTGATTACTGGACTCCTATCGGCGGAAACGGGAATTATGCTTTCTCAGGCCATTTCGATGGATGCGGATATTCGGTGATCGGTGTCAATATTGCTAAAACCGGATATGAATACAAAGGATTATTTGGCGAAGTAACAGGAACTGTAGAGAATGTCAGAGTCTCCGGTGAAATAAGCGATTCAGCAACAGCCGGTCTTTTGATAGGTTATTTAAACACAAATGGTGTTGTTAAAAACTGTGCTTCGCTCGGAAGCGTCAGAGGAAGCAGTGATATTGGCGGTCTGATAGGATATTTTTACAATGGCACCATATCCGATTGCTATTCAAGAGCAAATGTTATCAGTACATCTACCGATTCGGGTGCAGGAGCCGGTGGTCTGATCGGTGAGGCATATGCCTATGGCAGAGAATTATCCTTGTCAAATCTCTATGCAACCGGAGAGATCACAAAAGCATCTGCGAGCGGAATAGGCGGTCTGGTTGGTACTGTTGGCTCCTGGAACAGCGGTAAAGTCGGAATTACAAACAGCTTCTTCGATAACATAAGCAGTACAAGTACAGATAAAGGTACATACGTTTCTACCGAGGACATGAAGAAACAGTCCACCTATACCGGTTGGGACTTTGACAGCACATGGAGTATCACATCAACCAAGAATGACGGATATCCGCAGCTTCAGCTTTTCCCTGACGATATCAGCAGCGTGATCGCGGTCAAAGGTGTTTCATTAAATAAAACAACATTAAAGTTAGCTATTGATAATGAGGAAACACTAACTGCACTCATTGATCCTGCTAAGGCAACAAATCCTAAGGTTACCTGGAAGTCTTCAGATAATACGGTTGCCACAGTTACCTCTGAAGGTAAAGTAAAAGGCATAGCAGCCGGTACTGCAACCATTACCGTAACTACGGAAGACGGCAATAAGACTGCAAAGTGCGTTGTTACGGTTTCAGACAGCACTTCTACAGGGACTACTGCAATAGCACTTAATAAGCCAAGTCTTTCACTTGCAGTTGGCAAAGATGAAACACTTACCGTAACATTTACTCCTACGGATACAACCGATAAAGAGATCAAATGGAGCAGTTCAGACACCACGACTGCCACGGTTAATAATTCCGGTAAGGTTACGGCAGTTAAAGCCGGAACTGCAACAATCACGGTTGCTCTTGTCAGTGATGATACCATTAAGGCTGAATGTGTCGTTACAGTTACTGAAGAAGAAGTGACGGCTACCGGTATCAAGCTTAACAAAAATACAACTTCCATAGAAAAAGGAGCTGATGAGACTCTGACGGTAAGTTTCTTACCTGAAGGTGCATCATCTGTTGATTTAGTATGGTCATCCGATAAGCAGAGTATCGCTACTGTAAGTGCATCCGGTAAGGTTACCGGTGTGTCTGCGGGAACAGCAGTGATCACTGTAAAATCCAAGGACGGAAAACTCTCTGATACCTGTACCGTGACCGTAACAGACAGTTCAACACCCGGCCCCGGACCCGAACCTGAACCTGTTCCTTCGGAAACCTATGATGTAAGATTCTTTGTAGGTGACAGTGAAGTATCCAAAGTAACCGTACAATCCGGTGATTCCATCTTCGATGTAATGCCTGATTCTTCCGATATTCAGGCAATGCTCCCTGACGGCGCTGTATATGCCGGTTGGTATATAGACGGTACAAGTACGTTATGGGATATAACATCCCCTGTCACCAGAAAGCTCGATCTGGAAGCCCGTTATGTCATTTCGGATGATGATGATGCTTCAACAGAACAGGGATCAGGTCGTGATCCCGGGCTTATTAAAGTAGTCAGCGCAACATATTACTATGATGTTTATATGGTTTCGGGTCAGTCATATACATTCCCTGTAACCTACGGTGATATAGACAGTACCAGCGAGAAAAAGGCAGAGAAGATAAACTGGATATCATCCGATCCTGCAACTATCAAGATCTCCGGTAAATACAAAGCAAAAGCTCTTAAGGTTAATGGAAATAATGAGGTATTCGTATCCGATAAGAATTCTGTTGAAGACAGTGACTATGTTTATGTGATACATATAGTATCACCCAGCCTTGGTCTGGAAGGACAGGTGCTGCCTAAATCCATTTCCATGGTCAAAGGAGAAACATCACAGTTTACGATAGACGGTATAGCCGATGAACTTGAAAGCTTCTATGATATCTCCTGGTATTCATCCAACGCTGAGATCGCCCGTGTTGACGATGGTCTTGTAACTGCAATGGGCAAGGGATCTGCCAAGATATCAGCATATGTTAACGGCAAGGTCTATACAGCTTCCGTCAAGGTTACAGACTTCAAGAATCCTGATAAGGTAAAGAATGCATCAGACATAAAACTCACTTTGCTTCAGACAGCATCTCTTAAGTTTAATGTAAGCGGATTCAAAGCAAAAGGTATCATCTGGACCGATGAAACAGATACTCCTTTGAAAGCTTATGATAAATCCGGACTTGAAGTCAGTGCCGGCGATAAGAAGGTAAGCTATTATCAGAATGACGTTGTCAGAGTAACACCAACGGGTAAAGTCACCGCTGTAGGTATCGGAAATACAACATTGACAGCAACAGATCCAAATAGCAAAACTGTGGAACTGACAATAGATGTACCTGAACCCGCCGAAAGCATAATATATGTTAATAAAGGAAAATCAAAAAATCTCATTTATTATAATGTGAATAAGAAAAATGCCATTTTCAATTATGGATCTAATGAATCGATCAATTTGATCGATCTGGACAGAAAGAAAGGAAAGGTAACCGGTGTATCTGCCGGAAAAGCAGTTGTCACATGTGAAGCAGACCCGTATAATACAGGCAACAAGATTGTTTATAAAACCGTTATATATGTTGAAGATCCTGTGATTGATACTGCTGATTCCAAGTGGAGCAATAAGAAGCCTTTATCTGCTACACTTAATCTTAAGAAGGGTGAGAAATTCGTTATTAAGGTTAATGGAACATGGCAGCCTGTTGTATTCACTAGCAATAAAAATGCGATCGCATTCATTGATGAAGCAGGTGTTGTGGAAGCCAGAAGTAAGGGAAATGCAACATTAAGTACCAGAGTAAACGGTGCGAAACTTACAGTAAAAGTAGTTGTAACAGAGTAAGTGACCGGTTCAAAAGGTCATTGGAGAAGTAACAGTAACAGACTGTTGATCCTTAATTGATTACCGAGCGGACCAAAACCAAATAAACTGGAATTGGTCCGCTCATTAGACTTTTAAGATATGAATACTGAAAAAACAAAAATACCATATACTGATTTTGTCATAAATGATCATTTAATATATCACGAATACGGCATAAAAGATGAACTTATTGCTAATTCGGATATGATTCTTGAAAAACTAAATGATAGATTTATCATCATAGACAAGATATCGGAGATAAACCAACTGAAGGTATTAAAGGCATTTCAGGATTCCAAGGTGTCTGAAGCCTGTATGCATGGTACGACAGGGTATGGGTATTCGGATCTTGCCCGTGATACCCTTGAAGAAGTCTACAGCAGGATCTTTCATACGGAGGCAGCTCTTGTACGTCCGCAGATAACCTGCGGAACGCATGCTCTGGCACTGGCCCTTATGAGTAACCTGCGTCCCGGAGATGAACTCCTGTGTCCGGCAGGTAAGCCCTATGATACCCTTGATGAAGTCATAGGCATCAGACCTTCCATGGGATCATTAGCAGAATACGGTGTAACATACAGGCAGGTTGATCTTCTTGATGATGGCTTATTTGATTATGATGCTATAAGAAAAGCAATAAACGAAAGGACCAGACTAGTGGAGATCCAACGCTCCAGGGGTTATGCTACACGTCCTACTTTTTCGGTGGAAAAGATTGGCGAGCTTATCTCATTTATCAAAAATATAAAGCCTGAGGTTATCGTTATGGTAGATAACTGCTACGGCGAATTTGTCGAGACGATTGAACCCTCCGATGTAGGCGCAGATATGACCGTCGGAAGCCTTATTAAGAATCCCGGAGGTGGTATAGCTCCTATAGGCGGCTATATCGCAGGAACACAGGAATGTGTAGCTCAGGCTGCATACAGACTGACTGCTCCCGGACTTGGAAGTGAGGTAGGAGCGTCACTGGATGTTTCACGGAGCCTATATCAGGGACTGTTTCTGGCACCTACCGTAACAGCTTCTGCGCTTAAAACTGCAATTTATGCTGCCAATATGTTGGAAAGTCTGGGAATCGAGGTTTCACCGGGAGCTGATGAAACAAGATACGATATCATCCAGGAAGCAATCCTAAGGTCACCGGATAAGCTTATTGCATTCTGCAGAGGAATACAGGCAGCTGCGCCTGTAGACAGCTATGTGACTCCCGAAAGCTGGGATATGCCCGGATACGATGATCAGGTCATTATGGCTGCCGGCGCTTTTGTATCAGGATCCAGCATTGAATTATCTGCCGACGGACCTATGAGGGAACCGTATTCGGTATATTTCCAGGGTGGACTCACATGGCCTCACGGCAAGTTCGGGATCCTCAAAGCCTGTCAGTGCCTTATTGATGAAGAATGAGTTTTGTGATATTATATTTATTCACGTATTAGTGTGTTTTTATAAAAGGAGCATTTATGAACTGCTACGGAATTGATTTGGGAACAAGTAATATTAAGATCTACGACAGCACCGATTCTAATATCTTGGTTGAGAAGAACATGATAGCTGTCAATGATTCCGGTGATCTGCTTGCGTATGGAGATACAGCATACGAGATGTATGAGAAGGCGCCTGCTAATATCCATATATCATATCCTCTGTGCAACGGAGTTATTGCAGAACTGAAATATGAAGAGACTCTTGTCAGGAATTTCATGATCGATCTGATGAAGAATAATATTCATCCTTCGGATTATTATGTTGCTATTCCCTGGGATGTAACGGAAGTAGAGAAGAGAGCATTTTATGATCTGGTAAAAGAAGCGAATCTTAAAGCCAAGAAGATCATGATCGTTGAAAAAGCTGTTGCTGACGGTATCGGAATGGGAATAGATGTGCTGAATGCACAGGGAGTGCTGGTTGTCAATGTAGGTTTTGATACCACGGAAATATCCATATTGTCTCTGGGCGGTATCGTTTTATCCAAGCTTATCAAGGTTGGTGGTCTTAAGTTTGACGATGCCATAAGGAATGCCATAAGAAATGAATACAGTCTGATCATAGGCGGTAAAACCGCATCACAGGTCAAGAACAATCTCTATGACTTAGAACTTGATAATGAACCTGCGATAGTTTACGGACGTGATATTGTCACAGGTCTTCCGGTTGAGCGATCCATTCCTACAGATCTGGTTGATTCATGTCTTAAAGAAAACTTTACTTCCATAATCGATAATGTAAGAGTAATCCTTGAGCACACGCCGCCGGAACTTGCAGCTGATATATATAAGCATGGCATATATCTTACCGGAGGTGCTTCACAGACAGCTAATCTTATAGATCAGCTTGCAAACGGTACCGGTCTTAAGGTTAATATGGCTACAT
>JAEEGL010083112.1_pt1 | contig 10030 bp, 10 predicted proteins | sample 9134231 | NCBI WGS metagenome assembly JAEEGL01 (sample SAMN16246548, study PRJNA631951) | gut metagenome | biome: gut microbiome; feature: rumen; material: fiber-attached | host: Bos | place: Iran: Karaj | collected 2018-10 | reverse complement strand
TTTACATTATCTGATTTTTTTGGCGTGTCCATAGACTATCTTTTGGGTAAGTCAGAAATAGAAACGACAAGAAATTATCCAACTTTAGCTATATCTAAAAAAACAGTAAGCTTCCCAATTTTAGGCGATGTTGAGGCGGGATATAATCAAGAGGCATATGAAGATTGGGCGACAGGCGATTCGCTTGAAGTGCCGGAAATGTATCTGCGTGGAAGACAGCCAAATGAGTTCTTCGCCTTGCGTGTAAATGGGAGTAGCATGTACCCGTTATTTCATGATGGCGATAAAGTGCTTGTTTTGCGGCAGACAACGTTAAATCATCCGGGGGATGTAGGAGTAGTGCGATACAATGGGAATGAAGCTACGCTAAAACGGGTTGATTATGTTTACGGTGAGAACTGGATGCGTTTGAGGCCTGAGAACCCATCGTTTGAGTCTGTAACGATAAGCAGCGCCGAATGGGATAAATGTCAGATTCTTGGGATACCGTTTGTGACGATCAGAGAGCATAAATGACGGCAAAAGCATACGACAAAGCAAAAAGACGGCGTTACCGCACGAAGGTAACTGTCGGGCATGCCGCATACAGCACATCGATTATTAGTTGCCGAAAAGTTTCCAGAAATAACGGATAAAAATAATCCACCGCCGAAAAATCCCTAAATATCTAGGAAAACCGACGGTGGAGTGTGGAGGCGCCACCCGGAATCGAACCGGGGATGAGGGTTTTGCAGACCCGTGCCTTACCGCTTGGCCATGGCGCCAAAACGCTGCCGTTTCCGACAGCTGAAAAAATTGGAGCGGGAAACGAGATTCGAACTCGCGACCCCCGCCTTGGCAAGGCGATGCTCTACCACTGAGCTATTCCCGCATGGTGCCTCAGAGTGGAGTCGAACCACCGACACAGGGATTTTCAGTCCCTTGCTCTACCAGCTGAGCTACCGAGGCATTGGCGACCCGGAGGGGGCTCGAACCCCTGACCTCCAGCGTGACAGGCTGGCATTCTAACCAGCTGAACTACCGGGCCAAACCATAAAGTCGACTGTTTCCTTATCAAAGGAAACAATGGTGGGAACAACAGGGCTCGAACCTGTGACCCCCTGCTTGTAAGGCAGATGCTCTCCCAGCTGAGCTATGCTCCCGAACAATCGACGTGTACTAGTATAACCCACAACCTGCCGGACTGTCAACATCACATTTTACTTTTTCTGTTTGTAATCCATGTTGCAAATCCATGGTTTTTGTGACATAGTATGAATCATCAATCCGTACATCACAAGGAGGTTATCCTATGGCGTTTTTTGATAAAGTCAGCGGTTTTACGAAAAATGTAGGTGAAAAAGTAAGTGATTTTGCCAAAAATGTCGGTGATACGACCAACAACATGATTGAGATCGGACGGATCAAGTCCAAGATCAATGCAGAGCAGGAAAACATTACGGCGCTGAAGGCGCAGCTCGGCGAGCTTTATTGGAACAAATACGCGCAGGGTGAAGACCTGTCCTCCGACGGCGCCGAAATCTGCGCTTCCATTCAGTCCGCGCTGGATAATATCAACGCCATGCAGGACGAGATACAGGCAATCAAAGAGCGCGAACAGGAGCAGCAAGAAGCTTCTCCTGCCCCTGAAGCCCGTCCATGTCCGAACTGCGGTGCACTGGTGGCAGCGGAAAGCCGTTTCTGCTCCAACTGCGGCAAATACGTACCCATAGAAGAAGCCGCCGCTGAAGCCGAGCCGCCGAAAAAGGCTTTCTGCACCAACTGCGGAGCTCCCTGCGAACCCGATGCGAAGTTTTGTTCAAGTTGCGGCAAGGCGCTGACCTAAGAAATTCCCGGGTTCTTTAAGCACAAGCAGTATAAAAGCCATCCCGTAAAACGGGATGGCTTTTTTTCTGTTTTGTAAGTCGCAATACGCTTAAGCTTCCGCGACTTCCTCCGTCCCCATGACGATCTGGATAAACCGCAGCGCAGCCGCCGAAAGCGGAATGCTCTTCAGGGTGATCAGCCCGATACTCCGCGGAGGCATGGGCTTATCCAGTTCCAGCTCAAACATGTCGTTCGACGCAAGCGCATTTGTCGCAAACTCGCGAATCACGCACGCGATGCCCAGGCCGATGCGCGTAAACTGTATCAACAGTTCGTACGCGTTCAATTCCATCTCCGGCGTAAGCGTAACGCCCAGTTTCGCCGCGTGGTCATCGAGATATTTGCGCGAATTGGAGGTTTGTTCCAGAAGCACCAACGGCTCGCGCGCCAGCTGTTCCAGTGAAATGCGCTTGCCCTTCAGGTGCTGGAAACGGTTTGAAGCGATAAAGATATCATGCACTTCGAGACATTCGCGCACGCAGAGCGTCGAATCCTCTACCGGCAGGTTGACTACCGCGATGTCGACCTTTCCCATTTTGAGGAACTCAAGTGTTTCGGGCGTATTGCGGTTTGTAACCTGCAATTGCACTTCCGGATATTCAAAATGGAATTTCTCCAAAAACGGCAGCAGGAAGTACTGGCAAAGCGTATCGCTCGCGCCGATCATCAGCCCGCCGGACTGCAATGTGCGCATGCGATTCAGCTTGTCCTCCGCAGCATTGACGAGGTTCACGGCCTTATCCGCATAGCCATACAACAAGCGTCCTTCACTTGTCAATGTGATACCACGGCTCGTGCGCGTAAACAAATGACAGCCAAGGCTATCCTCCAAACGGCGCATTGCCTGACTGACTGCAGGCTGACTGATATACAGTTCACGCGCCGCATGCGAAAGACTTCCGCATCGAGCAACTGTGCAAAATACACGATAAAGTTCCAAATCAGCAGACATATAACATACCTTTATCCCAATCTTGTTTTATCCCACAGATACTTATGTTCGTCCATTATAAAACAATCCATTAGCAAATGCAATAGAAAAACCTTGAAACCTGTCACATAAATTATATCTTTCATCGGCATTCGGCTTGGTTTTCCATATTGTACTTTACTTTAGTAGCGCAATGCATTAGAATACAGGAGTATCAATTCGCAGGAGGAATACGAATAATGAAAAAGATATTGGCGCTTGTACTTGTTTGTCTGTTAGCGCTTGCCGTATTCGGTTGCGCGGCTGAACAGAAAACCGATACCCCGGCGGACACTTCGCTGGATGATCTCATCGCAAAGGGTACGCTCGTTCAGGGCATGGATGACGCATTCCCGCCGATGGGCTTCCGCGATGAAAACAACGAATTGGTCGGGTTCGATGTAGACCTCGCCGCCGAAGTGGCAAGTCGTCTGGGCGTAGAACTCGTTCCCACGCCGATCGACTGGGCGCAGAAGATCAACGAACTGAACACCGGCAACATCGACGTAATCTGGAACGGCTTCACGATTACCGAAGAACGCAAGACGGAGACCAGCATGACGTTCGCATACATGAAGAACCGTCAGGTCATGGTAGTGCTCGACAGCTCGGACTATCAGACGCTCGCAGACCTCGCGGGCAAGAAGATCGCACTGCAGGCCGATTCTTCCGCCGAAGAAGCGCTCGCCGACAACCCCGATTTCCTCGCTACGATTTACGGCGGCGCCGCGTTGCAGTTCAGCGACAACATGAAGGCGCTGATGGATCTGGACGTCGGCGGCTGCGACGCAGTACTGATGGACGAAATCGTTGCCAATTACTACATCACGCAGGGTTCTCCCTATCGCGTACTTGACGAATCGTTGGCCGACGAAGAATACGGCATCGGCTTCAAGGCCGGCTCCGACGCTTTGCGCGATAAGGTTGAGGAAATCCTCAAGGAAATGGCTGCCGACGGCACGCTGGCTGAAATATCCAACAAGTGGTTCGGCAAAGACCTGACCACCGTAGGCTGAAAAAGATCACTTTAAAAAGGCGCGCACCATAAAGGCTGCGCGCCTTTCATATGAGGAAAAACATGATTATTCGAAGCGCACAAAAGCAGGATATCCCCGACATTTGCCGGCTGCTCGTTCAGATACACGACGTACACTATCATGCCCGACCGGACATATTTAAGGCGCATGCCACAAAATACGCCGATACGGAGCTTGAAGCGCTCATTTGTGATTCGCAAAGGCCCATGATCGTTGCCGTTGATGAATCGGGTCGTCTATTAGGATATGCGCTCTGCATGTTTCAGCAGCATATCAACCACCCTCTGTTGACGGATATTAAGACGCTCTATTTGGACGATCTTTGTGTCGATGAAAACATCCGCAACCAACATATCGGTGAAAAGCTCTATCGCGCGATACTTGCGCTCGCACGCGAAAACGGATGCTATAATGTAACGCTGAACGTATGGAACGGCAATGACGGCGCTTTGCGCTTTTATGAAAAATGCGGGTTGAAGCCTCAGAAGGTCTGTATGGAACAGATTCTATGAACTGCGGATTCTTCTTCTTTCTTCAGGCAAGCGGAATTACGCCTGTTTGTTTTCCAAGTAATCGGAAACAAAATCCGCCATCACATGCCAGCCGTGTTTGCCTTGCAGGTAACGGGCCGCCATCAGCGCTCCCTGCGCAAACGCCTGACGGGAAAATGATTCGTGAATGATCGTAACGCGCTCGTATTGGCCTACGGCGCTCACTTCGTGGTACCCTACATAGCCGCCCGCACGCATGGCGATGATCGGCGGTTCTTTCCCGAGCTGCAAATCCAAAAGCCGACCGATTACCTGCGCGGTAGCGGAAATGGAGTCTTTTTTCTGGTTATGGTGGCGTTCTGTAATTACATAGTCGAAATCCGGCAGCATCTTAGCCATCTGCACGGCCATCTGCATAGACACGTTGATTCCGATCGTCACATTCGGCGCGTAGACCATCGCGGCGCCATCCTGCTGTGCGACGCGTTTCAGGAAATCCATTTCTTCATCCGAAAATCCGGTGGTACAAATTACGATGCCTACGCCGGTCGCCGCACAGGCAGGTGCAAGCTGCAGCGTCGCATCCTTGTCCGAAAAATCAATCAACACATCCGGAGCATATTGCTTCAGCGCCGTCTGCGCATTCCGAACTTCTACGATCGGCGTGTCGAACAGTTTCACTGGAAGCACATCCGATATGCGTTTTCCCGCCTTGGGACTGTCATTGCGGCAGAACGCAACGACCAGTTCCGTTTCCGGCGTATTATGCACCGCACGCAGCACCCGAATCCCGGCCTTTCCCAATCCGCAAAGGGCGATCTTCATGCATATCCACTCCTTTCATATAGATAAGCGTTTAATTAATTTAGTATAACATATTATCCGATATTTGTAAAACACGCTTCCTCTGAACGCTTGAAGGGCTGTCTAAAATATGCTATTCTTTTATAATGAAAGGATGTGTCGTGCATGCGCGTAATCGCGTTTGAAGGGATCGACGGCAGCGGCAAGACCGTACAGGCGGAACGGTTGGCACAGTTTTTACGTGCCGAGGGAAAGCGCGTGGAAGTGCTTTCTTTTCCCGTATACGAAAGCTATTTCGGCAGGCAGATCGCTGCGTACCTATCGGGCGCCGAAGGCGTGCGCGCCGATTCCGTTGACGCAAAAAGTATGGCTCTGTGGTTTGCGCTGGATCGGTTTGCGGCTCTAAACAACCGCATGTTTGACGCGGACGTCCTTCTCATCAACCGATACGTTCTCTCCAATGCCGTTTACCAGAGCATCCGCGAGCGCGATCATGCGGACATGCTGGATTTTGTATTCAATCTGGAGCACGAAGTGTTCGCCATACCGCGCGCGGACGCTTATATCGTGTTCGACATAGACGAGCAGAACGCCGGACAGAACGTCATGCGCAAGGGGTTCCGTGCCTACGTGGGCGGCGAAAGACGGGATGTTTACGAGGAACAGGAAAGCATTCAGCAGCGCGCACGCCAAAAGTACCGCGATTATGCGCAAAGGTTGGACAACGTATTCTTAGTGTCCTGCATGGAGGACGGACTGCTGCTGAACGAAGAAGAAATTGCCGCGCGGGTGCTGCAGGTACTGCAAACCAACGGTCTGATATAGCTTTGGAGAAACAAGATGGGCATATTACAGGTAAAAGAGTACTTTAAGGAAAACCACATACCCGAGGAAATACGCGAATTCAGCGTTTCGTCGGCAACTGTCGATCTGGCAGCAAAAGCGCTGGGCGTCGAACCGCAGCTCATTGCCAAGACTTTATCTTTTGCGATGAACGATTCCGCGATTCTGATTCTCGCCGCGGGCGACGCGCGAATCGACAATCATAAATTTAAAGAACAGTTTCACACGAAGGCCAGACTGCTTTCGGCCGAAGACGCGCTGCGCCTGACCGGCCATGCCGTCGGCGGCGTTTGTCCGTTTGCGCTGGCAAATCCGTTGCCCGTATATCTTGACGAGTCTCTAAGGCGTTTTGAGACCGTCTACCCCGCGGCGGGCAGTCCTGCAAGCTGTGTTGTGATCACGCCCGACCGGCTGTGCGAAATCACGAACGCACAGTGGGTCGACGTTTGCAAAATATCTTAGCTTAAAGGAGATTTGTAAACATGGACGACATCAAAACACGCTATTTTGAAGACATCCAGGTAGGCGACCGCTTTACCTCCGTCGGACGCACGATCACGGAAACGGACATCGTCAATTATGCCGGACTGTCCGGCGATTACAATTTAATTCACACGGACGCCGAATTTGCAAAAGGCACCCTCATGGGGCAGCGCATCGCGCACGGGATGCTGGTCATGTGCATCTCCTCTGGTCTGTTCACGCGCACGCCGTACTGCATGTCCTTTTCGGACACGCTCGTGGCGGCTTCGGGAATCAAGGAATGGCGTTTTCGAAAACCCGTGCTGATCGGTGATACGATCTATAATCAGTCCGAAGTCGTCGAAAAAGCCGATTATCACCCCGAACGCGGCAAGGTATTCTTCAAGCGTTCGATTCTCAATCAGCGCGGCGAGGTCGTGCAGGAAGGACTGGCGGAACTGACAATCGCCAAGCGCCCGAAAGGCGTCTAAAAAGCAATGGGACATCGGATCGTATCGGTGGATCCCGGCTCCATCGCGCAGGAGCTGGGCGTACAAGCAGGCGACGAGCTCATGAAAATACAGGGCGAAGACGTCTGCGACGTCATCGATTACGAGTTTCTCTGCGCGCAGGAAAAGCTCACTCTGACCTTTTTGCAAACGAACGGTGAAATCCTCGAAGCCATCGTGGAAAAAGATTCTTACGAGCCGTTGGGTCTGCAATTTGAATCGGGTCTTATGGACAAGATGCGCACGTGTAAGAACCACTGCGTGTTCTGCTTCATCGACCAGATGCCGAAGGGCGGGCGGGAAACGCTGCATGTCAAGGATGACGACTGGCGCATGTCGTTCATCATGGGCAACTACATCTCGCTCACCAATGTGGACGACAAGGAGTTCGCCCGCATCATCAGCAGGCGCGTTTCCCCGCTGTATATTTCCGTACATGCGACTGACCCAGACGCGCGCGTAGCCATGATGCGCAACCCGCACGCAGGAGCTATTTTAGAGCGTTTGCGCGCGCTTTACGAAGCGAAGCTCTTCTTTCACTGCCAGATTGTGCTCTGCCCGGGGCTGAACGACGGCGATGTGCTCCTAAGGACTTTGGATACGCTCAAAGCGTTTATCCCCTACGCGCTCTCTGTGGCGTTGGTGCCAGTGGGATTGACCAAATACCGCGACGGTCTTTATCCGCTTAAGCCGTTTACCCGCGAGCAGGCAGCGGAGGTCCTTGACACGCTGAACCGCTATCAGGCGCAGTGCAAGGCCGAACACGGCACGAGGTTTGTATTTGCGTCGGACGAATTGTATATCCTTGCAGGACGTGAACTGCCCGCATACGAAAATTACGAGGACTTTGCGCAGATCGAAAACGGCGTGGGACTTTTGCGGCTCTTCGAACACGAATTTTTGGAAGCGCTCGAAGAAAAGGCGCCGAGAAAGAAACCCGTGCACGTGGCGATAGCAGGCGGCGTTTCGGCAACCGCATTCTTTGCGCCGCTATTAAAAAGAGTGGAAAAATACAATGTATTTATTACGCTCTATCCCATCCGCAACGATTACTTCGGCCACACCGTCACCGTAAGCGGACTGATCACCGGCAGCGATATCCTGCATCAGCTTGCCGGCAAGCTTGACGGCAAGGACGCACTGCTCCTCCCGCGCAATATGCTGCGGGAAAACGACGACGTCTTTCTCGACGGCGTGCATGTGCCGCAATTGCAGCAGCAGCTGCGCATTCCCGTTTTGCCGTTCGCATCGAACGGGCATGATTTTATCGATGCCTTATGGCGTGTGAAACAACGTGAAAGGTAATTTGAGGTTATGAAGAAGCCCCTCGTCGTCATTGTCGGACGACCCAATGTGGGTAAATCGACATTTTTTAACCGCATCGTAGGAAAGCGTATCGCCATCGTGGAAGACACGCCCGGCGTTACGCGCGACCGCATTTATGCCGACGCAACGTGGCTGTCGCATTCCTTCACGCTGGTCGACACGGGCGGCATCGAGCCTGCGCGCGAAGACATCATCAGCGTGCAGATGCGCCGTCAGGCGCAATTCGCCATTGAAATGGCGGACGTCATCGTGTTTCTCGTCGACGGACGCGAAGGCATGACCGCCGCCGATGAAGACGTCGCGCATATGCTCCGTAAAAGCAGCCGTCCCGTCGTGCTTGCGGTCAACAAAGTGGATGCGCCGAAGTTTGAACAGAACGCCTATGAGTTTTACGGACTCGGTCTGGGCGATCCGATCACGATCTCCTCTTCGCAGGGACTGGGTTTAGGCGACCTGCTGGACGAGGTATGTTCGCATTTCCCTTCCGCACAGGAAGGCGACGACGAAAACGCGCCTATCGCGATCGCCGTCGTCGGCAAGCCGAACGTCGGCAAATCCAGCCTCGTCAATGCGCTTTTAGGCGAAGAACGCGTGATTGTGAGCGACGTTGCGGGCACGACCCGCGACGCGATCGACACGCCGTTTACACACAACGGGCGCGATTATATCTTAGTCGATACCGCCGGCATTCGCAGGAAGCGCGCCATTGAGGACGAAACGATCGAACGTTACAGCGTCATACGCTCCCTCGCCGCCATCCGCAGGGCGGACGTGGTGTTGATCGTAGTGGACGCTCAGCAGGGCTTATCTGAGCAGGACGTGCGCATCGCCGGATACGTGCACGAAGAGGGCAAAGCCTGTATATTGGTTGTAAACAAGTGGGATCTGATCGAAAAGGACACCCATACGATGAACCAGTTCAAAAAGGATCTGGGTGTGGATCTCGCTTTCATGAGCTATGTGCCGATGCTGTTCATCTCGGCCACAAGCGGTCAAAGGGTCAACCGCGTGATGGAGCAGGTCGAACAGGTCTACGAGCAGACCTGCCGCCGCATCTCGACCGGCACGCTCAACGACATCGTCAGCGAGGCGATCACCGTTACGGAGCCTCCCTCCGACAAAGGGCGCCGTCTTAAAATCTACTACGCAACGCAGGTGGCGATTAAGCCTCCGACGTTCGTACTCTTTGTCAACGATCCGCAAATCATGCATTTTTCGTACCAGCGATATTTGGAAAACTACTTGCGAAAGTCGTTCCAACTCACCGGTACGCCGATGCGCATATATATCAGAAAACGTAATTCTTCGGAGGAATAAGAGCTATGCAGTATGTTTGGTGGGCCGTGTGCGCTGTCATCGCATATTTTTTGGGGAATATACAGGTCGCGGTTCTGATCAGCAAAATCAAATTCAAAGACGACATCCGTGAACACGGCAGCCGCAACGCCGGCAGCACCAACATGCTGCGTACGTTCGGCTTAAAGGCGGGTATCATCACTTTCGTGCTCGACGTCGTCAAAGGCATCCTCGCCTGTCTGATCGGGCATTTTATCGCTGGGCACATCGGCAGTTATATTGCGGGACTGTTTGTCGTGCTCGGGCACAACTTCCCCGTGTTTTTCCGTTTCAGGGGCGGCAAGGGCGTAGCGACCACCTACGGCGTGGCTTTTATGGTCTCCCCCATTGCGGACGCCATCACCACCGTGTACCTGGTCGTCATCA
>JAEEGL014727487.1_pt1 | contig 10031 bp, 8 predicted proteins | sample 9134231 | NCBI WGS metagenome assembly JAEEGL01 (sample SAMN16246548, study PRJNA631951) | gut metagenome | biome: gut microbiome; feature: rumen; material: fiber-attached | host: Bos | place: Iran: Karaj | collected 2018-10 | reverse complement strand
GAATATGGTAGTGCTAACTATGACATTAACAAACTAATTAAAAAGGTCGAAGGGGAAATCGTATCTGTAAAACAGGATATTGATACAAACAAGATGGGAGAGCAAGAAGTAGTTGTAGAAGTTAAGAAAGCTAACGTTACAAAAGATGTTGCTTTCATTGTAAATGTAGTTGATACTGCAGCTCCTGCAATTAATTTAAAAGAAGAAAAGGTAACTATTACAGAAGGTGCTGACTATGATTTAACTACTAATATTGAGTCAGTTAAAGACTTAGTAGATGGAGATATCAATTATTCAGGAGAAGTAACTGAAGATAGTAATTTCTATTATAATTTCAGTTATGGAGAAGATATTGATAATGTTGGTGAACACGAAGTAGTAGTAAATGCTAAAGATAAGAGTGGAAATATCACTCAAGTAAAATTTATTCTAGAAGTAAAAGCTAGACCAGCCGTTACCCAAGTACCATCAGTACCTGGAGGTAATGCACCTGCTAATGCAGCTGGAGGAGATATTGTCTCAATAGCTTATTCACTAATTGGATCACCATATATTTCTGGTTCTAATGGACCATATGGTTTTGACTGTAGTGGATTTGTTCAATATGTATACTCTAGAGTAGGTAAAAGCGTAAGTAGAAGCTCATATACTCAGGCTTATGATGGTGTTGGTGTTAGTTATGCTAATGCTCAACCAGGAGATATATTAAACTGGGGACATGGTGGAGCTGTTACTCACTCTGCATTATATGTAGGTAATGGAATGATGATTCATGCTACTAATCCATCTCAAGGAGTTGTATTAAGCAGCGTAGCTGGATGGGATGCTGGATCATATGATAGTCTACTAGGAGTTAGAAGAGTAAATTAAAAGTCATAGTAATATGACTTTTTTTATGTTCAAAAATATGGTAGAATAAACGACGTGGGGGCATAATATGAAACAATATGTAGATTTAGCTTTAAGAAAAGCCAAAAAACCAATGGAAAAAGAAATGCTTTATTTAAAAGTAGAAGAATTAATGAATTCAGATAAAGATGATTATGCTGAACTTTCTTTGGATGACAAAAAAAGAATAGATGAAATTGTTGAGGAAGGTTTAAAGAAATACGAGTATATTGAAAATAATACTGGTAAGATTTCAGCTATTATTAAAACTTCTTATAGAAAAGGAAGATTTTATGGTAATAGAAATAAAGAAGGATTTGTTATTTCTCGTAACTATTTTATCAATAAAGAAGGACAATTATTTAGTACCGAAGATAAGTATTCAATTGATAAGAATAATTGTCATGGAGCAATTGATGGTGATTTAGTACTTATAGATATTGGTGGTAATGGTGTTAAACCCAAAGTTTTAGATATAATTGATAGAAATTTAGAAAATATCGTAGGAGAAGTAGTAAGGCAAGGACATAGTTACTTTGTTAAGCCTATCGATAAAAAGAAACAAGTTTTAAATATTGCTTTAAAAGGAGAAGCTATTGAGGGTCAAAAAGTTGCGGTTAAGCTAGTTGAGCAAACTAGTGATGACTTTTATATAGGAGAAATTACTAGAGTATTCAATCATAAAGATGATCCTGATCAAGATATCCTTTGGGAAGCGTTTAAATGTGGTATAGATGATCAATTTAGTAGTAAATCTTTAGAACAAGTAAAGCGTATGCCAAATCATGTTCTAGATACTGATAAAATTGGCCGTGAAGACTTAACTAGTTGGAAGATATTTACTATTGATGGAGCTGATACTAAAGATATTGATGATGCCCTAAGCTATAGAAAGCTTCCTAATGGTAATTATGAAGTAGGAGTACATATAGCTGATGTAAGTCATTATGTACCAGAGAACTCTCCTTTAGATAGAGATGCTTATAAGAAAAGCACTAGTAATTATTTAGCTAATAAAGTAATACCAATGCTACCACATGAATTATCTAATGGTATATGCTCTTTAAATCCTTATGTAGAGAGATTAGCTATGAGTTGTATTATGGAACTTAATAAAGATGGAGAAGTAGTTAATTATCGTATTACTCCAACAGTTATTAAGTCTAATATGAAAATGACTTATGATGAAGTAAATGGTATTTTAAAAGAAGGAAAAGTACCAGAAGATTATAAAGAATTTGAAGAGGAACTAATAGCTTTGAATAAAATAGCTCTAACTCTTCGTAAGAATCGTATTCTTAATGGAGCAGTTGAATTTAATAGACCTGAATTGAAGTTAATCTTTGATGAAAAAGGAAAAGCAATTGATTTTTCTAGAAGAGAACAAGACTTGGGAGAAAATTTAATTGAAGAATTAATGATTCTAGCAAATGAAACAGTAGATAAACATTTATCTAAAAATGGATATCCTTGTCTACATAGAATTCATGGTCAGCCAAATGAATCTAAATTATATGATTATTTATGCTTATTACAAGCAATTGATTTACCTTTTGCATATGATGCTGGAAAATGTGCTAATTCAAGAAAAGTAATGCAGGAATTAGTTGAACATATTGAAGATACAGGTAGATTAAATAATATGTTATCTGGTAGATTAATTCATTGTTTTTCAAGAGCTAAATATAGTCCAGTTAATATAGGACATAATGGTTTAGCGAAACAAAACTATTGTCATTTTACTTCACCAATTAGAAGATATTCTGATTTAACTGTTCATCGTATCTTAAAAGACTGTGCTTTTAATGACCATACTAAGGCAAAGAGAAAAGCTAGAAAATGGGATACTAAATTACCTGATATTGGTATGCAGACATCTAGAATGGAAAAGATAGCTGATGATGCAGAACAACAAACTCTTTATATGAAATGTGCTGAATATATGAAAAAACATATTGGTGAAGAGTATAAAGGTACTGTTATTGGTATGTCTGATCATGGGCTTCAAATTCAATTAGATAATTTAGTTGAAGGTAAAGTAAGAATGAGAAATCTATCTGGAAATTATGCATATAATCCTAATACTTATACATTGATATCTTTAGATGGAAAAGAAGATTATTATATTGGTGATAGATTATTATTAAAAGTAAAAGCTGCTTCTAAAGAAGATAAAACTATTGATTTTTCAATACAAAAGAAATTAGAAGAGAACTTAATTGAAGATATAAATGAGTCAAATCAAGTAGTTAAGAAGATAGCAAAACGTAAGCTAGAAGATAACCATTATAGAAAAAAACGTTGAAATTTATAACAAAATGTGCTATAATATGAACTCATTGAGGGGGAATATACATGGCATATGAGAATCAATGCGGTAGTTGTTCACATTTTGAAGATTTTAATCCAAGAAGAAGCTCTGCTCTAAAAAAGTATCACTGTGATTGGTATGGAGCTTATTATTATCCTGACGACACTTGTGTAGGAGATGGAGATCACTATCGTTATAGAGGATATATTACAACTATGGTTTGTAGTAGATTAGGTTTAGATAAAGAAAATGATGTATATAAGACTATTACTGGATTCCAAAAGAATGTTATGGAAAATGACAAAAAATATAATAAAATCTTAGATGATTATGATATTGTTGGACCAAAAATAGCTAAAGAATTAGAAACTGAAGATATTGGTGTTATTCAAAGAATATATAATGTATTCTTAGAACCAACTGCTGAATTATTAAATAACAATAAATCAGAACAAGCTGTATTTAAATATCGTCAAATGATTGAAATCTTAAGAGGGCACTACGGTATTCGTAGAGAAAAAAGTACTTCTAAGATTGCTACTGGAAGTATGAAAGTATTAGCTGTAAAAAAGAACATTTAATGTTCTTTTTTCTTTGGAATTTGGTTGCTAATTAACCTATAAAATGTTATCATATTAGTAGATATGGGGTAAGAGAAGTGGTATTAGCTTTTTTTATCTTTATGCAAGGAGATGAACTGATGGTAATAACTATGTCTGATATATTAACTATACTAAGAAAAATAGTCGATATTTCATTAGTGTGGTTTATATTTTATTATATTTTGAAGAATATTAAGAATAATGTTAAATTATCTTTGATTTTTAAAGGTGTAGCCTTTGTAATTATATTGAAACTTATAAGTGATAAGCTTGGTTTTGTAACTGTTGGATACTTATTAGATTATATTATTCAATGGGGACCAGTTGCTTTAATTATTATCTTTCAACCAGAGATTCGTACTATTCTTGAACAATTAGGTAGAAGTCAATTACTTGGTAGACATAAAGTTCTTACAGTAGATGAAAGAGAACATATGGTATATGAGATGATTAATGCGATTGATTACCTAAGAAAAGAGAGAATTGGAGCACTTATTGTTATTGAAAGAGATATAAGTTTAGGTAACTATATTGATAAAGCAAAGAAATTATATGCAGACTTATCTAGTGATTTATTAATTGCTATTTTCTATGAAGGAAATCCACTACATGATGGAGGAGTAATTATTCAAGGAGATAGAATTACCTGTGCTGGAGCTGTGTTCCCTACAAGCAACAGTTCTAAACTTAATAGACGTTTAGGAACTCGTCATAGAGCTGCTTTAGGATTAGCAGAAGAAACAGATGCAATTTGTATTGTAGTATCTGAAGAAACAGGAAGAGTATCAATTGCCTTGAAGGGTGAAATGCTATATAATTTAACACTTGATGATGTTAGAATGATGCTAATTGATGAGTTAAAACCAAAGCAAGATGCTGATTATGAAGAAGTAGATGAGGAAGAGATATATGAAGAAGATAGGTAAGTTAATAATGAGACTATTTCGTCATATTGGATTATTCTTTGATAAATGGTTAATAACTCCAATTACGAAATTGATTCTCAAAATAATGAGTTTTGGAAAATCACTAGTTAAGAGTTTTGATAAGGTATCTGGTAGAAAGTCAACATTACTAATTGTAAGTTTAGTATTGGCTTTCGGGGTCTTTGTAGTAATTGATAGAGAATCAAATATGATGATCGATCAATATGCTGAAATACTATATAATCAACCAGTAACAGCTGTTTACAATGAAGAATTATATGTTGTTGAAGGATTACCAAAAGCAGTAGATATTACTTTAATTGGTCAAAGAAGACATATATTCCTTGCTAAACAGTCACCTTCTAAAGGTGTATCAGTAGATTTAACAGGTATGAAACCTGGTAATCACAAAGTTACATTGAAGTATACACAAAGATTGAAATCATTGGATTATAAACTAGATCCTTCACAAGTTACAGTTACAATATATGAAAAAGTAAGTGAAAATAGAGCTTTAACTTATGACATTCTACATCAAGAAAGCTTAGATAGTAAATTATATATTAGTAATGTAGAAATTGATCGTTCTGAGGTTATTATTAAAGGAGCACAATATAAACTAAATCAAGTAGCTGCGGTTAAGGCTTTAGTAGATGTTAAGAATATTCCAAATCCTGAAGCAGGAGAGATTACAGTTAAGGATATTCCTTTAGTAGCTTATGACAATGATGGAAAGATTGTTGATGTAGAAATAGTACCTAAGACAGTTGCTGCTAATATTACTATTACATCTCCAAGTAAAGAAATACCAGTTAGAGTTGTTCCTAAAGGAGACTTAGCATTTGGTAAATCTATTAAGTCAATGGATGCTAGCTTATCAAAGATTACTGTATATGGTTCACAAGAAGCAATTGATAAGATTGAACAATTAGAAGTAGAAATTGATGTTAAGGGATTAGAGAAAGATAAAGAATTCAATGTTACATTGAAGAAACCTAAAGGTATAACTGAACTTTCATCTAAGACTATGACTGTTAAAGTAGTAATAGATAATTCATCTAGTAAAGAATTTGAAAATATTTCAGTTCAGTCAGTAAACTTAGATAATAATCTTAAAGTTCAAGCGTTATCTGATGAAGATAGACAAGTTACAGTTGTTGTTAAAGGTAGTGCTGATGCTATAAAAGATCTTCAAGCTTCTGATATTAGTGCTTACATAGACCTTAAGAATTATGGTGTTGGAGAGCATGAAGTTGAAGTAAAAGTAACAGGAAATGACTTAAAACTTGATTATTCTTCTAAGACTAAGAAAGTTAAAGTTAGAATTACTGAAAAATAATAAGAGGTTATCATTAGATAATCTCTTTTGATTTGATAGAATATATGATATAATTACATCAGGTGATTTAAATGGCAAATAGAAAGACAAGAAGACAAAATCAAAAGAATAAAAAGGTTGAAGAAGTACAAGAAGTTAAGGTAACTGAAAGCATTTTAAACAAAGTAATAATTGCTTTAACAGTAATTTGTATTTTAGGTTTATTTTATTTATTAACTGTTTATATTACTAATAAGCATAGTGACAATCCTACTAAGAAAGATGAGACTGAATCATCAGAGACAGCTATTAACTATGATGAAATTATGATAGGAAAGACTTTCTCAATGGATTCTGATGATTATTTAGTAATTTTCTATGATAAGAGTAATTCTGATATATCAGGCGTTTATAGTAATCTAGTTAATACATACAAAGGAAAAGAAGATCATCTAAGTATTTATAGTGTTGATATGAGTAATACTTTTAATAAAGGTTATACTACTACAGAAGAAGCAAATACAGTTGCTAGTAAGGCATCAGAACTACTAATAAATGGTCCAACATTAATTAGAATTACTAATAAAAGTATAGCTGAATATATCGAGGGAGAAGAAGATATAACTAATTATTTAAGTTAGACACTTTTAGTGTCTTTTTCTTTTGATTTATGATATTATTGTATTAATAGTATAGGAGTTGAAATAATGAAGAATAAAAAGAAGAAAAAAAGAAAAAATAGAAAGCTAAATATAATTCAAGAAATTAAAAATAAAGTTTTTAAGAAAGAAGAAGATGATTGGAATAGTAATACTTTTTCAATGTTTGAAGTAATAATAATTATTTTAATCTCTATTCTATTTGGTGTAGTAGTAGGCTATATTATTACTTGTGGTAAGACATCTCTATCTGTAAGAGATAAAAATATGCTTGAAATAGTAGATGTTTATAATAGCTTAACTACTGAGTATTATAAAAAAGTAGATAAAGATAAGTTAAGTGATGCAGCTATAAAAGGAATGGTTGAATCTATTGATGATCCATTTACTACTTATATGGATGAAAATATCAGTAATGAATTTAATAAGAGTGTTAATGGTTCATTTGTTGGTATTGGTGTCACTGTTATGTATGAAGATGGTTATTATAGAATAATTGAAGTAATGAAAGATTCTCCAGCTTTAGCTAGTGGACTAGAGGTTAATGACATCATGGTAAGAGTAGATGATAAGGATATATCTGGTGATCAAGAAGCTTTCCAAAGTATTTCTAAGGGAGATATTGGTTCTAAAGTAAAGATTACTGTTAAAAGAGGAGAAGAAGAAAAAGACTTTGTTATTAAGAGAGCAAAAATAGAAATGCAAGTAGTTAGTAATCATATCTTTGATTATGAAGGATTAAAGATAGGTTATGTTAAAATAGAATCTTTTGCTAGTAATTCAGCTAAACAATTCCAAGAAGCAATGCATAGATTTGATAGAAATAGAATAGATGCTTTAGTAATAGATGTTCGTAATAACCCAGGAGGACATATAGATAAGGCAAGAACAATATTAAGTCATTTCTTTGATAAAAAGACAGTATTATTCCAAATAAAGGATAATAATGGTACTAGAAAAATAAAGGCATTAACTAATGAGACTAAAAAATACCCAATCGCAGTATTAATGAACTCAGGTAGTTGTTCAGCTGCTGAAATATTAGCTTCTGCTATAGATGAAAATTATCCTAATGCTATTACTGTAGGAACAACTACATATGGAAAAGGAACAGTTCAAAAGTCTCAATCATTAAATAGTGGAAATAGTATTGAGTATACTACTCAAAAATGGCTAACTTCTAAAGGTGAATGGCTTGGTAATAAAGGTTTAAAACCAACATATGAAGTTGTAGAAAGTGAAGAATATTGTGCTAATCCTACATATGAAAATGATAATCAATTACAACTAGCATTACAAAAAATTAAAGAGTCTAATTAGACTCTTTTTCTATGCAATTAATTACTAATTGATAACCATTATGATTAGGACTACAAGTAGTTAAAATTAATTGATTGTTAGTATCTCTATTTAAGTTGATATAGCCATCTTTCTTTTCTTCCCATATTTCTTTAACGTAGTAATGATATTTTTTATTATTATGACTAATTATTACTTCATCATTTACTTTTAGGTTATCTAGGTTTTCAAAATAAGCAATATTTCCTTCTCCAGAATGAGCTGCTAAAACAAGGAGATTTGGAAAATTTGCTTCTTTTATAATAGTTACATGCTTTTCTACAGTATTTTGTGGACTATCAATTGAATAGAAATCTTCATTTAAATTAAGCTTTTTAATAGATAGATTACCATAAGGTCTTTCTCCTAGTAAGTTTATTGAAAAACTAGTTTTATTATCTTCTGTTGGAGAATCAGATATTTTTAATATAGAAGTAGGTAAAAGTACTATAAGAAATAAGATTAGTAATAAATATATCTTCTTTATCATAATAAGATCAGTAAAAGCCTAATAATAAAAGAAAGAAAGCTATTATTACTGGTTGTATGGGTATTAGGAACAGCTATTCTTAAGTCTTTTAATTCAATAAGTTGATCTTCAGAATCTCTGACTTCAACTATGAAAGGATCAACTTTATTATATCCTTCAGTAGAATTAACTTGAATAAGTTTATATGTGCCATAAGGTAGAGTAATTTCTACCATACCATTCTCATCAGTTGTAATAGTATCAATTAATTCACCTTTACTATTTAAAACCATAAAACTAATATCCTTTTCATTTAGATAAGTATTATTATCTCCATATTTTTTAGTGATAATTACCTTCTTTTCAATTACTTTATTTTCTAATACTAGTTGTATAGTTGGAGTATTCTCAGTAACTTCTATTTCATATTTATTAGTGTCTAAGTTATATCCAGTACCTGGTTTGTCTTCTAATAAATAGTATTTACCTAGAGGTATATTATCAATAGTTGCTTGATTATCTTTTATTTCTAGAGTAGCTATTTCTTTATCATTCATATCGTATAGTTTATATATTGCTCCATCTAGACTAGCTTCTCCTTTAGGAGTGGTAGATTTAGTGTCTTTATCTATCTTAGATAACTCAATTTTAGTATTAATAACATTAACATTAAATGATGCATTAAGTCTTCCTAAATCACCAACATTTACTATGTTTTGGCTTCCTTCTGCTTGATAGAATACAACTGGTCTATTACGTATAATTTCTTCTTTATACAGTGTATATTTATGATTACCACTAGTTAGATTCTCTAATTTTATTTTGCTTCCAGATACAGTTAAATCTTTACTATCAGTTTTAAATTTACTAATTACATTATTAGAATCAATTAATTCAAGAGATTCGCCTTCTACTATAGTATAAGTCTTATTGTTTAGAGAAGGCATAATACTATAGGAATTAACTAGATTATTAAGTTCTTGTATTTCATTTTGATAAATGTTAATTCTATTACCATTTAAACTATCAGTAAAATAATAATCTCCCGAAGGATCAGCAGTTTGCCATATCATTAATTGAGTAACTGCATACCATCTCATTGTGTTATGATTCTTATAACCATTTCCAAAATGAACTAGCTTAGAGATTCTATCGATTTGAGATTTAGTTAGATTCCTAGGATTAGTAGTAGGAGTATATGGTTTAGATGCATTAAAGAAGATAAATGGTTCAAGGCAATAAGATACTACGTCATCACCAGATCTTCTAAAAACACGAGCTTGTTGGTAGAAGGTAGTTTTAGTAGATGGTTGATATTTATTCATATATATACCATCAATTAATTCAGCTTCATAGAAACTTTCTGCATGTACATTAGTAATAAAGATATTACTAATAAAAATACTAAAGAAGATTATTAAGAAAAATTTTAATTTATTTATAATATCCCTCCTTTTTTCTTAATGCTTACGAAAATAACATTAATTAATGATGAGTGCAAATAGGAGATTTTTAATATT
>JAEEGL014222369.1_pt1 | contig 10031 bp, 9 predicted proteins | sample 9134231 | NCBI WGS metagenome assembly JAEEGL01 (sample SAMN16246548, study PRJNA631951) | gut metagenome | biome: gut microbiome; feature: rumen; material: fiber-attached | host: Bos | place: Iran: Karaj | collected 2018-10 | reverse complement strand
TGCCACTGAGTGCGCACTGTAATCCTCCGCATATCCAATTATGACTGCCTAGGTGTTTTCCACGCCGGATGCCGTCGATTCTTAGCCTCTTTTGCAGATACGGTTTCCAGAGAATATCGTCTTTTCCTGTGGCCACAGGCAAAGACGATATTCTCTGGAAACCGTATCTGCAAAAGAGGCTAAGAATCGACGGCATCCGGAGTGGAAAACACCTAGGCAGTCATTTTGGATATTCAGAGGATTACAGTGCGCACTCAGTGGCAATCGGGTACTGTGCACTGGCAACGGCACAGCACAGGCATGAAAAGGGAACTGCCCGTTCGGCGACGGCGGGTTGCCTGCGGGGAAAGCCAACCCGACCTAAGACGCAAGATTTACTCTGAGTATTGCCACCAACTCTTATGAAACAACAGAGGACGAACCGTTGAAATCGAAATTGGAGCGATCCGATAAAGCCGATCAAAAACACAAAAAAGCGCACGGCGGCGGTCGAGCAGCGCCCAAGATCGGATGGCTTGTCACCATCTTTTTCCTGGCGCTGACCATCTCTGCGGTCTTTTCCTTTTTCTCCCAGGAGCTTTTGGGCGAGGCGTCGCTGTTCGGCGCCTTTGTGGTGCTGCTGGCCATCATCGCCATCGGCATCTTCTTTGACCTGCTGGGTGTGGCGGTCACCGCCGCCGAGGAAAAGCCCTTTCATTCCATGGCCTCCCGCAAGGTGCCCGGAGGCTCCGAGGGGATCTGGCTGCTGCGCAACGCCGACAAGGTATCCTCGGTCTGCTGCGACGTGGTGGGCGACATCTGCGGCATCATTTCCGGCGCCGCGGCCGCCGTCATCGCCATCGAGGCCTGGACCGGTATGCAGACCGTTTCCCAGCGTCTGATCCAGCTCGTTCTTTCCGCACTGGTGGCCGCGCTGACCATCCTGGGCAAGGCCTTCTGCAAGCAAATCGCCATGGAGAACTCCACCGTGATCGTTCACGGGGCCTCCCGGCTGATCTGGCGCGTCCAACGTCCGTTCAAAAAGAGAAAGAATCAAAAATGAATACAGAATATGAATTTCCCTCGGCGGCGGCCCTGCGCAGTATGGACCGGGACCAGCTCCGGAAGCTCTGCAGCGAGATCCGCGCCTTCCTGGTGGAGAACGTCTCCAAAACCGGCGGCCACCTGGCGTCCAATCTGGGCGTGGTGGAGCTGACGGTGGCCATCCACCGGGTCTTCGACACGGAGAAGGACCGCCTGATTTTTGACGTGGGACATCAGTCCTATGTGCACAAGCTCCTGACCGGACGGGCGGACCGCTTTCCCACGCTGCGGCAGCTCGACGGTCTGGCTGGCTTTCCCAAGCCCTCGGAGAGCGTTCACGACGCCTTCATCGCCGGGCACGCCTCCAACTCTGTCTCCGTCGCCCTGGGCATGGCCCGGGCCCGGAGCCTGATGGGGGAGGACTACAACGTCATTGCCCTGATGGGCGACGGCGCCCTCACCGGCGGCCTGGCCTACGAGGGCCTCAACGACGCCGGTTCCAGCGGGGAGCCGCTGATCGTGATCCTCAACGACAACGGCATGTCCATCAAGCCCAACGTGGGGGCCATGGCGAAGCATCTCTCCAACATCCGCACGAAGCCCAGCTACTACCGGATCAAAAAGACCTGGCGCACCGCCACCCAGAGCTCCTCCCTGGGCCGCAGCCTCTACAAGGGGGTCCATCAGTTCAAGGAAGAGCTGAAGCGGCGGCTCATCAGCTCCAACATGTTCAACGACATGGGCTTTGAGTATTTCGGCCCCGTGGACGGCCACGACGTGGAAAAGCTCAGCTGGCAGCTCCAGCAGGCCCGGGACCTGAAAAAGCCCGTGATCCTCCATGTGATCACCCAAAAGGGCAAAGGCTATGCACCGGCGGAGGAGAACCCGGACCGCTTCCACGGCGTCGGGCCCTTCGATCCGCTGACCGGCGCGGTGCAGGGGGGCGGCAAGCCCTGCTTCTCCGACGCCTTCGGCGAGACGCTGGTGAAGCTGGCCCGGGAGGACAAACGGGTCTGCGCCATCACCGCCGCCATGCAGAACGGCACCGGCCTGGACGCCTTCGCGGAGTGCTTCCCTGAGCGCTTCGGCGACGCGGGCATCGCGGAGGGCCATACGGTGGCCATGGCCGCGGGCCTGGCCAAGCAGGGGATGCTACCGGTGGTGGCGATTTACTCCACCTTCCTGCAGCGGGCCTACGATATGCTGATCCACGACGTGGCGATCCTGGGCCTGCATGTGGTCTTCGCGGTGGACCGGGCGGGTCTGGTGGGAGCCGACGGCGAGACCCATCACGGTGTCTTCGATCTGGGCTTCCTGCGGCAGGTGCCGGGGATGTGCATACTCTGTCCCTCGAATCTCGCGGAGCTGGAGCTCATGCTGCGCAGGGCCCTGTTTGAGATGCGCGGTCCCGTGGCGGTGCGATACCCCCGGGGCGGCGACGGCAGACTCACCGAGCCCGCGGCGGACCCGGTGCTGCGGCAGGGGAAGGATATCACCCTCTGCGGCTACGGGACCATGGTCAACACCCTGCTGGACGCGGCGGATCTGCTGGCGCAGCGGGGCGTGGAGGCGGAGCTGGTCAAGCTCTCCTGCGTCAAGCCCCTGGACGAGGCCTGGAAGCCCTCGGTGCGGAAGACCGGCGCGCTGCTGATGGCGGAGGAGTGCCCCGCCCACTGCGGCGTCTACGACCAGCTGGCGGCCGATCCCGCCATGGAGGGCGTCAGAAAGCGCGGCCTGGACCTGGGGGAAGGCTTCACCCAGCACGGGAGCGTGCCCCAGCTTCTGGCCCGGGCGGGCCTGGACGCGGAAAGCCTGTGCCGGGCCGCGATGGAGCTGATCGGAGACAGGCAACAAGTAACAGGTGACAAGTGACAAGTGACAAGGTATTTGGAACGGGGTACACGCTCCATAGTACTAAAACAATCGAGCGGTGCCTGATGCCTATTGCCTGATGCCTCGACGCCGGAATGCCATCAAAATCAATAGGACGACTGATTAGATACGTGACAAGTAACATAAATCAAGTGACAAGTAACGGGGAACAGCATGAAACAAAAGGAACGCTTGGACGTTTATCTGACCGAGCACGGTCACGCGGAATCCCGGGCCAAGGCCCAGGCGCTGATTATGGCGGGCCTGGTCTACGTGGACGGACAGAAGGCCGACAAGCCCGGCTTTTCCGTCAGTGAGGGCCAGAGCGTGGAGCTGCGGGGCGCGGCCTGTCCCTATGTGAGCCGGGGTGGTCTGAAGCTGGAAAAGGCCCTGCGGGACTTCGGCGTTGACCCCACGGGCTATGTCTGCTCCGATTCCGGGGCCTCCACCGGCGGCTTTACCGACTGCCTGCTGCAGCAGGGGGCCCGGAAGGTCTTTGCCATCGACGTGGGCTACGGTCAGCTGGCCTGGAAGATCCGCAGCGATCCCCGGGTGGTCTGCATGGAGCGCACCAACATCCGCAGCGTCACCCCGGAGGACCTGGGGGAGCCCCTGGACCTGTCGGTGGTGGACGTGTCCTTCATCTCCCTGAAGCTGGTGCTGCCGGTGATCTGGCGGCTGCTGAAGCCCGAGGGACAGGTCCTTTGCCTGATCAAGCCCCAATTCGAGGCGGGCAAGGACAAGGTGGGCAAAAAAGGCGTGGTCCGGGACCCGGAGGTCCACAGGGAGGTTTTGGAAAGCTTCCTGGCGACCGCCGGGGAGATCGGCTTCAACGTCCGGAATCTGAGCTTCTCTCCGGTGAAAGGCCCGGAAGGGAATATCGAGTTCCTGGGGCATCTGTGCAAGGGCCCCGTCGATCCCCCCTTCGAAGCGGATCCCGCGTCCCTCGTGGCAGCGGCCCACGAAGCGCTGGACCGGGTTTAGGGATTAAGGATTAGGGATTAAGGATTAGGGTGGGAAAAGAGTTCAGGGATTAGAGATTAGCGCCACGCCGTCCCCCGCCTGTAGCGCGGGCTATCAGCCCGCCCGATACGCGCCGCCGTAGGGGACGCTCTTACCCGTCAGGGTGAGCGTCCCGGCATTCGGAACGAATGCAATTTGCCGTAAGGCAAATCGGATCGTTTGCTTACGCAAACGACACATGCTTCGCATGCGCGGACGAGCAATGCTCGTCCCTACATCCCCTTTTGCAGCGCGGGCTATCAGCCCGCCCGTAGGGGCGCTCATTGAGCGCCCGAAGCCCCCCGCCCGGACGAGGGATTAGGGATTAAGGATTAAGGATCAGGGTGTGTTAAGAGGAAAGGGAGAAGAGGGCTTGCTTGGTTTCGATCAGCAATCAGAGTTGCATTATGAACAGTTTTGAAAAGTTGGTTTATTGGCAAAAGGCCAGACAATTGACAAAAGAGATTTATTCACTGACGTCACTTTTCCCAAAAGAAGAACAGTATGGATTGTCTGCTCAAATCAGAAGAGCTGCTGTCTCAATCTCTTCCAATATTGCAGAAGGATACGGCAGACAATATCGTGCGGATTACATCCATTTTTTGAATGTTTCCCGCGGTTCTTGTTATGAAGTAATGTCCCAGCTGCTGCTTTGCATCGATTTGGGTTTCATACAGGAACAACAGGCGAAGAAATCACAGGAACTGTGTGAAGAGATCGGAAAAATGTTGAATTCCGCAATTCAGTCCCTGCAGAATAAATAATTCGGGTTTAAGGATTCAGATGTGGAAACAGGAAAAAGAGCGGAGCGGCTGTAATCCCTTTACAAGCTTTGATAAAAATCGCTGTGAATTCCACGGTGGTATGTCTCTGAACCCTATACCCTGTCCCCACCTTAATCCCTAATCCTTAATCCCTAATCCCTATTCAAATTAAGGAGAATTTAACAGAATTCTATGAAACGTGTAGTCATGACCCCCAACCCCTACCGCGACCGGGATTTCTCCTGCGTGCGGGAGGCCAAGCGTATCCTGGAGGAGTCCGGCGTTGAGGTCAAGGTCTGTCTGGCCTTTGACGTGGATCCCAGCTTTGCGCTCCCCGACACGGTGGAGCTGAGCGATCTGCAGACCGAGCTCAGGAGCGCCGACGCCCTGATCTGCTTCGGCGGTGACGGGACCATCCTCCACAGCTCCAAGCTGGCTATGCGCCGGGGGATCCCCATTCTGGGCGTCAACATCGGAACCGTGGGCTTTATGGCGGAGCTGGAATCCGGCGAGATGCGGCTGCTTGCCAAGCTGGCCACGAACGATTACCAGATCGACGAGCGCATGACCATCTACGTCCGGCTGATCCACGAGGGCCGGACCATCTATCGGGACACCGCCCTCAACGACGCGGTGATCACCAAGGGCGCCGTGGCCCGGGTCATCCAGACCGCCGTTTTTCTCGACGGCGTGGAGGCCATGAACTTCAACGGCGATGGGCTGATCGCCGCCACCCCCACGGGCTCCACGGCCTATTCCATGTCCGCCGGGGGACCGATCGTGGAGCCCCAGGCCGACAACATCATCCTGACGCCCATCTGCGCCCACAACCTGCAGCCCCGGAGCCTGATCGCCTCGCCCCAGCGCAAGGTGGAGATCCAGGTGGGCCGCATCAACCGCCGCAACGCCTTTTTGTCGGTGGACGGCGGCAAGGCCGTGCGGGTCTACACCGGCGACCGGATCCTGCTGGAGATAGGCAACCAGAAGACCATGCTCTTGAAATTAAAGAACACCACGTTCTTTGATATAGTGAAGTCGAAACTCAACCAGTGACCGAAAATGGAGAGAATAAACATGAAAGCTCAGAGACAAACCAAAATTTTGGAAATCATCGCATCCAAGGACATCGAGACCCAGGAGCAGCTGCTGGAAGAGCTGCGCCAGGCCGGTTTCCGCAGCACCCAGGCCACCATCTCCCGCGACATCAAGGAGCTCCGCATCCTCAAGGACCTGACCGCCATGGGCACCTATCGCTACTCCATCGGCACCAAGGAGACCTCCGGCGCCTTCTCGAACCGCTTGAACTCCATTTTCAAGGAGAGCGTCATCAGCTATGACTACGCCCAGAACATCGTGGTGGTGAAGACCCTCCCGACCCTGGCGCCCGCCGCGGGCCGCGCCATCGACGCCATGAATATGTCCGTGGTGGTGGGCACCCTGGCCGGCGACGACACCCTGCTGATCATCATGCGGGACGTCCAGTCCGCCATCGGCTTCTGCATCGAGATCAAGAAGCTGCTGGATTGATGCGCCACGATGATCCCCGCTTGTAGCGCGGGCTATCAGCCCGCCCGTAGCGGCGCACAGTGTGCGCCACGATGATCCCCGCCTGTAGCGCGGGCTATCAGCCCGCCCGTAGCGGCGCACAATGCAATTTGCCGTAAGGCAAATCGGATCGTTTGCTTGCGCAAACGACGCATGCTTCGCATGCGCGGACGAGCAATGCTCGTCCCTACATACCCTTTTGTAGCGCGGGCTATCAGCCCGCCCGTAGGGACAAGCAATGCTTGTCCGCACCCTAATCCCTAATCCTTAATCCCTAATCCCTAAAACGGAGGTGGTCTCATGCTGACGCTGTTACACATCGAAAACATTGCCGTTATTGAGACCGCCGACATCGCCTTCGACCGGGGCTTCAACATCCTGACCGGCGAGACCGGCGCGGGCAAGTCCATCATCATCGACGCCATCTCCGCCATCCTGGGGGAGCGGGCCTACCGGGAGCTGATCCGCACCGGCGCGGACAGGGCCTTCGTCTCCGCCGTCTTCGACGGGGTGCCGGAGCTGCCCTGGTTCGCGGAATACGGCGTTCCCTGGGAGGACGAGCTGCTGATCCAGCGGGAGATCTTCCTGGACGGCCGGAACCTCTGCAGGGTCAACGGCCGGGGCGTGACCGTGGGGCAGCTCCGGGCGCTGGGCCGCCGTCTCATCACCATCCACGGGCAGCATGACTCCCAGCAGCTCTTCGACGAGCAGACCCATCTGGGCCTGCTGGACGCCTTCGCGGCGGACGGAGAACTGCTGGAGGCCTATCACCGGGCCTGGGAGAAGGTCCGCACCGCCAGGGCGGAGCTGGACCGGCTGAATCTGGACGAAAGCGAAAAGGCCCGCCGACAGGAAATGCTCCAATTCCAGATCAAAGAGCTGGAACGGGCGGAGCTGAAGGCCGGGGAGGACGAGGCCCTGGAGCAGCGCCAGAGGCTGCTGATGAACGGGGAGAAGCTCAGCGCCGCTCTGAACGAGGCCGTGACCGCCCTCTTCGGCGACGAGGACCGCCAAGGCGCCGAGGAGCTGCTGGACGAGGCCCTTTCCGCGGTCTCGGGGGCGCTGCGCTGGGACGATTCCCTGCGCGGTCCCTGTGACAGCCTGCGGGAGCTGCGCTTCGCCCTCAGCGACGCCGGTGAGATCCTGCGGGACCGCCGGGACAGCCTGGGGGACGCCGAAGCGGAGCTGGACGAGATCGGATCCAGGCTGGATCTGATCCACAAGCTCCGCCGGAAATACGGCTCCAGCTGCGCGGAGATGCTGAAATACCTGGAAAAAGCGAAGGCGGAGCTGGACGATATCCTCTTCGCCGACGAGAAGCTGCGCCAGGCGGAGAAGCTCCACGAGGCCGCGGTCAGCGCCGCAAGGGAAAAGGCGCTGGAGCTGCGGGCTGTCCGGACCCAGGCGGCAAAGGAGCTGGAGACCCGGATCTGCCGGGAGCTCTCGGAGCTCAATATGCCGAAGGTGCGCTTTCTCTGCGATTTTGAAGAGACCGAGCTGGGCCCGGAGGGGATGGACGCCCTGCGTTTTTTGATGTCCGCCAATCTGGGCGAGGCCCTGAAGCCCCTGTCCAAGGTGGCCTCCGGCGGCGAGCTGGCCCGGATCATGCTGGCCATGAAGAACGTGATGGCCCGGCAGGACAGCGTTTCCACCCTGATCTTCGACGAGGTGGACGCCGGCGTATCGGGCCGGGCCGCCCAGAAGGTCGCAGAGAAGCTTCGCAAGGTTTCGGAGGGCCGTCAGGTCCTCTGCGTCACCCATCTGCCCCAGATCGCGGCGTTGGCGGAGCACCATCTGCTGATCGAGAAAAGCGAGCGCCGGGGCAGGACCTACACCGAGGTCGCCGTCCTGGACCGCCGGGGCCGCATCGACGAGCTGGCCCGCATGATCGGCGGCGCCGTCATTACCGAGACCACGCGCAGGAGCGCGGAAGAAATGCTTGCAGCTTCCGGATAGACAGGTGATAAGATGAAAAGAAAATCCAACAAAGGGCTGAATCCGTCGAAACGCTCCCTGGCCTTTCCGCTGACGGTCCTGCTTTCCTACGTCCTGCTGCTGATGATGTCCTACGGCTTTCCCGTTCTGGGGGACGACTGGGTCTTTCTCCCGGCCCTGGGGTCCAAGGCCTCGCTGCTGGAGCCCTTCCGCGCCGGCTGGGATACCGCCGCCCAACACTACATCACCACCAACGGACGACTGCTGGGAAATTTTATGGTGAAGTTCTGCTCCTATTCCAAGCTGCTGCGGGAGCTGATCCGCTGCGGGATCATCCTGGGCATCTGCCTCTGCGTGGATCGGCTCAGCGGCGACGGGAAGCAAAGGAGCGCGTTCTGTTATCTGATCGGCTTTACGCTGCTGGTGGCGATCCCCGCAAGGATCGCGGCGCAGACCTACGCCTGGAGCTCCGGCTTCTTCAACTATGTGCCCCCCACGCTGCTCTATCTGCTCTACGCCCGCTATGTCCGGGGGATCTTCTGCGGGGAAGGGCCGGAGAGCTCTCTGCTCCGCTGTCTGGGCCTCTTTCTGCTGGGCCTGGCCGGGTCCCTGTTCATGGAGAACCAGACCATCGGCTTCTGCCTGCTGTCGCTGGGGGTCTTCGCGGCGGATTGGATCCGCGGGAAGAAGCTGCGGCCCGAGCTGCTGCTGTGCTTCCTGGGCTCCGCCCTGGGCTGCTGCCTCATGTTCTGCGCGCCGGGCTATCACATGGTGGGCGAAGGGAACTACCGCAGTCTGCCCCAGGACCTTGCGGCGCTGATCCAGGTGGTCCAGGAAAATTTTGAAACCCTCTCCGGCTATCTGATCCGCGGCAACAGCCTTGTGATCCACCTGCTGTCCGTCTGCGGGGCGGCCCTCTGTCTGCGGCGATACCCCCGGGCAAGCCGGAGGCTTCGGCTGTTTTTGCTGTGCTCCATGGCGGTCTATCTCTGCTGTCCCGTAATCTTCTACGCCCAGGACAAGCTTTTCAGCCGCTACCATTTCCTGCTGGACTTTGCCGCCACCCTGATCTACTTCCTGAACCTGTTCCTGACCGGCCTGCTGGTGCCGGAAAAGAAGACGGCGCGCTTTCCGCTGATCTTTTTCACCCTGTCCTTTGTGCTGTTCCTGTCGCCCCTGATGATCGTCCATCCCCTGGGCCCGCGGAACTGCTATTTCTTCGCGGTGCTGCTGATCGCCATGACCATGAATCTGCTGCGTCTGGCCCTGGGGGATCTGACGGCACTGCGTCCGCTGCGGGCCGCGGTCTGTCTGGCCTGCTGCCTGGTGCTGCTGGGCAATCTCTGGGTCTATTACCGCAACGGCAGGACGGAGCAGCTTCGGAATCAGATCGTCGCCGAAGCCATGGAGCGGGGCGATACAAGCATCACCCTGCCAAGCTTCCCCTATCCGATCTATACCCACCGAGGCAATTCCAGCGCCATGACCTGGTACTATTACTATCAGAGCAAAGGCGACATCACCTTTGAATACCAATCCTACGGCGATTGGATATCCACACACTGAGCAAACAGGAGAAACATACCATGGGAATTTACGAAGAACTGGTCGCCCGGGGGCTGATCGCCCAGGTGACCAACGAGAACGAGATCCGCGAGATGATCAACGCAGGCAAGGCCACCTTCTACATCGGCTTTGACTGCACCGCCGACAGCCTCACCGCAGGGCACTTTATGGCCCTGACCCTGATGAAGCGCCTGCAGCTGGCGGGGAACAAGCCCATCGCCCTGATCGGCGGCGGCACCACCATGATCGGCGACCCCTCCGGCCGCAGCGACATGCGCAAGATGCTGACCCAGGAGGACATCGAGCACCACGCCGCCTGCTTCA
>JAEEGL013634538.1_pt1 | contig 10031 bp, 10 predicted proteins | sample 9134231 | NCBI WGS metagenome assembly JAEEGL01 (sample SAMN16246548, study PRJNA631951) | gut metagenome | biome: gut microbiome; feature: rumen; material: fiber-attached | host: Bos | place: Iran: Karaj | collected 2018-10 | reverse complement strand
GATCTTTTCTTTTGTCATCATCAATTGTAATAATTTCAATATCATTGCGCTTTTCAAAACGCTCAAAAATCTTAAGGCCGGTTGTGCCTTCTTTTCCATCAATAAATACTTTGTAAGCCATGGGGCTATTATAGAAAAAAGCTGCTTTTATAACAATATAAAAGTTTGACCGCTCCAAATTTGTAGATTATAATATTTCGTTAGTGGCAATGGGGCTGTTCGGATTTGCTCTGCACTTGCCGTAAGGACTATTTTGACACAGATTTACCAGTACGCCGTTGCGGCTCTTTTTATAGAAGCAGTAATTATTTTTTTCTACTTCCAGAAAAAGAGCCTGCCAACCTTTCAGAATATAGTTTTTTTCGTAATTCTTTCTGTTGTTACCTTGTCTACTTTTTCTGAACTGGGTTCCACCTATATGGAAGATCATCTGGATTCGTATTCATTAAATAAAATATGGCTACTTGAATGCTGTTATTTTACCTTCAATACTTCTTTTGGTATCTTATTTGCCGTATATAATCTTTCTGCCTTCGATATTTACAGTAAGCTTTCAAGAAAATCTATCAGAATTATACAGGCCAGTATGCTTATTCCATATTTTATCTGCATTGCACTGATATGGCTTTCTTTTGCATTAAAAGATTCAGTTACACTGATATTTTCGATTGACCCTGTTAATGGTTATATGCGGGGTAACAATTTCTGGTTTTATTTTCTTTGTGCTACAAAAGCTTTTTATATTGTGATTGCCTTCTGCGTAATCGCTTTTTATCACAGGTATATTCCTAAGACAAAAATGCAGATTATGTATTTCTTTCTTATAACGATTTCTTCTACAGCACTTATCCAGCTTTTTAATTACGGGCTTTTAATTGAATCCTTTGGAATGGCTCTTGTAACTCTGGTTTATTTTTTCTTTATTCAAAAACCCGAGGAACTGGTTGATGCGTCTACAGATACTTTGAATAATCCGGCTCTTCTTCGTATGCTCAGATACAATCTTGCTGTTGAGCGGAAATTCTACTGTATAGTCATCTATATTGATGACACAATGTTCATTGCAAATACTTTTGGTATTGCTAAACTGAATGCCTTCCTTACAGATGCAGGTAACTTTCTTAAACAGAAGTTTTCTTATGCAAATGTTTTCAGCCGCCAGCAGGGCTGCTTTTGTATTCTTTTGCGCGAAGCAGATGAAGAAAAACTCAACGAAGCAATTTCGATCTTAAATACCCGTTTCCAGAGGCCCTGGGTGAGGGATAATGTTGAACTTAAGCTCTATATCCGTCTTTGTATAATCGAATGTCCAAAAGATGCGCAGACTACAGAAGAAGTGCTCGACATAATCAATATGATTTCTATTGATGAACGATACCGCCAGAGTATTGTTTTTGCAAATGAAATTGATTTGAAATATCGTCGCCGTACTATTTATATAGAACACTGTTTACGAAACGGACTTACAGAAAACCGTTTTGATGTATTTTATCAGCCGATTTATTCCACTGCAGAGAAAAAACTGATTGGAGCCGAGGCTCTTATCCGTCTGAAAGATGAGCAGGGGATTTTTATTTCGCCGGAAGATTTTATTCCGATTGCTGAAAAGACAGGTGCAATTCTTCGTATTGGTGAATATGTTTTTGAATCAGTTTGTTTGAACCTTTCGCAGATTGATCTTGCTGAATACGGAATTAAAAAAATCGATATTAATCTTTCTGTTGCGCAGTGTATGCAGGAAATCCTTGCAGAACAGATTTTGAAAATTCAAAGCATATATCAGATTCCTTCATCAATCATAAATCTTGAAATTACAGAAACTGCTGCCGCCCACACACCTGGAATCCTCTTGAAAAATATGCAGGACCTTGCCGATGCCGGCTTTGAGCTTTCGCTTGATGATTATGGTTCGGGTTATTCAAATATGAGTTACATGCTCAGCCTTCCTTTCAAAATGATTAAAATAGACAAGTATATTGTCTGGGCTGCTTTTACAGATAAGAGGGCAGAAAAGGCGCTGGCTGCTACCATAAAAATGATTAAAGAGATTGGAATGACTGTTCTTGCAGAAGGTGTCGAAACTCCAGAGCAGGCTCAGTGGCTTACCGAATCTGGCTGCGATTATCTCCAGGGCTTTTATTTTTCTCGTCCTATTCCAAAAAAAGAGTTTTTGGCTATAATGAAGAAAAATAATTCAAATTCCGGAGATAAAACAAAATCATGAAATTTAGAATTAAAGGTTTATTTGCTGCTGCCTGTGTTTTTTTATGTATTGGAAAAACAGGTCTTTCAGCTTCAACAAATGATTATGTTCAGCCTTTTTCCCTGAATCCTGTTAGTGACGGAATTCAGTTTGGACTTGGTTTGACACTTTCTGGTTCGGCCCTTATTTGCGACAAGCTTGTTCATATTAAGAAAAATGATTTTAATCCTGCTGCTTTGAATAAGGCTGATGTTTCTTCTTTTGAACAGATTTTTATGCGGCCTTACAGTAAGCCGCTTCACATTGTCGGAACCGGAACTATGGCTCTTGCAATTGCAACTCCTGCAATCTTTGCAATTATGCCTAGCAGTGAGTGGTTTACAATCGGAACAATGTATGTAGAAACTATGCTCATTGCCAACGGAATAAAAGAATGGGCAAAGCTTCTTGTTTACCGCACCCGTCCTTATATGTATTTTGACGGCTATCCTCAGGATAAGGTTGCAGACGGCGACTGGAATTGTTCTTTCCCTTCTGGCCATACAACTCTCGCTTTTGCTGCTGCCGCTTTTACTACCATGGTTTACGCCAGCTGCTACCCGGATTCAAACTGGAAGTATGCGGTTGCAGGAGTTTCCTTTGCACTTGCTGCCGTTACCGGCGGCCTTAGAATGGCAAGCGGAAATCACTTTTTAACTGATGTTCTTGTGGGCGCGGTTATTGGTACAACCTGCGGCTTCCTTATTCCTTATCTGCACACAATAATTGGTGGAGATAAAAAAGAAAGAAGAGCCGGAGTTCCACAGCCAAGTTTTTCTCCAGCCGGTTTCAGTATTACATATAAATTTTAATAAATGAGAGCATTCTCTATTGACAAGTATAAAAAAAATCTTTATATTATTAAAACATTCGCAAGAATGGATGGGCTACTAGCTCAGTAGGTAGAGCAACGCCCTTTTAAGGCGTGGGTCACTGGTTCGAATCCAGTGTAGCTCAGTAAAAGGTCTTCTGGTTACAGAAGACCTTTTTTTGTTTAAACCACAATAAACTGTTTCCCATAAATCATTGTACTCCCGGCACCATCATTATATCTGTAGTAACCTCTGGACTTAGGAATTCTCTTTTCATCTGCCAGCCATCTTTAGACCAGGCTTTTGCCAGGGTGATTGAGTTGCGGCCGTAAGTTGTGGTGATTTTGTCTACGGCATCCATGAGACGTCTTTTTTTGATGTCTTCCTTTGGATCTATCCAGAGCCACCCCTGATACTGGGCGGGCATAATTTCGAGTAGAGTAATCATTACGACTTTGTAGCCGTAGCCCGGGCGGAAGATATGGGGCAAGGCCAGACGGGCTGCGTTTACTATGTCTGGGGTGAATGATGTGAGACGGGGGAGCTGGACGATTACGGCATTGGAGTATTGGCTCTCGGTGTCATCGCTGTAGTAGTTGCAGGTGGAGATTGTGACCTGTACGGCCTGGCATTCTGATTTCTGCTGGCGAAGACGTTCAACGGCAATTTCTGTGTATTCGACCATTGCGCATTCAATAGTTGTCATGTCATAAACCTTGATGGAAAACTGCCGGCTTGAGGTAATTACTTCCTTTTTTTCTCTGGTGACCTTTTCTACACAGCGGATACCATTGAGCTCCTGGACTGTAGCAAAGCCCTGAATTGTGAGAAGTCTTTTTGCATCACACAAAGGCATATGCTTCAGCATTAGTGCATTTTTGATTCCATGGAGTAAAAGCATTTTGGCTCGGGCATGGCCGATTCCCCAGATGGTTTCACAGTCTACGGATTCTAAGAGACTGTCAACTTCTACAGGATTGTAAACAAAAACTCCACCGTGTTCCTTTGCTTTTTTGTTGTAGAGCTTTGCAAGGGTTTTAGTTGGAGCAGCGCCCACGCATATTGGAATACCGACTTCTTTTGCGATCCTTCTTTTGAGTTCATGGCCGATTTCTTCATAATCTTTTATAGACCAGTTACATTTATCAAAAAATAAGAAGGATTCGTCGATAGAGTATTCTTCGATATCTGGAGCATATTCCATATATATGGAAGTAATCCGGCGGCTTATGTCTGCATAGAGTGTGTAGTTGCTTGAAAATACAGTAATGCCTTTCCATTGGCAGATGTCTCGGACCTTAAAATACGGATCGCCACGTTTGATTCCGCAGGCTTTTGCTTCTTTGTTCAAGGCTATTATGATTCCATCATTGTTTGAAAGAACAGCTACAGGCTTTCCTCTCAGGTCCGGCCGGTAAATCTGTTCACAAGCTGCATAAAAAGAGTTTCCATCGGCGTGCAGAACCATAATCTTATATTTCCTTTACTGTATGAATAACATGGGTAATTGCACCTGTGATTATCGTTTCCTGCTCCGGATTCTTTTTGATTTTATAAACTCTGCCCAAAACAAAGTGCCCTTCAGATTCATAAACAACAAGGCTGTTTGGCGTAATCCTCTTGGCTCTGTCAATTATCAGGATATCTCCATTGTAAATCCCCATGTTTATATAACTGGAAGTTTCAATCTGCATAAAAACTGTAGCAGACGGATGTTTGATGAGAACGTTGTTTAAGTCTATTCCTTTGCTTTCGTAGCCCTGAGCGGGACTTGGAAATCCTGTAATCATTATGATTTTATGATAATTCTTGTTTAGTGAATTGTCAATATTATAAATCACTATTTAGTGATTTAATTATTTTAAATATCATTGTATACTACTAACTATGGATGCAGAAATCTTTTGGAATAAAGTAAAGTCGATTCTTTCAGAGCAGGGTAAGAATCAGGAATGGCTTTGTGAACAGACAGAAATTGTCATTGGTACTCTGAGAAACTGGATTTATTATAGGCGGCTTCCGAATATTGATGATGGAATCAGAATTATTGAATCTTTCGGCATGACGATGGAGCAATTCAAGGTTTATCCAGATCATCTGACAGAAGATGTTATCAATATCCCGGTTTATGAACAGGCCTTTTCTGCAGGTCGTGGTCAGGAACTGCCTGATTCTGCTGAAATTCTGGATTATGTTGCTTTGCCAAAAGAGCTGAAAAGATATAAGGATAGTATCAGGGCGGCATATGTAAGAGGTGACTCTATGGAGCCGACTATTTTTAATGGAGATATAATTCTGTTTGACAGTTTCGGTTATGATAACACAGACGGAATTTATTCAATAAATTATAAGGGCGCGGGCTTTGTTAAGCGTCTGCAGCGAGATAAGGATTTTGTGAGAATTATTTCTGATAATAAAAAATACAATGAAATGACCGAGAGTGGAGAGAGTGAGGACTTTCGTGTAGTTGGTAAAGTCCGCTATGTCGTGCATAAAGTACAAGGGTAAAAATACTGTCTTAGAGTCAATGTTGAAAAAAATATCTTAATATAATAGAATACTTTACTCATATATAAAGGGGTTCTATATGGCAGATGCAAAAGAGACTTGCCGTGCAATCATTGCAGCGGCTTTGAATGAGTTTATCAAAGAAAAAAATCCGGAAACAGAGACAGTTTCTGCAGAAAGTATTGTAGTTCAGAATGCACCTAATCCGGAAATGGGAGACCTTGGAGCTCCAATGTTCGCTTTTGCAAAGGCTCTTCGTATGGCGCCACCACAGATTGCCGCTGGTGTTGCTGCAAAAATCACAGACAAATCACTTGGTGAGTTTATTGCGGTTGGTCCTTATCTGAACGTAAAACTTGATAAAAGCGGAGCCGCAGCTCCTATTCTTGCTGCAGTTAAAGCTCAGGGAGATGCTTACGGTTCTACTAACAGCGAAGGAAAAAAGCCTCTCGAAGGCCGCCGGGTAATGATTGAATTCTCTTCACCTAATACAAACAAGCCTCTTCATCTTGGTCATGTCCGTAACGATGCTCTTGGTGAATCTGTCAGTCGTATTCTTAAGGCTGCCGGAGCCGATGTTTACAAGGTAGACCTCATCAATAACAGGGGTGTTCATATTTGTAAATCTATGCTCGCATACAAGCTTTTTCATGAAGCAAATGGTGATACACCGGAAAGCCTTGGTATGAAAGGCGACCACTTTGTTGGTCAGTGCTATGTTGAATTCGATAAATACCTCAAAGGCGAAAAAGATAAGCCGGAGACTGCACACCCTGAAGCAAATCAGATGGCAGAAGATATGCTGATTAAGTGGGAAGCCGGCGACCCTGAAGTTCACGCTCTTTGGGAAAAAATGAACGGCTGGACTTTTGACGGTATGATGGCAACTTACAAGCGTACCGGAATCAGCTTTGATAAATACTATTTTGAAAGCGAAACTTACCTTAAAGGAAAAGATGAGATTATGAAGGGCCTTGAAAAAGGTGTTTTCTTTAAGGCAGAAGACGGTTCTGTCCGCATCGATGTTACAGACGTTGTAGGTAAGGGTAAAGACGGAAATAACCAGGAAAAAGTTCTTCTTCGCAAAGACGGAACTTCGGTTTATATTACACAGGATATTGGAACTGCAATTTCCCGCCACGACGACTGGGCTTTCAATCAGCTTGTTTATGTTGTAGCAAGTGAACAGAATTATCACTTTAAGGTGCTTTTTCACATTCTTAAAAAACTTGGCTTTGACTGGGCAGATAAGCTTTTCCACCTCAGCTATGGTATGGTAAATCTTCCAAGCGGACGAATGAAAAGCCGCGAAGGAACTGTAGTTGATGCTGATAATCTTGTTGATTCACTTCATGCAGATGCACTTGCTGCAATTAAAGAACGTGGTCGTGATGAAGAAGTAGGAGATGCAGATGAGGTTGCAGAAAAGGTAGCTTTGGGCGCACTTCATTATTATATTCTTCAGGCTACTCCAATTAAGGATATGCTTTTCAATCCTGCTGAATCTTTGAGTTTTAATGGTAATACAGGTCCATACCTTCAGTATATGGGGGCCCGCATTAATTCTATTCTGGCAAAAGCTCGTGAAGCTGGTATTTCAGAAGATTCAAGTGATACAGCAGTAGCACTTCTTACAAGCGAAGATGAATGGGCTCTTATCAAGCAGCTCGGTGATTATCCGAATGTGATTGCAAAGGCTGCAGAAGGCCTTGATCCAAGTCAGGTTGCAGCTTTTGTTTATGAAACAGCAAAGCTTTTCAGCAAGTTCTATCAGACTTGTTCAATCGTAAATGCAGAAAATAAACAGCTGGCAGGTGCAAGACTTTACCTTGCAAGTTGTACCCTTCAGGTAATCAAAAATGCCATGAATCTTGTTCTGGTACCTTATCTTGAAAGAATGTAAATAGAAATTGATTGTAAGCTAATGGCCGGGGAATAACCCCGGTTTTTTTATTTTAAATACTTGACTTTATAATATAACAGTGATAAGTTAACGGTGTTATATTATAAAAGGAGTTAAGATGAGAAATCCTAATCCGAACCTTATACAACAGATAAAAGAAGCAGCCCTCAAGCTTCTTATGGAAAAAGAACCATCTCAAATTGGAATGCGTGATATTGCTTTCGAATGTGGAATAACAGCAACAAATATTTATCACTATTTTAAGGATAAAGATAAATTGTTTCAGTCTGTATCTCTGGATTGTCTGAATCAGCTTAATGAGAGAATCAAGGAAAGTGCAGCTCGTGGTAAAACTATAAAACTTCAGATTAAAAATGCAGTAACAGCTTATCGTGACTGGTGTTTTGAAAATCCGAGAAGATGCCTTCTTGTTATGCAGGGAATAAAATCTGCAGATGATATAACTTCGGAACAGATGGAAGAGTTTTACGTATGTAACAGAACAGGCGAAAAGTTATTACGTGAAGCTATAAAACAGGGGCAGGCTAAATCCTCAAATCCCCGCTTTGATGTTAGTCTTCTTGTATCTGGATTGTGGGGCTGCATTGAATCAGTATTGCTGAAAAAATGTGAAGTTGAATATTGGGATAATGGGGTGGCATATACAGATCGTTTTATCAAAATGTGGTGTAAGTCGCTTTTTCTGGAGGACTGTGAATGAAAATCCTTGTATTAAATGGAAGTCCAAGAAAGAAGGGCAATGTTGCAGACCTGCTTAAAAAGCAGACACAAATATTTTTGAACAAAAATCCATCTGCAGAAATTATATGGGAGAATGTTTGTGATTTGAACTTTAATATCTGTCATGGTTGTATGGCCTGCCGTTCTAAAGGTAGCTGTGTTTTTCCTGAAGATGATGCACATAAAATTGAAAGGGAAATAAAAGAATGTGATATGCTTATTGTTGGAACTCCGGTTTACTGGGCAAATATGAATGGAAAACTAAAATGTCTATTTGATCGCCTGGTGGGAGTTTTGATGGGGGAATCTAAGCATGGAATTCCAATTCCCCTTCATAAGGGTAAGAAGGCTGTAATTGTTACCAGTTGTACAACCCCCTTTCCTTTTAATTATATTTGCGGGCAATCGGGCGGTGCTGTGCGTGCTGTCAATGAAGTCTTAAAATCATCTGGTTTTAAAGTAGTTAAAAAAATAAATCTTTCAAATACAAAAAAATAAAACAGGAGTAATTATGAAAAAGCTTATAACAATTGTTAATCTTATGATGTTGGGACTGGGAATCCTTTTTGCAAATGATATCACAGTTTCTGTAGGTGCTGGTCAAAACTGGAAGCAGAAAAAAGAACCTCAGTTTGCCATCTGGCTTGAAGATACCGAAGGAAACTATGTAAGAACTCTTTATGTTACAGAACGTGCGAGTCAAAAAAACTGGATGATGAGCCCTAAAGAAGGCCGCCCGGAATCTCTTCCTGTGTGGTATCATGCTTCAAAATATGAGCCAGCGAAAAATATTTCTTCGAATGTAAAACTGGATGCTGTTACAAGCGCAACTCCAAAAGGCGGCATAGTTTTTGATGCAAAACTGGATGATGAAGCTTATGTAATAAAAGCGGAGTTCAATACAAGTTTTGATTATAATGAATCATATACAAAAAAGAATTCTGGTGTAAATGGTCAGCCTTCTGTAGTTTATGAGGCTCTTCTTCCTGCAGGATTTGATAAATCAAGTGAAGAAATCCGCCTGGAATTTTCCGGCACCGGAGCCTTGGACGGGGCGGACGGTCTTCTACATAAAGAAACGGCCGGCCTTACAACAGCCCTGACGATAGTAAAACTTGTTGCGGTAGTTGGAAAATAAAATAATAGCAGACATCGAAATCGTTTTCTTATTTTTTGTTTTACAAATCAAAATTTGTGTATTATTATCTTATTTATATATGGGAATGGACGCAAAAATTATCAATGCTTTTCTCACAGAGGGAATAAACACGTTCCAGGACATGTTTAATATCGGCCCTACAAATAAAGAGCCGCACATCCTTGATATCCATGCTGGACATCCGTGGGAAATTTCAGGATTGTTGGGAGTTACCGGAGGCATTAAGGGAATAGTTGCATTTCGCCTACATAAAATACTGGCGAACAAAATGCTTGAACTTTCGGGACTCGAATGTAAACCAGAAGATTATGAAGATATGGCGGTAGGTCTTGTTAGTGAGTTTACAAACATCATTTCAGGACATGCTGTTACTGCATTGCAAGAATACAATCTGGATATTTCACCACCTTTCTGTGTAATGGGGCATAATCATATGATTGCCTGGCCAAAGAATTATCCAGTTATAGCAATTCCATTTGTTACTCCTTATGGACCTTTTGAAGTAGATGTCTGCTTCAAATAGACTATGCCGGGTAAACTACTGACTTCCCCTGTTTTTTCTGCTATAATAGAAGAATGAGTAAAAAGAAACAGGGGAGAGCAAAACGTTTCAAGCGTTCGCTAAAATACTTACTTAAAAATCCTCTAACATACATTTGGATTCTC
>JAEEGL013606526.1_pt1 | contig 10031 bp, 7 predicted proteins | sample 9134231 | NCBI WGS metagenome assembly JAEEGL01 (sample SAMN16246548, study PRJNA631951) | gut metagenome | biome: gut microbiome; feature: rumen; material: fiber-attached | host: Bos | place: Iran: Karaj | collected 2018-10 | reverse complement strand
TAGTTTCCGTTATTGCTCGAATAAACATTCTGCGTGACCGTTGCGATTACCTGTCCCGGCAAATCTGTGCTTATGCCCGTATCGAGAACCGCAGGAATGACAGTTCCTTTCCACAAAGAAAAATCACTGTTCCACTGGTATGTGCCTGTTTTGCCTCGCTCCTTATCCAAAAATGACTGCTTTCCGCTCTGGTTGTTCTGTCTGTCATAAGACGACCCGCCCTGAGAGGCAAGATAGGCCGCAACATTGCTGCTCAACGATGCCGGTGTATAAGCCATCGCTCCGCTCTGGGGATTGTACGCATAACTTCCGCTGCTTGCTCCTGAATATTTTGAGGCCGTGCTGGCGGTATTCGCAAGGAGTCCTCCTCCCGTCGTCTTGTCTAGCGGAATGTTGAAGAACGCTTTCTGCTGTTCGTTTCTGTTTGTTACCGGAAAATCGCTCTTACCATTTCCTGAGCCTTGCCCAAGTTTCTGCGGTACTTCCACCGGGGCTTTATGCTGCTCCCTGCTTTCGTCTATTCCAGGAATCGAAAGGTCTTCGTCAGTGTACCTTTTCCGTGAAGAGTTGATTTCCTCGTCAGGTTTCCCCGCAGAATTCGCATTCTCGTTTTCAACGGTCCAGCGGTCAATCTCGGAAGGGATATAGACCTGACCTGCCTTGTCAAGCTCTTCGTTTTTTTTCTGCTTTCGTTTCTGAGGCATACACAAGAAGAGAATCAGCACGATGAAAGCGACCGCCGTTATAATCAGGATGATTTTATTCCTGTCGAGGAAGAAAGCGTCGTTTTTGAGAGGATCAGAAAGCTCTTCTTCCTCCGCATCAAGGATGTCCCTGTTCTGAGCCTCGTCCGGGTGCTCGATGTCATAGTCCTCATCACTTCCGTCATCTTCGACCTCATCATCATCGCTCATTTCGGACAAATCATCATCGTAACCGTCATATTCAGGTGGCGGCTCTTCTTCTTCCGCTTCTGGTGGAAAATTTTCTTCGTTGCCGTTTTCCTGCCCATCTTCGAGCGCAACGTTGCGCTTTTCGTCTTCACCTGAATTCTCAACATCAGAAAAATTTTCTTCGCCAGTATCACCGAAAAAAGAATCTTCGGGTGAGTCGTTTCCTGTCGAAAGAGAGCTCAAATCCTGAGATTTCTCTTCATCGTCATCATAAAAATCACTCATCTTTTACACCTCAGCCGTTATACATGCTCTGCTGCCGCAAAGTCTCAATCAAAAAATCAATAAGATAAGGTTCGTCCTTGCAAAGGGCTCTGCATACGAACACAGCTACAATTCCCACGCCGAAAGCAAGGAAGTTCGTCATGCTCGCAAGAATAGCCGTAAAGATCATAATCACCATGAACGCCTTCCGCCCGATTCCGAAAAGCACTTTCTTTTCCATCAGGCTACGATGTACAGGCAAGCTGTAACTTGGTTCTTCCATTTTTAGCTCCTTATATCCTTAATTAGCGCAACCTTGCGCTCCTAATACTCCATTCCAAAGTTATCGCTCCAGCTGGACTGCCGCGAAATCTGCCTCTGCTCGCTGATTTGTTTTTTCAGTTCAGCGACCTGCTCTGTGAGCAATTTTGTTTTCTCACGCTCGGCTTCCAGAAGGTGATAGTTCTTCCTGAACTCTTCCAGAAGACCATGTTTGCACTTGATTGTCTGATTCCCGATGGTCACAGCAGCACCTTTGTAGAACATATCTTCCAGGGATTTTGCGGCTGTGGCGGGGGCAGAGGTATTATCTATTTCCTTGAATAACTGTTGCTTGACAATTTCATTCTTTACATCTACTATTTTTATAGTCCCAGGGTCGCTATGGGCGTACAGTTCGGGGGCATTCTTTATGAATGATACATCGATCGTCCTGGGTAGTTTGTACAAAGTCTGGGCTGCAAGTTTCTGCTTTCCGTTGCGTATTTCTTCTACAAAAATAGTCGAATCCGATAAGTTTTTTGCAAAAATAATCGCTTTATTTCCAACTTTTGTTTTAGTACCATAAATAATAAAATCAGGTGCTTGCAGTACATCTGGAATGTTTTTTATATCATCTATCGTTATATGTACATTTCCACGACTTTTTTCAGACTTCTCGTTCCCATGATTCTTCAACGCATGGTTTACGAAAAAATTGTCAAGAGAATGAACAAATCCTGTTATGTCTATTCCGTTTTCTGCCGCATTTTTGACGATTGCATCTCCGGCAAAGCCCAAAATCAACTCTTTTTTCTCAGTTGTCTTAAGCTCTGTGTTTTTAAGAAACTCCTCAATTTTTTGATGTAAATCTTCATTTTCCATAGCTTTCTCTCCTTATGCCAAATCGCTCTCTTCATCCGCATCTTCAGTGCCGTCATCTGCCAGCGCATCTATCGCAAGACTTTCAGCCGTCTGATCATCTTTCTTCTCAGGCTCTTTTCCGAAGTCCGGCAAAAAATATCTGTCAGTTCCGAGAATGTCCGCCTCAAGCTCCATCTGCTCATCGTCAGCCATTACTAGCTTCATCATCTCCGTGTCAGGCTTCGTACTTGTCATGCTATCGAACCGTTCTTTCTGGAGCGCAACCTTGCGCTTTTTCTCCTGAATGCTTGGCAAGCCTGCTACCTGCCTGAAAAGCTGCTTCATTGATTTCGGAGCTTTGAATTTCAGTTTCAGCTTGAAACGGCGGTCCTGGTAGTAAACAATTTTTTCCGCAAGGTACGGCTGCATTCCGTGATTTATGATCAATGCCTTGTCACCGGGGAGACGCTTCAAGTCCGCAGCGTCAAAAAGATTTCTTCCCTGGTCATTCTCGCTGAAATTAAGGTTGTTCACGCTTCCGATTTTGATTGTGCCGGAGTGCGATACTTTATCTTGATGAATCGACTCAGCACCGATTGCCTCAGAGTACATCTTCGCATCGTTCACGCTTCCAGGAGCGAATATTACCTGTACCGGACAATGATCAAGGAACGGATGATTCGGACCGTAACGATCCACGAGCTGGTTCAACGCCTGGGCGACAATCAGGAAGAAGATTCCGTAGCCTCGGAGTACGCCCATGACCTCAGCAATGTCCGGGAAGGTGCCGAGAATCGGGAACTCGTCAAAAAGGAAAAGCAGGTTATGGGAAAGTTTTACCTGACCGAACGCTGTGGCTTCCTCCGTGAACTTTCGGAGCATGAAACTTACCAGCATACGGAACACAGGAGAGATTCGTGTGACATCGGAATATGGAACGCACATATACAGCGAAATCGGTTCCTTAGACTTCTGGAAGTCCTCAATCTCAAAGTCGTTCCCGCTCGTGGCATAGGCCACAGCCGGATCATCAAAAAGCTGGAGCTTAGAGTAGACCGTGGAGAATGTAGATGATTTCTCCTTCGCATTCATATTCATCGTTCGTGTCGCTGACTCAACGATTTTTTCATGGATTCCGGGAGCCTTGATACGCTGCCCGATTTTGACTCCACGCCGCTTATAATATTCCGCCTTTTCGTTGAACATCTCTTCCGTCACGGTGTAGTAATGCGTGCTTTCAATCATAGCGAAGCCCTGAGATGTTCCCTGACCAGAATTAGCCTCTCCCTGGCCCGCCTGGGATTTGAGAGTCCTATAGTCCATGTGTGTGAGGAATTTGAGAAGCCCATGAAGGCTCTTGTCCGGGTAATCCGAAAAACGAATGTGCAGCAATGCGCCAGTCACAATGTTCTTTGCATTTTCTGAGAAATATGCTTCCGTCTCGCTCTGACCGCCACCGATTTTTTTGGGAGCGAAAAGAATGTCCGCTATAAGGTTAGCGTCACGGAAAGCATGAACATCACCGTCTCTGATAGACATAACAGGGTTGAAGCGCATGGTGTTCATCGAACACGGAGCGAATTTTATGACATGGGAGAATGTGGCACGGTATCCGGCCGTCGTGTTGTAGTTCTCTTCCTTTGGGTCGAAGCAGACCAGATGCTGGTTAAAAGAGAGCAGCGTCGGCATTATGATTGAAACGCCTTTTCCGCTTCCTGTCGGGGCGAGAAGAAGTGTGTTGAGTTTTCCAGGATTCGTGATGAAACGACCGTGTCTTTTGAGTTTGAGCGAGATTGAGCCGCCCGCTTTTTTGTTGGCGTCAACCTTGGCGTCGTTAGTCTGTCCGAGCATTACGCCGTTCGGAGAGTTAAGGAATCCGTTTTCTTTAAGATCTCTATTCGTAGCGAGCCGGGCTGTACCGAACACATTGTTCCGCTCCGAGTTCAGCATGGCCGCAGAAACAATCGTCCAGATTATAAGAATCAGAAACGCAAGGATTCCGCAGACAAGAAAATAAAGAAATGACTTGAAGAAATACGGCTGGAACTGGTCATAGCTTCCGTACCGCATAAAAGAGAGGACATAATAGACTGGATTATAAACTGCGCTACCTTTGATATAGAACAAGGGCGGTCCGACGACCTGAATGTCCTCGTTCATGGCGTGCGCGAATGACTGAGTTGTGGCGATTATTCCGCCTATAAATAAGCTGATTACACAAAGCCTTCTGAACAGGTCCCAGCCTATGCCGATACCGTTTGTGGAAGGATTCGCTTTCTTAAAATCTCTGTTCTTTCTACCTCAGCAGCTCCTTGTGCTGTAATGCACTGAAATCAGTATAAATCAAATCCACCGTCATCTTGCGTGTGGAACTTTTCTTTCTCTAGTTCAGACTGGAGCGCAACGTTGCGCTTTTCGCTGGCATCGTCCTTCTTGGCGTTGTCGCCCCATTCAAGAACCGTGATTGTCGGCGTGAGCTTTCCTTTCTGGTTCGGCTTAGGCTCAATGCTCACCGTACTGCCAACGAGCTTGTGAGTAGTATCCTTGAAAAGAGGCACATACCATGCCTTGCCGGAATTCTCGTCCTCGATGATATATGCGTTGTTCCATACATCCTCGTCGTTCATCATGTAGGCGTAACGAACCTTGCCCTGAATCTTTCCCATATCGGAGTTGTACAGCCGCAAGTCCTTTCCGTCCGTCTTCTCTAGGTGAGAGCGGGCTTCAAGGAAAGTATTGTACCTTCCGAGAGCTTTCAGCGTGTCGGCCCAGCCTTTTTCAAGATACACATTTTCGCCGCTGATTGCGGCAATCTTCAGGTCAACGAGATGCGCAAGCCTCCGACCGAGCCTAGTTCCGTAGAAGTCAACATTGCGCACAACATGCGAATAATCGGTCATATTATCGCACGGACTGGCGAATTTCTCAATATCGGAGTCAAGAGGGATGTATCTGTCTGCGACAAGCTGCTGTTCCTTGGCCATAGCTATTTCCGCATCCGTGCGCTCACCGAGCATGTGAGTTGCAATCTCCATCGCATTTCTTTGGAGCACACCGCCACGAATCAGGTCCTGGCGGAATTTGAATTTCTTGCCATTCTGATCTCGGCCGTTAATCAGAATATGAATATGCGGATGAGCTGTGTTCGTATGCACGACTGCCTGCCAGTCCATCTTGTGACCTGTGTGCTGCTCGCAACGGGCAACGAAACATTTCGCCATTTCCTTTAGAACAGCCTGAGTAGTTTTCTTTTCAGGTGAGATAACCCATTTATAACAAGATTCGTCCATCCGCTCCTTGTATTCTTCCATGCTGATATTTCCAAATACTTCCGGCTTGTCAATTACATCCTTCTTGTCTTTTTGCGGCATGTAACGAGTTAAAAATAGCTGATGAGTTTTGAGCTTTGTTGAATAAAAGAATTTTACAACAACCCTCTGAGTTCTGTCTGGAATATTGGAACTACCGTTTTCAAACTCAGAGAAACTGAAATTGCTCGTGCGTTTTTTCTTTCCGCCTTTCATCAATCTCAGGGTTGATTTGAGAATATTTTGAGGGGTCTCTGGCTTAAAACGGCCACCGAAGAAAATACGATTTCGCTTTTCTAGCCACATTTTGTTTTCGGCTTCGTCGATGCCGAATTCTTTTTTAAATCGAGTCCAATCAATCTGTGATAAATCAATCGAGAATCTTGAGTATTTACCTGGCAGCTCCTTGTAAAAAAAATAAAATTATATTTTTTTTCATGTGTTCCAAAACGGTACACTAAAATATAATGTGCTACGGCATAAATAATTGACAGACAAAAAATTAAAACAAATATGTAGCACCGCTTTTATCTTGCACAGTCTGTCAATTATTATGTCTATATCCATTTTAAATCGAACCTCTAACAAAAGTCAATAATTCTCAAAAAATCCAATCCAAGCTAAATCCTTGACAAAAAAATTCCCAAAATGCAAAATCCAAACTATGCTCATACTCACCGAAAAACCAAGCGTCGCCCAGGACATCGCCGACACCCTGGGGTTCACAAAAAATCCAGCTCTCGGCTGCTTCATTTCGGCCGACGGAAAAAGCGGAATCGTGGCCGCCCACGGTCATCTCCTGGAACTCTACAAACCCGAAGACTACACCGGCCAAACAAAGAAAACATGGACGCTCTCCGATCTGCCGCTTATCCCGGCTCAAATGAAATATAAAAAAATCCCGCCTGAACCTAAAAAGCCGGACAGCCTGGAAATCATAAAACGAGCCTTTCAAAAATTCGGACAGGAAGATTTCATCCTGGCGACCGACGCAGAGCGTGAAGGAGAACTCATCGGCGCGCTGATTTTAGATTACATCGGATTCACAAAATATGACTCAGCCCGCCGTTTCTGGACCAGCGAAGCACTCACTTCCGATGTCATCAAAAAAGCAATTCGCGACTCAAAGCCTCTCAAAAACTACGAACATTACAAAACGGCAGGCCTTGCCCGACAACATGCTGACTGGCTGGTCGGCATGAATTTTACGCGACTTCTTTCAGTCCAATCTGAAACTCTCTGTCCCTTTGGACGGGTACAAACAGCCGTTCTCGGTGCGATTTTCATGAGAGAAAAAGCAATCGAAGAGTTCAAACCCAGACCCTATGTTCAGCTTCAAATCACAGCCTCAAAAGACAATCAGAGTTTCAAGCTCACTTTTTTTCAAAACGAAAGCGACCGCTTCTCACCAAACGACAAGATTGTCAGCGACTGCAAAAATCAACTTATCGTAAACAAAAATCTAAGAATCAAGGAAATTACAAAACAGGAAAAGACCGAGAATCCCCCTCAGCTTTTCGACATTACCGAACTTCAGAAATACTGCTCAGAGCACTACCAGTTCTCACCGTCACAGACTCTTGAACTGGCCCAGTCCCTCTATGAAAAACACAAGTGTCTCTCTTACCCGCGCACTCCTTCCGTTGTACTCGGCGATGACAATGTAGAGCTTTTCAAGGCTAAATTTGAGCTGCTGAAAAACTCATACCCGAAATTAGCGCAAGGTTGCGCTCCTGAAAACATCAACGCCGAAAACAAGCGGATCTTCAACTCTGCAAAACTCACAGACCATCATGCACTTATTCCGCTTGCGCCACTTCCGAAAGAAGCTAACGAGAGTGAGAAAAAAGTCTACACCGCTGTCGTCAAAAGGTTCTTCAATGTGATAAAACCCGCACATATCTATGAACAGACAAACATCATTGCCGAAACTGAAAACGGAAAATTTACTTTCAAAACAAGTGGAAAGAAAATCATCCAGCAGGGCTGGAAGCAAACAAACGAAAAGCGCAACGTTGCGCTCGAAGAAGAAGAGGGGCAAGTCCTGCCTGAACTTGCCCAGGGAGAAATAATCACAGCTGAAAAATACGATCTTCTACAGAAAATGACAAAACCTCAGAAACATTACACGAACGCATCAATCCTTGCGATGATGAAAAATCCAAAAGGTGACAAAGATGAAAATCTCGGAAAACTTGCTGGACTAGGAACACCAGCCACAAGAGCGAAAATCCTTCAAGGACTTATAGACCGAAAACTCATCGAAGTTATAAAGCAAAATATTCTGATTACAGAGAAGGGAAGATTTCTGATAAAACAGGTATTACAGCTTCCACGCCTTGCCGACCTAATAAGTATCTCAACAACAACAAAGTGGGAGCAGCAACTACAAGACGAGCCTCAAAAATTCCTGGAAAACATAAAGCAATTTATCCGTGACGAACTTCCCAGAATGAAACTCACAACAAAATGGGAACGACCATTTCTAGGTCGATGCCCAATCTGCAACGGAAAAGTATACAGCGGAAAGAATTCTTACTTTTGCGAGAATAAACCTGAAGGAAAATGCAATTTCTCAATATCAAAAACTATCTGCTCAGCTGCAATCTCAGAACAAGACATAAGCACAATTCTTTTTGGAAAAGAGACCCGAACAAAGAAAATGAAGTCAAAAGCCGGAAATGAGTTCTCCGCCAAACTCTCCCTGAAAAACGGAAAACTCGATTTCAAAATGGTTCGCAATTAGCGCAACGTTGCGCTCTTTTTGACAAACGGCAGAGTTTCAAATGTTTTGTTTTCAAGCATACTAATCAATCGGCAAGCAGTACCTGTTGGGTGATTAGTGCCCTTTTCCCATGCTTCCACAGTCTTGCTTGAAACACCCATGTAATCTGCAAAAAGCACCTGTGTCATTCCAACAGATGTTCTTATCTGCCGAATTTGAGTGTTATCATATTTTTTTACAGGTTGAATTTCGTATGTTGTTTTTCGGCCTTTGAGCTCGCCACGCTCAACTGCAACAGCCTCATTCAAACCTGTCATTAAATCATTGAAAAAATTACTCATGTTCTTTCCTCCAGTTTTTTGCAGCTTCGGCTTTCAAAATACCAATAACTTTTTTAACCTCTTTTTTCTCGGCATCTGTCAGATTCGGTTTCTCATCTTTTGAAAATACCTGAATCAGATAGTTCTTTGAAAAACTCGCAAAATCCACATAACAGACTCTGGCACTTCCACTTTTGCCTTTGCCATCAAATGCAAAACGAAGTTTCCTGAGTCCGCCAGTTCCAACCATCACATCTCCTGCCTCTGGATTTTTGATAAGATACTGCTGCAATTCAGCTAAATCCTCTTCCGTAAATCCGAGTGCAAACCATCTTTTTGTGAAAGATGGAGTTTCGATAAATTCTCTTTTCACTTTTCACCTCTAAATATACCCTATAAAATAGGGGTTGTCAAATTATTTCTTGATTAGCGCAACGTTGCGCTTTTGCGAGTTAAAACATTGTGTTTACCACTGGAGAAATTGCCTTTAAGCCTTCAATCATGTCATTAAGACTTGACCTAGTATAGTATTCGGTCATTTCAACTGAGCTGTGACCTGCGATTTTCTGAACCTGTTCCACGGATAAATTCCGCCTCATTCTTGTTATGTATGTGAATCTAAGGGAATGAGGTATCAGTTTTCTGGCATTTCCTTGAATATTCGCTTTTTTGCAAATTCTCTTAAAGTATCTATCAAGGTGGTCTTGTTTCACAGGATTACAAAAATCATCTTGAAATACAAAGGAATCATCAGAAATATTATTCTGAACAATATAATCTTTCAGATTTTGAAGGAGGGTATCAGGTATTGGAACGACACGGAATTTCTGGTTATCCGAAGAACCTTTTTTGTTATAATTCGTTTTATGCCCATTACGCTTGCAAAAGCCATTCACGACCAACATTTTTTCAGTCCACAGAATTTGATTTACTTGCAATGCCCTGACTTCACCAATTCTTAATCCGCAACAAGCCATTGTAAGGAATAATAAAAAGTTTCTCTTATTATTCCAAAAAACAGGTAAGAAGAATCTTTGAAGTTCTTGAATTGAGAATATGTCAGGTTTTCTTGAATTCCTGGAAAATCTTTGAAATGTTGTTTTTGTTATAGGTTTGTTGCATTTCCAGACAGTCTCATCATACAGACAGGCAAAAGTGTCTAAGAAATTATTCTTCCATGAGCCAGAGTGTTTTTTGTCATTAAGCAGAAATAACTCTACTTCTTTCACCTGCAATTCATCCAAATTCTTGTTTCCGAATTGTTCAATGATGATCTCAATGAACAGTCTTTTTTGATAGATTGTTTCATCACATATTTTTTTTCCGAACTGAAGCAATCTTTCCATGTGCTCACTTCCAGGGACAAACATATCCTCCGCAAGCCTGCTGATTAAATACT